>SDBT01017875.1_pt1 | contig 11174 bp, 9 predicted proteins | sample 2277101 | NCBI WGS metagenome assembly SDBT01 (sample SAMN10404973, study PRJNA504765) | marine sediment metagenome | isolation source: marine sediment core GS10_PC15, 103 cmbsf | place: Arctic Ocean: Southern Knipovich Ridge | collected 2010 | reverse complement strand
CCTGTGAACGGCGCGAACGAAGAGTTTATGGAGATTGAATACGCCGCAGGAAATAAACTGTTCCTCCCCGTATATAACTTGCGTCTCGTCCAGAAGTACGTGGGCGGCACCGAGAAAGCGCGCCTGGATAAACTTGGGGGGATAACCTGGCGTAAGGCGCGTAAGAAAGCGAGCGAATCAGCCGAGAAGCTAGCCCGTCAACTCCTTTCGATATACGCGGCGCGCGAAGCCCGCCCCGGTTTCGCGTACGGTTATACCCCCGATTGGGAGAACGAATTAAAGGCCTCGTTTCCTTACGTCGAGACCGAGGACCAGATGGCGGCTATCGCCAGGGTAAATCGCGATATGTCCTCGGAGCGGGCGATGGACCGCCTTATTTGCGGGGACGTCGGTTTCGGTAAAACCGAGGTAGCGGTACGGGCCGCTCTGCGCGCCGCCGGCGACGGTAAACAAACGGCGGTATTGGTTCCGACGACCATCCTTGCCCAACAGCATTTCGCTACATTTTCCGATAGACTGGCAAAATTCCCGGTCAACGTAGAGGTAATCTCCCGGTTCAAATCGCAATCCGAACAAAAGGATATCGTCGAGCGCATGAAGAAAGGCGCGATCGATGTAATTATTGGCACTCACCGATTACTATCAAAGGACGTAAAGTTCTTCGGCCTCGGTTTGCTGGTGATAGACGAGGAACAGCGTTTCGGGGTGAAGCATAAGGAGAAGATAAAGGCGTTGAGCCGGGGCGTCGATATCCTCACCCTCACCGCTACGCCCATTCCGCGTACGCTATATATGGCTCTTTCCGGGATACGCGATATATCCACCATCACCACCCCGCCGGTTGACCGGCTCCCGATTGCGACGTATATAGCGCCGTTCGACGAGGATTTGATAATCGAAGCGGTTAACCGGGAACTGGAGCGTGGCGGACAGGTGTTCTTCGTGCACAACAGGGTGCAGTCCATCGAAGCGATGGCCGAGTACCTGCGCGAAGTCCTGCCCGGAGTGCGGTTCGGGGTCGCCCACGGCCAGATGGACGAGCGCGAACTGGAACGGGTTATGGTAACCTTCGAGGCCCGGAATATTGACGTACTGGTCTCATCGAGTATTATAGAATCCGGCCTGGATATCCCCAACGTCAATACGATAATTATCAACCGGGCGGATATGTTCGGGTTGAGCCAATTGCATCAGTTGCGGGGCCGCGTCGGGCGTAGCCACGAACAGGCGTACGCCTATCTGCTAACGCAGTCTACTACCGCGCTAACCGATGCCGCGCGGCAGCGTTTGTTGGCGGTTAAGGAGGCCAGCGAACTGGGCAGTGGTTACCGACTGGCTATGCGCGATCTGGAGATACGGGGCGCGGGGAATTTATTGGGGGCCGAACAATCCGGCCACGTATCCGCCGTAGGGTTGGATATGTATATGAAGCTGCTGGCGATAGCCGTATCGCGTCTAAAGGGCAAAGCTCCGCCCCCGGACGAGGAGGAGCTGGCAATAACCGTATCCTTCGACGCTTCGCTGCCCCGCGAGTACATCCGCGACGAACGGCAGCGCTTGAATCTATATCGCCGGATAAGCGAAGTTCGGGACGAAAACGGCCTGGCGGATATGGAAGAGGAGCTACTGGACCGGTTCGGGCGTCTTCCGGGCGCGGCGATGAACCTGCTCAAGCTGCAGCGTGTCAGGATATCAGCCGCCGGATTACCGATTCGCGGTATTACCGTAAAAGGGAATATTTTAAATCTGGAATTTAAAGCGAACGCCGACGTTAATCCGGGCGCTTTCCCCGGTTTCGAGTTTATCGAAGACGTAGACCTTAAAACGGTATCGGGAGGAAACGCGTTACGAGTTCGGTTGACAATTGACCCTAAAAAAGATATTCTTGAAGCAGTAAATCGAATAGTCAACGGCTTAAGGGAATCGTATAAGGATTAATATGAAAACATTATCGGCCGCTATTTCTCTTATACTACTATTGGTTATTTTGGGATGCGACGAGGCTCCGGTTTTTCCGGGCAACGGCCCCGCAGTTCCCCATAACCCGACGCCGGAGACGGGCGCGGGAGGCCAGAGTTTATCATTGACCCTCGGTTGGGAATGCTCCAGCCCCGACGAACGTTCCCTCACCTACGACGTTTACATCGGGCGGGAGAGCTCGCCGCCCCTCGAAGCGGTGGGCGTGGCACAGCCGAGTTACGATGTGGATAATTTGGTTCCCAACCGCCGCTATTACTGGCGCGTTGTCGCCCGCGATGACAGGGGGCTGGTTCAGGACGGGCCGATATGGTATTTCGATACGGTATCGTCGGTTTGGGAGCAATATGCCTCGCCGACCGGGCAGAACCTGAACGGGGTAGCGGTTAGCGGCAATACCGGACGCGCCGTGGGCGACGCAGGAACATTGCTGGCGTTTGCCGACGGGCAATGGAGTGAAGTCGCTACCGGCCTGGCCGACAACCTGAACGACGTCGCCTGGGACGGCGCAACCGGTTATTGCGTGGGGGATAACGGGGTTATTCTTAAGCTGACTTCGGCCGGTTGGGCTGCGGAATCTTCACCCACGGTCGAAACTCTGCGCGCCGTTGCCCTTGACGGCGAGGGGAGCGCCTGGGCTGCGGGCGGAGCCGGTACGGTATTGCGACTGGCGAACGGAGTCTGGAGCGAAATATCGGTTCCTGGAGCGTCGGGCTACGCGCTATACGATGTGGCGGTTAACGGCGCCGGAGAGGTGCTTATCGCCGCTAACAATTCAACGGTTTTTTATTGGGATGGCGAGGGGTGGTCCAAAGAGACGGTATCACCCGGCGATATACAGATAATTTCGGATATAACGAGCGCCGCGTACCTGGCGACGGGAACGCTCCCCGGTTTTTGGGTTGGGAATGCACTTGGCGATATAATATATCGCGACGTAGCGGCAGATAGTACGGTTACCTGGGTAAGCTACGGTACGCCCTGTTCGGCTTCCGTCAACGCTCTGGATTTCGAGGGGGGCGGTTTCGGGATGGCGGCTTATGCGACGGGCAAGGTATCGCGCTTCGATGGTTCCGGCTGGGCTACGGCCGAGGGCATCGCAAGTACCGACCTGAACGGTGTCGCCTATCTATCCGCCGGCGAAGGCTGGGCTGTGGGCGACGGCGGGGTTATTTATCATTATAGGCCGGTGGAATGACAAGTTTAAAGATATAGCAATATAATAAAGGGCGGCCGAAACCGCCCTTTTTCGTTTGCATAGCCGTTAAAGCAGCGCGTCTATTGTATAAATACGGGCGTCATATATATGATCGCCCTCGATAACTTCGGACGTTACGTAATCGAATACGATTTTCCCGTTACTGCCCCAACTAGCGCCGCCGAAACCGGAGTACTCGTTGTCGTTAAAAGTAAGCTGGGTAAATTCGCCGGTTTTAAGCTCATAAGCCCATAGGTCGCCGTTATAATTAGGGTAAGTACCGTTTATATATAGCAACAAGTAGCGGCAGTCGGGAGACCAATCGAATAACCACACCTGATAAGTATAGTCTGGCCCTTCCATAACAGGTATCAACGTATCGAAATATTCGCCTTCGGACGTTGTGATCGCGATTTCGTTCAAACCGAAATCGCCCAGATACCGTTCGTATGTAATAAAATCGCCGCTTCCCGGACCCCATTCGGGTGAGCTTTCCGCGTACGTGTCTGCGTCGAACCTCATTAAACAACGGTATTGGATATCCTCCAAATCGCTAATATCGGCGATAATAAAACCGTTCAATTCAGCGTCAGGGTTGGCTTCGTGTCCTCTGAATACTAAATACTTGCTATCGGGGCCCCAACTGCCATCCTGCCCGAATACGCCGGGGGTTCCGTGTGAGCCGAAAATAGGGGTATTATCGGTACCATCGGGACGTATTATCCAAATTGACATGTAAGAGCTATGGCTACTGAAATAATTTATCCACTCGCCGTCAGGCGACCACTTAGGCGTACCGGAAAATGGCGAAGTGTTTTCGATTTCCGAAAATACGGTTGTATTTAAATCGTAAAGGAAAACGGAGTTATCAGGATTGTAGTAGTTACGGTTATCGATTAAAGTAAAGGCTATCTGACTACAGTCGGGCGACCAATCGGGAACGACGGGGACAAAGCCGGGGTCTCCCCATTGTTCCCAGGAGAACATCAGCTCCCAGTCGTTATCGCCGCCGCGGCGACCGGGGAAAGTGGGCCAGGAGTCGTCGCTGCATCCAAAAAGCAGCGACGACCCTATAGCGGCGGTTAGCAAGGTGATCGCCGTTGTTCTTGCTCCGCCTCTTATACTTGACCGAGCCGTTATCATTACCGCTCCTCGGTTACTCGACTATGAATTTAACCGGTGAGGAGTATACGTCCGTCTTTACCCGGCCGATATAAACGCTCGGCGAAAGGTTCGATGTGCGCGCATCTATCTCTACGGAACCTTTGTCGCCGTTTGCCGAGAAGTAAACCGTATCAACCTTACGTCCCTTTATATCATATACCTCGAAACTACCGGGGCCGTTGTGTCTGTTTATATCCGCATAAGCCATAATTGAAATGGACATCGCAATAAATATAGCGATTACAAAGCCGCAACTATAACGGTTAAGGGGGTGTACAACAATAATATTCCTTCTAATACATATATTAATGATTATCACCAGCATATTAGCAGTTTGATGCAAATTGTCAATGTAAAATCTATATTTCTATTGAATATCTAAAAATATATCGTAAAATGACGCCGAAGGGGAATTTCTGATATTTTCGAAATGTTTCCGGTGGTATGTTTTAGCCGGCTATTAAATAGCCGTTTATAATCTCTTAATAGGATAGAAAATATGAACCAGGGAACCCGGCCATTGCAGCCTAAATGGCTATTCTACGGCCTCTCCTTTTTGGTGCCTATCGCCGGGATCATCATCGGCGCGGTCTATATGTCCAGACCGGAGCGGGAGGCCAAAGATTTCGGGAAGAGATGTCTCATCGCCGCTGTCTTATATTTCGTCGCGGCGTGCTGTTGCATTATTATGTATATCTCGGTATATATAGTATTGGCGATAGGCTTGCGAGGTGCGGAAGGTTATAGCGGTTAATCGTAGAATCCCGTCGGAACGTCCGTTTTTAATCCCATCATTTTAAAACAGCCAGCTTCCCGGTCTCTATTCCGTTCGGGGAGAATACCCGGTACAGGTAAATGCCGGCGGCGACCGTCTCTCCCTTTCGCCCCAGATCCCAGGTGCAGGTGATTCCGCCTTCCACCTCGTCGTAGAATACCCTGTCGCCGGACAGGTTAAAAACCTCGACGGTGAACGGCGGCAGTATATCGCCGAAGGTAACCGTATCGCCCCTCGCCGGGTAAGCCGGATTCGGATAAGCTCTCGCCGCGCCGTAGGGATACGGTTCGGATATCGTTCCCTGCGTATATATCCGGGCCAGGTGCAGGGCGGCGGCGGTAATTAGAAGCGTGTTTCGGTAAAGCAAATCCTGCTGTATGTACCCGGAAGTATCCTCCGTGGTCCTGTACACCGGGTTGGGGAAATCGCCGTAGGGGGCTATCGCCGCTTCGGTTAGCAGCAAAGCCGGGTAGCCGACGGAGCGGAACGCGGCGTGATCCGAGCATACAACCGCAGGGTCGTTTACGAGCGAATAATCTACGTCTATTTCATATATGTCGGCAAGGTCGAGTATGTCCTGGCCAATATCCTCGGATAAACCATCGCTATAACAATAACTTACGTAACTATTCGGCATATCCGCGAAATCGTCGTTCGAGCCGATTAGAGCCGGGTTAACGACGGCCACGATTTCTTCTTCGTCGCGTTCCGCATTATCAGCGTATATGATCCCGCCCAGGCGGCCGAGCTCGCCGGAAGGCAGACATATGAAACGTATGGTGCGCTCGGTATCTATTTCGGATATTGCATCTGCTGCGGTCAATATCGCGGCGACTCCGCTGCCGTTGCCGTCCGCGCCGGGGGCGTTGCTATACGGCTCCTCCGATATATTGTCGTAATTCGCGCAAAAGACGACGATTTCGCCGGGGTTCCATTTCCCGGCTTTTTCCCCGATGACGATATTCCAGGAATGGTCGAAGTTGGTTTGTTCCTCGAAAGTCTCCCCCCCGTCGCCGCTGTATAGGCATTTCGGGCCACCGGCCAGATAGCCGACTCCGTCGCCTTTAAACGAGGTGCAATTTAAATCGAACGGGGATAGTTTTTTTGTATGTTCCCATACATACCCGCCGTTATCCGTTATTAGGAAAGTACCGTCTGCTCCGACAATATAGCCAACGTCTATATTTATGAATTGTAAATCGAATAGGTCTTCCTGTGCGGTTACCGTGATCTTAAACCAATTTTGCCCTCCGTCGAGCGTTCTCCGAACCTCCGCGCTATTGCCGACGGCCCACACCAGGTTTTCGTCGAGAGCCTGTATCGCGTACAGGTTTTCCGATGTTCCGGACGGTTGAATAACCCAGCTTGAACCACCGTTTCCGCTATACGCGATAAACCCATTATCGCCGCATACCCAACCTTTATACTCGGTGATAAAGAATATATCGTTCAGGTTATCGCTTCCGGGGATGTTGCGATGTGTCCAGGTCGCGCCGCCGTCGTCCGTCGTATAAACACTCGCGTCGCTGCCGCATACCCAACCGGAATATTCGTCAATAAAATAGACGCCGTATAAATCTACTGAGGGATTGGGGAATACCAACTGCTGCCAGGTCTGGCCGCCGTCCGCACTAGTTATTACCGTACCGCCATCCCCGACGGCGAAGCCAACGTATTCGTTGGCGAAAGATATAGCGTTCAGGTCATCGGTGGTTCCGCAGGGAAGCCGTGTCCAGTTGTGCCCGGCGTCGTTGGTGTAAAACAGCCTGCCGGCCTGGCCTACTATCCACACTTCGTCGGAGTTGTCGAGGGCGAAGATATCATTTATCTCTACGGCCGGAATGGGTTCGATATATGAGTTATATCCGGCCTGGGTAAATCGCGTCTGAAGCCAGTTCGCGACGGCATTACTATTATTCGCGTATCCGTATCTGGTACCGAAATCCTCGAGATCGGTTACGTAACCCATAACTTCGGCGCTCTCGATACCGTTCAGAATATCCGCTATTACCTCTTCGTATTCCGGGGGAGGGCCGTCGGCCGATAACGCGAGGATAGGAACGCAAAATATAAGGTAAATAAAAACGCCGGTATAACCGACGTATTTGGTATAAGATGGGATAATTAGGGCCAGGATGTTCATATAGTACGAACCGTTAATTATCGGTATAATGCCTTAATCCCTCCGAGGCTGGTTACCCTGACACCTTTGCTCAATGTAGCCCGTATACGGAGCATCAGGTTGTTGTTAGTTATATCGCCCAGGTCGCCGGTGTCCAACGGCCGCCATTCGCTCCTGTTGTTTTCCCAACTGTGCCCCTGGTCAACGGGATTGTTATCTACGCAGAACGGATCCGCGTCAGGGTAGCTATGGTGTTGTTCCATACAGGCGTAAATCGTATCGACAGCAATGGAATATCCGACATCGATTTCAACCCAGCCCTCGTCGTAATTGGCCTGTATTTCGTTTTTGTCCACGTATCTTTTGTCTTCGTCAATCGGCCATATTTTATCGCCGGGTACCCCATTATTATCATCCAATATCTTGATGTAAAAACCGTCAAATTCGTCGTTCGGCCAATCGTCCCGGGTGCGGATAATCATCGAGTTCACGTCGCTGTATATACTTACATCGAAATCGTTGCCGACCCAATGGTCAGAGCCTTTGAACCAGCAGATGCTGTAACCTAAAACGCCGCTATCCCATTTCAGTATATCGGTGTTCTGATTCGCTCCGTTCGTTCGCGGATAGCCGTACCCGTTATCGTCGGGTAAAGCGAATATCCCGGCGTTCAAAGCCGCTGCAGGTAAAGCGATTAGTAAAGCGATTATAATTATAATTTTCATCTCTCTACTTTTAGCATAAATGGGGAGAGATTGCAACGTCGTTTTTATATCGGTAAATTGAATCATCGCGATGTTACATTTCTCCTTGCCTCTCTCCGGCATCTAACTTATTATCTCGCTAAAGTACAACTACGATATGAAAGACGTTCTGGCTATAATACTGGCCGAGGGCAAGGGAAACCGGCTCTCGGTGCTATCGGAAAGACGGGCGAAACCGGCGGTTCCCTTCGGCGGGCGCTACCGTCTGATCGATTTTACGCTTTCCAACTGCGTCAACTCCGGGATATACGACGTCGCGGTATTGACCCAATACCGCCCCCGCAGCTTGAGTAAACATATCGGTATCGGGCGGCCCTGGGATTTGGACCGGAAAACCGGCGGCGTCGAGATTCTGCAGCCCTATCTGGGCCGTGCCGAGAGCGGCTGGTACGAGGGCACCGCCGACGCGGTATATCGCAATCACCGTTTTGTCGAGACCCGTGATTTCGAGAATGTGCTGATACTTTCCGGTGACCATGTATATTCGATGGACTACCGTAAAATGCTGCGCTTTCACCGCGAGCGTGAAGCCGACCTCACCATCGCCTGTATGCAGGTACCTATGGAGGATGCGAGCCGCTTTGGGATAATGTCGCTCGCCGGCGATGGATATATACACCAGTTCGAGGAAAAACCGGAGAACCCGAAAAGCAATATGGCCTCGATGGGCATATATATCTTTACTAAATCCGTTTTATTGGACGTTCTACATCAAGTCCCGTCCGGGAAATACGACTTCGGAAAAGATATAATACCCTCGATGATAAACCGTAACCGCGTGTTCGGTTATCATTTCGACGGCTACTGGCAGGACGTGGGGACAGTGGCCGCTTTTTACGAAGCTAATATGGGGCTTATCGCCGATTTACCCTCGTTGAATTTATACGACGGAAGTTGGCCGGTTTATACCATAACCCGAGACTATCCACCGGCGGAGGTAATTGGCGGCAGGGTTTCCAGGTCTCTTCTCAGCAAAGGCACGGTATGCCGGGGTGAGGTAAGCAACTCCATCATTTCGCCGGGGGTCGAGATTGGCCCGGGCTGCCGTATTACCGACTCCATTATTATGAACGATTGCCGCATTGGCGCGGATACGGTTATTGACCGGGCAATACTTGATAAGGTAGTGGCCGTCGGGCCGGGGTCGGTAATCGGGTTCGGCGATAGCGATGAACCCAACCGCAAGTTCCCCGAACTTTTGAACAACGGCATTACTATCGTCGGCCGCGAATCCACTTTACCGCCCGGGCTGAAGCTGGGGCGCAACTGTTGTACCGAGGTGGGCGTCGTCCCGGAGGATTTTTCCGGGAACGAATATGGAACCGGGTCAACCGTACCTGGGGCGAGTAAATAATTATGAACGAACTAAAAAAGGGCTTTAAGTATAAACTGGCGCTATTCTTCGCCACGTGTGGCTTTACCGGATATTTCCCGATTGCGCCGGGAACAGTGGGCACCGCCGTCGCCGCCATATTTTACCTGCTGCTGGGATGGGCGTTCGGCCCGGAAAACTCCCTGAATTTTATCCTGATAACACTGCTTGCCGCTATCGGGCTGGGGATATGGTCCGCCGATGTTGTAGAGCGCGTTGAGAGGAAGAAGGACCCGGGCAAGATAAATATAGACGAGTTCGCCGGTTTCTTCATTAGCGTCATCCTGCTGCCCCATAGTCGGGTATGGGCCGTAATTGCCTTCTTCGTCTTCCGTTTCTTCGACATCGTTAAGCCCTGGCCGGTACGCCGTATGGAGAATATCAAGGGCGGTTTCGGAGTAATGCTCGACGACCTGGTAGCCGGGCTGTATTCGTTAATCTTTTGCCACGCGCTCCACATCGCCGCCTGTTATCTGGACTTCCCGTTCGCGGAATACTTGCGCTAAATCATCACACCTATTCTTTATTGTATGGACGAAACGGTAAATATCGAAAATACGGTTTGCCCGTTGTGCGCGGCTTCCGCAGGGAAGCTGTACGGGGAAAGGGCCTATTTCGCCCTGGTACGTTGTAGCGGTTGTAATCTCGTATATAAAATTCCTCGCCCCGACACCTTCTCGTTAAAAGCGGATTTGGAAGACGGATATTTTACCGAACGGGACCAGCCCGAATACGTCGCGGCGCGGCGGCCGGTGTTTCGCGGGTTGCTTAACCGTGTAGCACGGCATAGCCCCCCGCCGGGGCGGCTGCTGGACGTGGGCTGCGCTCGGGGCGTGCTGCTTCTGGAGGCACGGGAGGCGGGTTATGACGCGTTCGGGCTTGACTTGTCGCCGGGCGAATTGATAGCCGGACGAGGGCTAAATGTAAACACCGCCGCGCTGGGGTTGTTGGAGAACGCGCCGTTCCCCGACGATGCCTTCGATGCGGTTACTCTGTTCGATTTCGTCGAGCACGCGCTTCTGCCGGGCGAAGCGATGCGCTCGGCGGCGCGGTTGCTCAAGCCGGGTGGTATCGTCGCGCTGTATACCGGTAATATCGCCAGCAAGCGGGCGCGTAAGATGGGGGTGGACTGGGATTATATTTACAAGGACGGCCATATCAACTTCTTCGACGAACATTCTCTGCGGCGGATGATGGGCGACGCCGGGTTAAAGATTATCGAGCTGCAGTACAGCACGATGGATGCGGGAGCGGATACCGCGTTAAAAAAGGCGGGCTTACCCACCGAGCGCCTGCGCGAGCTGTTCAACAAGCAGCTCCTGCCTCTTAAGAAATTAGCCAAAGCCGCCCTGGGCAAGGCCGTGGGCGGCGAGGGGATTTTTTTGGTGGGAGGGAAGGGTTAATCCCGGTTATTGTTCCACGAAATACGCTTTTATCATACCTATCGGGGCGGTGCTATCTCCTTTAAGTACCATCCCAAACTCATCCCACCAATCGGTGATCCGCCAATACACATTACCGTTTTTTCGGTAAATCTCAAATTTAAACGTACCTGTGGCCCTATAAGATTTAATCCAAAACCCGGTATCAAACGTAACGACTAGTTCCATACGGACGTGATTCGCGGTATAGGTTGTAACTCCTTCGTTAGAATTTCCAACATCGTTTTCGGTAATATACATGTTTATATTGTAAGCATCTCCGAACATCTTTCGTACCGCAGCCCAATCCTCTTCGTAGCTCCAGGTTTCCGGGATAACATAGCCGTTTACCTCTAACCCTACTTCATCCGGGTGGAAATG
>SDBT01017874.1_pt1 | contig 11174 bp, 23 predicted proteins | sample 2277101 | NCBI WGS metagenome assembly SDBT01 (sample SAMN10404973, study PRJNA504765) | marine sediment metagenome | isolation source: marine sediment core GS10_PC15, 103 cmbsf | place: Arctic Ocean: Southern Knipovich Ridge | collected 2010 | reverse complement strand
ACTTAATACTTGACTATTTAAATTAGCTATAGTATTCTAAAAACAGTTAAAGAGTTATTTAAAACGGCCTATAAAGGCCTTAAATCATAGGAGAAAATATGTATCAAAATAGGACAGTTAAAACAGGCATAGACGGTTTTGTCTCATTATGCGAAAATGGGACTGAAATATATTCGACTCATTCTGACACAATAGAACAGATGGCTCAAAATGAGAATGTGGACCTTGACAGTTTAGGGCTTGAGGCTTTAGAAGAGTTTAGAGTCTGGTGTCTCACAATGAGATATGAGGTTGAAATAGACGCCGCTTAATAATAGCAGATAATAAAAGATAATAGCAAAAAAGGCTAAAGTATTTTAAAGTTTAGCCGATAAGATATGTATACACTAACTAACAAAGGGGTTAAACAGTGAAAAATTTACCTAAAGGCTTAACGATAGTGCCTCATAACGATACGACTATAGGTCGGCTTTATCAGACTAATATAGTAGAAATCGACCACCGACGAAAACGTCTCATATTGAGAAATGGTGGCTGGGAGACTAAACATACTAAAAAGTGTACCAATATGATAATCAGTGAGTATGGTCTCAATGTGACACAAAAAGACTTTAAATGGTATGTAGTGTCTCAAAATAGGACTGTCCCATATGTAGACGGTATGAGTATTTCTTTAAAATAGTGCTAAAGTTTTAAAATAGTATTCCGATAAGATATATATAGGCGGCATGAGCCGCTTAAAACCAACCAAAGGGGTTAAAATGAATCAATTAGTATTAAATCAAGACAAAGGCTGGAAAGTATCAGATCGATACACTGTGGTTAAGACTGCAGAGCTATTATCTCAGTTTGAGACAAATGGTTATGAGATCACTTCTCATGATTTTGCGCGCGTTAATAATAAGGCTAAAGAGGGGTTTCAAAAACATATTATCAGAATGAGACATCCTAATTTAGATTTCAATATTGAGGGGTTAAAGCCTGAAATTGTTTTAATTAACTCATACGACCGATCTAGTAGCTTTGTTTTAATGTTAGGTATTTTTCGCTTTATTTGTAGCAATGGACTAATAAGCGGCACGGCCTATGATGGTATCAGAGTGAGACACGTTGGCGACATTATGCCTCAAGTTTTGCAGGCCGCTCAAGATATTCAACTAAAAAGCGCTCAATTAGGCGACGACGTGAAACGTCTCAGTTCAGTACGATTGTCTCAGAATGATATTGTGGATTTTGCAGACGATATCGGCAAAATTTTAGTCGGAAAAAGAGACGATGTGACTCATATTGATACAACTGGCTTATTGCAATTAAATAGAAGTGAGGACCGACAAAACGACGCTTTTACAATTCTCAATGTGATACAAGAGAATGCCTTAAACGGCAACCTGCAGTATACAGTAGACACCGACAAAGGCCCTAAAACTCGAAAAATGAGAACTGTTAGAGCTATTGATAAAAGCACCGATATTAATCGCGCTGTATGGGACCGCGCGGCGCAATTTATTCAAGCGGCCTAATTTAACCCCTTTAGCGGTCGCGGTCTTAATAGGTCGCGGTCGCTTTTTTTAAGGGCTTTTAAAAATAGTGCTAAAGTATTTTAAAAACAGACCGATAAGTATTTATAAACTAACAAAGGGGTTAAAACATGATTAAAACAATAGACGGCACGATAAAAAGATCGTCTCATTATGGGTCACAGGGAAATGAAGAGTTTTGTCTCGAAGTGAGAATAGGCCTTTGTGCTAAAGAGTACAATCGTCTCAAAAAGAAACGTACCGATATAGTACAGAGCTTTTTAGTCGCTCTGAAAAATACTGTATACGATGCGACCGGACTAGGTGGAGTGCCTCATATTGGTACAGCCAGTAGAGCTAAAAAAGGTATCAAAATGATACAGGCTACTTTTTACATGCATAAGGACATAGCGTCTCAAATTGGGGCAGATGTTAAAGAGTGGTGTTTATATCATTCTGTAGACCTGCAGTCTCATCTTGAGAATAATAGGACTGGCAACTTATTTGCAAAATCGGCTATTAAAAAAGCTATGTCTCAAAGTGAGATGCATTAATGGCTAAAAAACAATTAGACGATAAAACTAAAAAGCTTTTAATCGGTGCCGCGCTTGTCGCGGTGCCTTTTAGCGGTTTAGCCTTTGGAGTCTTTTTAATTTATAAAGGCTTAAAAAAGGCCGTGAATACTAAAAAAGGGGTTAAAAATGAGCCTGTTAAATAAAATGCGCGCCGATTTAAATACTTTATGGGTTTTGCGTTTCGAATGCTTAGACACCGCTCAAAATGCTAAATGCGACGTCGAAAAACGCCGTCTAAGGGCTTTAGCTGAAAAATTGAGGCTTGAATACTTTAACAAAAAAGCGCTTTATGATAAACAGCGCGAATTTAACAAAGGGGTTAAAAATGAAATTGAATATTAATTTAACAGTGACAATTTTAGACGTCGAAAATATCGTCTCAGATCGAGGCACTACTCAAGCAGAATATCGTATCAAAATGATACGCGGTACTTCTAACCCGTTCACCGTCTCATATGTAGACAGTGGCAACAATGCAGAATATGAGTCTCATCTTGAGACAATTTCAAGTGGTGCTGGATATCTGCTAAATTTCAATGATAATTTTGAGACCGCTCTACATGAGTATTTAGACTCATACGCGTATGATTTAAAAAGCGGTGCCTTTTTAGTCTATAGCTCTGAAAAATGCGAATTTAAGGCCTTTAGCGGTGCCTTTGTCGCTTTTTGTCCTATAGGCTTAACCGTTTCGAATGCTTTTAGTTTAGCGCGGCCTCATCTCAAATCGGGACACGTTGCAGTTGTATCAAATCGAGACGTTAATAATATTCTGTTTCGCGGTCCTAAAGCGAATTCATACGGCTATGATTTATATTTGTATCATATTGATGCGGATAATAATGAGACATATTTAGATTGTGGCAACTTTAATTAAAATAGTGCTAAAGTTTCTCGGCGCGGTGCCGATAAGTATTTATAAAGGCAATTAAGCCTATTAACTTAACCAAAGGGGTTAAAAATGAAAGTAAGTAAGTCTAAAAAAGTACTTGAGGCTGTCTCAAAATATAACACTATTGCAAACAAAATCTCAGACCTTGAAAAAGAGAAAAAAGTGCTCCGAAGTGAGATTGTGTCTCATTCTGAGAAATTAGGTTCTGAGTTTAAAGTCGGCAATTTTTTAGCTAAAGTTTTAAAAATTGAGTCGTGGCGTTTTGATAAAAAGCAATTTATTGCCGAGAATTCAGAGGCAGAATATCAAAATTATACGTCTCTAACTGAGTCAACTAAAATCACTATTAAGGCCGCTTAATAGCTATTTTTAAAGTTTTTTAGACTTATCGGCTAAAGTTTTAACGACTCTATGCCGATGAGTTTTTAAAGGCTTTAACTAAACAAAGGGGTTTAATATGTCTTTAACAGTGAAACATGTCGAGTCTTTAAAAGACTTTAAAAATATCAATGAGTCTGAAAAATCGGACCTATTAAAGTATTTTACTAGTTCTAATTATAAACTATTGACTCCAGATTTTGCCAATACTAAAACGGCTAAAAATCAAGGTCACGGGGTTTTATCATTCATTATGCATTTAGCGCCGCATAAATTAAGCGGTTTTAACGTATGTCCTGCAGCGTCTAAAGGTTGCTCGGCGTCGTGTCTTAATACTGCAGGTCGCGGTCGTTTCGACTCTATTCAAGAGTCTAGAGTCCGAAAAACTCTATTTTTCTTTAGATTTAAAAAAGAGTTTATGTCTAAACTCATAAAAGAGATAAAAGCGCTTGAAACTAAAGCTTTTAAAAAGGGCTTAAAACCCGTCGTTAGATTAAACGGCACGTCGGACCTTGCATGGGAAAGTATCAAATTGGGACAATCTAATATTTTTGAGCTATTTCCTAACGTACAATTTTATGATTATACCAAAGTGATACACCGACTCCCTCGTCTCAACTTGATGCAAATACCTAATTATCATGTGACATTTAGCGCGAGTGAATCAAATTGGGACAGTTGTCTAGACGCTTTTAAATTAGGTTTTAATGTCGCGGTCGTATTTAATGAAATACCTAAAAAATACGACTCTATGCCTGTATTTAATGGAGATGCGACCGATTTAAGGTTTAAAGATCCGTCTAATCACATAATAGGCTTAAAAGCTAAAGGCGACGCTAAAAAAGACAAAACGGGTTTTGTTAAGTTTATAAATATCGACGCGGTTAAGGCCGCTTAACAAAGGGGTTAATTATGTCTAAAGCTAAAATAAGTGCGCTGTTAAAGCGCAAAACTAAACAGCTTGAAAAATTAAACGCATTGAATACTATTTTTCAAGAGAAGTCACGCGCTAAATTAAAATCGGTCGAATTCATTAAATGCACCAATTGCAAGTCTCGATTAGATACGCGTTTCAGTTCGAGACGTTTAGACTGTCCGGTTTGCTATACTGAATTTTTGTCTAAAACAGACTTTAAAAGACGCGGTGCAATTGAGACAATTATTGCCGATATCGATAAACAATTGAAGTCTTTAGCTAAACAGACTGCTAAAACGTTTAATCAAAACGCTGTAATAGACGCGATTAAATCACTTGATACATACGCAAAATTTAATTATGCTGAAATTGAAAATAGAAATGGCCAAATTGAGACAGAATTGGCTTTTAGAAGTCACGACGAGCCTTTTTATAATAGTGGCTCAATTGAGGACAATGATCATCCTGATTTTATAGGTGAGTCAATGATTGATAAACTATTGACTCAACTATTTAAAAAATCATACGACTATGTGCAAAATCACGAAAAGGGGCATTTTTCAGTAATTATGTTAGGTGTGCCAGAATGAAACATCCAGCTACAATCGAAATTAAATTAAAAGGCCTTAAAAGCCAATATTATATCTTAAAAGCCTTTAATTCAGACGGCACTATTAAACGAGTGCATACGTCTAAAGACGTCAATTATTTAACCAATTTAAAAAAACAAAGGGGCTATTAAATGAAAAATAAAACTACTATTCATTTACATGGTTTAAGTTTAGGCAGTGCTATTGCTGTCACTATATCATGGTCTATTAATAAGTCTATTCTATGGGCAATGTTACACGGCTTTTTTAGTTGGTTTTATGTGATTTACTACGCGGTGGCGTATTAATATGAGACGCCTATTTATAAAGTGTTTTAAATTCTTTTATTGTTCTAAGTGTTGCAGAATGGTACAAGACGGCGAATGCCCACATGGGGAATCTCATTATGAGACGAGTTAAATTTTCAACTAATAACGTTACTCATCATAAAACGTTCTCTGTATCAGATTGCGACTATACTTTAGTTTCTGCTTTTAATTGGTATTTAGAGCGGTGCGGTCGTGGGCATATTAGAATAGTGCGCTCTGCTACTAAATTAGAATTAAGTCTAGGATATCCGGTTAAAATTAAGCTACACCGCTTTATTCTAGGCCTTAAGCGGTCCTGCGGCCTAGTCGTTGACCACATAGACGGCAATACTTTAAATAATACTCGTCCCAATTTGAGAATGGCTACTCATAAATTTAATATGAATAATACTAAAAAAAACCGACATAAAGCTAAAGTTTTAAAAAAATGGACCGATAAGTTATTATGTGAGGTGATAAAGTGAAACAGACATCAACATTAACAGTTATAGAATACATTTTACAACATGAGGCAGAGGATTATTTTAATTGGTGCGAAGAAAATGAATTAACACCGAGTGATGTCTCAAATGAAGAAAATCAAAAACACGTTTATGCATCGGCATGTTTAGCGCATGAAAATGAGACGGGTTCGCCTATTAATTTTTAATTAAAATGGAGTATTAAAATGAAACATAAATATCAATTAATAATAGAGTTTGAGAGTGATAAACCAGTCAAAATACAGCCTGCTTATGGTATTCAATACGAGAATGCTTTAGGACATTTTGTTTTTAATAATGGATATGATTCTATAAATAGTACGTTTATTTATGGTACAGGCAAAACTAAATTAAAAAAGTTAAAAAAAGATTAAAGTTTTTTGAAATTAAACCGATGAGTATTTATAAACTAACCAAAGGGGTTATAAAATGAAAATGGAAACTGTTACAAATACAATGCAAACAAATGTTAAAGTTAAATCTAAAGAGTTTGGCATAGGCGACGTGAGCGCTGTTATTGAAATTTTGCGCTCTAAACTCTACTCTAATCCTATTCAAACATTGGCTCAAGAGTATTTATGCAATGGACGCGATGCGATGCGCGAAATTAACTCTAAAAAAGCTATTCAAGTAACAGTACCAGCGCCTTTAAATCCGGTTTTTAAAGTGCGCGACTTCGGACCTGGAGTTAGTCCCGACCGAATGAATAATGTTTTTATCATGTATGGTGCCAGTACAAAAAGAAAATCGAACAAACAAACTGGAGGCTTTGGCATCGGCTCTAAAATAGCATGGGCCTATACTGACTCATTTACAATAACTACATTTATAAACGGCACTAAACGAGTCTATTGCGCTCACATTGGAGTCAATAAAAACGGCATGCTTGATCTATTATCAACTGAAAAAACTAGTGAGCCTAATGGTACTGAAATACAACTAGCCGTGTCTAGTGATGATTTACACGCATTTAAAAATGCTATTTTTAGAGCTACTTATTTCTGGACTGAAAAAGTTGAGTATTTAGGCATTAACAAAAATGAAGTACCAGAACGTGTTGAGGGTTTTAGGTTAAATGAGTTAGAAGTTATTGAGCGCCAGAGTTACGACTATCAAGGCGCTAGATGGCCTAATTTCATTCAAGGCGGTGATTTTGCAATTATTGACGGCATACCGTACCCATTAGCAGACAGTTTGTACGAGCATGATAATGGTTTGTCAAATTTAAAAGTCAAACTTGAGGGTAAAATGCTGTTACATGTACCTAACGGCACTGTTAAAGTCGCGGCGTCTCGTGAGGCAATATCAGACGAAAAATCAACCAATGAGTATTTAGAAGTTTTATCGAATAAACTCAACACTGCGGTTGATAATTATGTTAAAGGCGAGTTTAAAGTTTGCAAAACTCCATACGACTATTTAAATAAATATATGGATTTATGCAATACCTTTGACGTGTCGGACTATAGAGAGTATAAAAGCTATACAATGTCAGACCACGAAATAGACAGCGAGCTATTTAAAACTGTGCGAATGGTATACGTAAATTTTGGCGACGGCGACTCACTTAAAAAATACGATATGAATGCGGCACGTAAATCATACCGCTCAAGACGTAAATCAGCGTTAAAAACTGATATGTTTAATCATTTATTTTTTAACGATGGTTCGGAGTCAATCGTTAAATTTAACCGTCGAATACGTAAATACTTAAACGAAGTCAATGGTCAATTAATTTACTTCGAAGTTTGTTCTAATATTGAAAATAGCAATAAAAACCTAAAGACTCTTCGAAAAGATTTAGGTCTTAAAAACTTATTATCATTGCCAGTGCCTGAGGTTATCAAAAAAGAGCGTGTAAAGCGGCATATTGATAAAACTAAGTTTTGCCTGCATATATTCAAGTATTATGGTCGTGGCACTGAATACACTACGAGTGCCGAGAATGAGACTAAATGGCTTTATGTACCAATGTCTAAAGGTTGCTTTAATGGTGGCTACACTAATGAGAATTTGCGAAGTTTAGACAGTTATTTAAATGGTAGCTATCGTGTGTGTGGTATTTCAGAGAAGAGTTTAAAACTAATCAAAGGTAACTCTAATTTCATACCATTAGACGGATATCTTAAAGCTTTAAAGCCAACTAAAAAGATCACAGGTTGGCTCAAAAAAGAACACTCATGCAATGGTGATCTAATTAATGATCTTAATGATTTAAAAGATATTAAAGACAAAAAGTTAGATACTGTAATTAAAGAGTACAAAGCATTTTGCGATACACCGCCAGTACCTAACTTAATTTCTAATAAGTTTGCTGATAATGTTGATGTTATAAGTTTTTTAGCATTAGATAAAGAAGTTAAAAAGCTCATAACAAAAAAATATCCATTAGTTGAAGAAATAGGGCACACGTACCATAAAAGTGATTTAGCCCTTTACATTAACGCTAAATATAACAAGAGAGGTTAATCATGGTTAAGTGGCAGAGATTTGATAATTCAATGGTTTTATTATTTAACGGTAAAACATTTAATATTCATAAAGATGATTTTAGATATCCTGATATTGTCAATTGCATACGCAAAGGTCAGCTCAATAAAATACCTAAGATCGTAGACATGGAAACGGCATTTAGTTATAAAGGTTTAAAGTTAGTTGACGGCCAACTTGAAATTCAAGGTGAGAAGTTGCCAACTGATTTAAACGATATGATTTTAGCATACCGTAAAGACGGCATACCGTTCGACTCTATAATTAAATTTTGGAGTAAACTTAGAGAAAACCCTTCATACGATACTCGCAATCGATTGTTTAAGTTCATTACTTCAAACAAATTACTATTAACTGACGATGGTTGTTTTGTAGGTTATAGAGGTGTGACTGAGGACTTCAAAGATCCACACACTAGGAAATTTAACAATAAACCAGGCAAGATATGCAAAATGCCTAGAAATGCGGTTGATGATAACCCTAACAACGCGTGTTCAAACGGCTTGCATATTGGTAGCTACGGACATGCTAACGGCTTCGGTAGGCGTATGATAGCCGTAAAGGTTAACCCATTAGACGTCGTAGTAGTACCGGATCATTGTTCGACTCAAAAAATGAGAGTATGTAAATTTAAGGTATTAGAAGAAGTTTTCGATGAGAAAATGGGACACGTTCACTCAGAGTACGCATGCGAGGCGTGTGGTAAGCCTATGAGTGCTAAACTTTATGCTAAACGTGCTGGAGTTTGTTCGTGTACTCGTAAACTTAAAAAGAGAGGTAAAAAATGAGCAAAAAGAATCTTAAACAAATAACAGAAGAAGTGGACAATGGCACTTATAACGTGTCAACTGATGAGTTAGCTGATAAAGTATTAGAGAAAAATCCTACACTAGAGGTGCCAGAAGTTAAATTGCGATTAGCATTTGGCTGTAGAGGTACCCTCCTTGAAAGTATTCATGATCGTGAGCAAGAGAGGAAAAAATTATGAAACGAGTAATATTATTTAAAGAGGGATTTTGTAATTTAATTAAAGTTAATATGTATTTTCATGGTACTGATGAGGATATGTGGGTTAGCGTTGTTGATAAAGTTACTCTTTATAATTTTATTCGAATGAACAAGCTTATCACTAATAGTTATGGACATATAATAATGCAAGGTGAAATTTGGGGAGTCATACAATGAATTGTAAATGTGGAGCTAAAGCAAGAAAAACAGAATGTGGCTTCACCACTACTATTGAAATTTGGTGGTGTGACGTTTGTAAAGATGAGGTTACAGAGTTTCTGAGGTGGATAGGAATGGATCACTCTCAAAAACTGAGAGAGTATGCCGAGCATGATGCTGAATTTACTCAACGAATTATGGGACAATTTGCAATACCAAACAATGGAGGATATAATGAAGCAGACAAAAAAGAATATTTCAGGCTCAAAGATTTTAAACCAAGCTTTAGATCTACCGAAGAAAAGCTATGGCTTAAAGCACTCGATCCAAGCGTTAGAAGACACTACTTCGCAGAATGGAAAAGGCATAGATCTAACAGCCGAGCTACGTAATTTAGAAAATATAATGGATGAGTGTGTTGTATGGAGTGAGGATGCAGTCGAATATTGTAATGATAATGAGGATTTGATACGTGAATTTAAAAAGAATGTAGCTTAAACTTTACCATCGACTTCATTCATAAAAGTTATTAGCTCATTTAAGAACTCTCTTTTCTCTTCTTTGAGGCATTGTAAGCAGCTTCTGTTACCCTTATTTGCTATCGGCTTAGTTAGGAAGTTTTTTGTGTCTTTTAAAGTGAGGCCAGTTTCTGTTTCAGTGCCATAGGTAACAAAATGTATCAACTCAATCAAGAGTTCTTCATATTCGCTTAATTTATTAATGCTCAACTCCGTATAAAAATAAGCGTACTTGTTCTAAAGGCACCGCTAAACCTTTTTGTCCATCATTTTTAATCATAACTATAATTCCAACTAGCTCGCCATATTTATTATATATACCACTACCACTTGAACCTGGAGCTACTTTATTACTAACTTCGTACATAATCATGTGATCTACCCAGTCGTACTTTAAAAATTTACCTTTAGTTAAGATACCATATTTATTACCAGGATTTCCGTAATTAAATACAGTATCACCAGTGCTTAAGGGTTTTTTACTAATTCTAGCAATTGCAAAACCTTTACTGGCTGTGTGAATTAAACAAAGATCAGTATTAACAGCGTATTTAACTATTTGACCATAATATTTTGGCTTTTTAATATAAGCATGTTGTTTTATAAGATGTAAATCTATATACTTACACTAAGAAGTTGATGCCTCTTCGTTTATTGAACCATAACATACGTGTTTAGCAGTTAGTACTAAACTACCTGCAGTATTTGATTTAATAATTACACCACTGCCAGAAGTGCCGTCAGGCAAATGAATTACAACTAATGATTGTTTTATTTCTTTTATAACTTTACGCGCTTTAATTACAGCAGTTTTTATCACTCTATGTCGTTTAACAACTGCAGTTTTAGGTAATTGTTTAGCCCACGTATACGCTCCTAAATTAAGCATACACAAAGTTAACGTGGTTATTAATAGCCCTCTCATAAATATATCCTTAGTGAGGTTTACTGCTAGCTTTGTTTGCAGGTTCCCCGTTTAATATTCCCGATTCAAAGCAAGCGATGATTTTATCCATCAAGGCTGTCTGTGCTAATAAACTGTGTAAAATAGGATGATCATCCGTGCCTAGTTGTTGATATATGCGATCATATTCATCCATCAAGTCTCTCAAATGGTTATTGAGTGACTTGATACCAGCTACATAAGCTTTTCGATCTACTATTAAAGCTTGATTCGATAGCTCTTGTGGTTTTTTTCGTATACGTTTCCTCTTTTTTGCACTCATCCATCTTTCTTTTCATCGGCGGTTTCTATGGGTGAATCATTCACCACTACATTTGCATCCTTAGCCGCCTCCTCTGGTATATGCACTTCTATTGTAC
>SDBT01017873.1_pt1 | contig 11174 bp, 8 predicted proteins | sample 2277101 | NCBI WGS metagenome assembly SDBT01 (sample SAMN10404973, study PRJNA504765) | marine sediment metagenome | isolation source: marine sediment core GS10_PC15, 103 cmbsf | place: Arctic Ocean: Southern Knipovich Ridge | collected 2010 | reverse complement strand
TCCAGGAGATCAATCATATCCCTCTCCCCTTTGTGTGTTTTAGAATGAGTGATCGATAATATGAAATCAATCAGCTCCTGTTTATCAGGGACCTCCGTCACAGCACTATCCTGCAATTGAACCATTATCTGATTCAGCACATTATTCTCATGGTCGGCATATCGAAAAACAGATCCCTGGTCATTCATTAACTCTTTCCTGAGCATCCGGACAAATTCAAAATTAGGGAATACGCCAGGCTCAGCATTCAGGTACTGACCCTTATGCTCGATCGATCCATCTTCATTGATCTGGTGATGGGAGAACTGGAATGCTGTCTGTTCATAGGGTCTCCTTCCTCGGTAAAAAGGCACTGCCACGGTACTGGTTTCGAAATCGATCATATGCAGCGGATATACCCATTTGTCCATCTCCTCTTTTATGCCTTCAATATCCAGGTATGGTTCCGGATCATTACTCGCTGTTCGTTGTACCTGTAACCACTGGCGTGATTTATTATCAAGTTTTCTTTTATTAATCTCCGCTTCTTTGCCAATATTCTCTGGTTTGACTTCATCGATGTGGAAGATACCGGCATCGATCAATTTCTGTTTTCCACCGAAATTCCAGATATCCAAAATCGATGGTTTCTCAAAGTCCTCATCCCTCCATTTTGTCTGCTCCTTCCAGCACTCCTTAAAACCAGATTTCTTCCCCTGCTGTTCTTCTTCAGGAGTCGCATGAAATTCACAATCCTGGCAATCTTTGTGGACGGAGACTTTAATCTTTTTATTCCTCCAATAGTGACGCGCCAGGTAATTTACCTGATTTCTATAGGCCCTTGCTGGTGGACGGTTGGTATCTGTGCCCTCATATATCATCTGGCAGATATCATCAACGTTGACCCTGATTAAAATCTCATCCCCTATGTCAGTAGGAGAAGCTCCTCCTAAGATTTCCACAGATGTCCGGCCATTTCCATGTTCCCTGAGCCGGAATTTCTGGTTCAGTCCGTTAACTGTTGCTCTCGCATTTGTATTTGCCAGCATCAAAAAAGCATTGACCTGCCAGTCCGGTTTTGCTCTTGTTATTACATGCTTCTGAAAGGCCACATCATACAGGTATTTCTTCCAGTCTTTATTCAGTTTTCCGCGCTTTCCTAGCATATCTCGGGATGAATCTCCCTCGAAGGACTTGGATTTCACTTCTATCAGGTTAACTACATTGCCCTTTTTTTCAAAGATATCAGCTCGTATGAAATACTTCTCAACTTGAAACGCGGCCTCAAAGATCACAACGTTTTCCTCCTGAAGTAGTTCATTGGTCTGCTTTAATGCTGCTTTTGCATTCAATGTTACAATATCATGCCCGCCTGGATAGTAGCATTTAGCCAGTGCACCTACCTGGAATCCTCCTTTGGCAAGGGCATCCAGAAATTCATTGTCTGCATTTTTATTGGGATATCGGTTTTTGCCCGCATAGTATAGTTTGGCAGGACATCCCAGGGCCATTGTGTAAAGAGATTTAGTCAGGTATCGGGGCATAGTAATCCAGTTTTATGCTTAAGACCAAATTAATCATTATTATCCCTCCTTCTCCGGAATGATTTGAACAACCTACGGAGTTCCCAATGGTATTGTTTATAGTTCGTATCAAGAAGAATGAATATATCCTTTCCCTTAATAAAAACACAGTAATACAATACTGGATGTTTTGAAGGTGGCTTTACGGATGGCCGGGTAGTTTTGGGATTTGGATTATCCATGATCCCCTCAATTCCAGCCAGTTCAGCAGCTGTATTAAAATCCAATAGGCGTAGAGCAGCCAATTTCTCAGCCTTGACAAAGGGCAGGTATTCATCACAGTCCGGATCCAGCGGTTCGGGCAGTTCGGCAGTTTTTATCACATCATTCACTTCCCCCTTCAACACTTCAATCATTTTGAACCGATGTCCTGCCTGGTGGTATCTTAACAATTGGGATGCAAGCAATTCAGTATTCGCCCTGCGGTGGAATTCGAAAAAACCTGCATGGAGCAGGGATTCAATTTTTACATCGATTGGTATCATAACATGCTGTATTAGTTGATTTAAAACCCAATTCTATTAATATCGCCATACCCTGATTCATTGTTTGAATATTTGATAAGGGTCTCGAAGAGATCCAGCTTTTTATCCACCATTTGAGCCAATAGGGCATATCGGACGGCGTTTTCGATCTGTCCACCGGTCAGTTCAAATTTCTCGCTGATCAACTTTGTCTGTTTCGGAGTTAGTTCCGGTAGTTTACTTTTCCATATCTTCTGCCTGATTTCTTTATCGGGATGGGTAAAATTCAATTTGAATAAGAACCTCCTGTCAAATGCCTTGTCGAGGTTATCGGTCAGGTTCGTAGTGGCAAATAGGATCCCATCAAAGTCTTCCATTTCCTGGAGAAGTATGTTTTGCATGATATTCATTGCATTGACGGAGGATGTTGTCTGAGGGCCAATATTCAGCCTCTTGGATAACAGTCCATCTGCCTCGTTGATGAACAGGATGGGAGCTATCCTGGCATTTCTTAAAACCAGCCGGTAATCATCGAATATCTTCTTGACATTCTTCTCGGTTTCTCCAAACCATTTACTCCTGGCCGGTGAGAGATCGACCATCATGATATCTCTGTTGGTTTTCTTTGCTAGTTGATATACCGCCTCGGTTTTACCCGTCCCAGGATGCCCATAAAACAAAATGGTTAGTCCTGCTGAAAATTTCCGTTGCTCAAGCTGCCGTTTAATGCTGTTGAAGTTTCTGTTCATTAATGTTTTATGAACGGCATTCAGGTCTGACTGCAGGTTTACGTTGAAGTATAGTGGACGGGATTTAATCTGATCCGGTTTGATTAGAAGGCTGTCATCAAAATCCTGGAGCCTTATTTCCTGGTGGCCATGAAACAACCTGGAAACTAGCTTTCCGGATGCCTGGATGATCTTATCCCCTCTGAATTCAGAATGTTGGACGGTAACAAGGTCCCGGGTAATCAGTTCATGATTTCCCTTAAAGATGTATTGATGAAAGTAGAATTGTGCACTGATATCATCAAAAATCGATTCAGCCAGGTCCGTGAGGTCTTGTTCGGGTCTTCCAATCAGATGGAGATAAGCCAGTATGAAAACCACACATTTATTAATGGTTTCCGTTAGCTGATTATCAACGTATTTCACAAATTCCAGATGCAAGTCAGATCGATTTTAGGTTTTCAACCTGCCAATAGGTCTATCCAGCAAAGCTGAAATAAAAATGATTAAATTTCAGGTGCGTGCCCGGTCATGAAGGAATTGAAAAATATTCATTCAATGGTTAAGGCGAAATCTAGACTTGGTATGATGCAGTATTCAGTAAAAGAAAAAGTCAACCTGATAAGGAACCTTTTCAAAGGAAGAGAAGATGTTTTTGCCCGCTACTGGCAGAAAGGCAATAAAAAAGGCTACATGCCGGCATACCAGTATGACCCATACATGTACCGTCTTCATGTAATAAAGGGTGGCACCTTTGATGATTACAAAGACAAAACACGCCTTCCCCTTACTGATCATCAGATCTTTAAACACCTTGATGGTGAACAATTGATCGGTATCTATCCCCTACTGATGGATAACACCTCCTGGTTTATCGCAGCGGATTGTCGGACGTTCATCATTGCTTGTAAAGAAAGAGAGATCCCCGCCTATCTCGAGCGATCACGGTCCGGAAAAGGAGGCCATGTCTGGATATTCTTCGATCAACCCTGCCCGGCCATCATTAGCCGGAAAATCGTCTCAGCATTACTCGAACAGTCAGGTATTATTTCCGTTTTTAATAAAGAATCAAGTTTCGACAGGCTATTTCCAAATCAGGATCACCTGTCCGGTAAAGGTCTGGGCAACCTGATTGCACTGCCACTGCATTAACCTGCTTTTCAACAGGGAAACAGTTGTTTTGTTGATGAACAGTTGCGACCATATCCGGACCAGTGGGATTTCCTGTCATCCCTTCAAAGGGTGCAGTTTTCCCATCTTGACAAAATACACAAAACGCTTCAACGAGTTGCTTAAATCCCTGAGTAATTGTAGTGACATTGATTGAAGGTTTAGTTGTAAAATTCCGATAGCTATCCATCAGGGCTGCTAGGAGGCCTTCCTCAGCTCTTCCTCTTCCAGGGCCTGGTCTGAAAGCATATTCAATAAGACAGTCATCATAATCAGCGATTCATGATTTTTTGAGCCTCTTCTACTGAACCATGCATCACCGACCAGCATCAATATTCCAATACCGGCAAACACTATAGAAGGTAAGGCCAGTTGAAGAACAATCAGGATGAGTCCGCTGGAGATCATCATCAAAGATGAGAGCCTTAAGATCAATCCTTTGGAATAGCAGATATGAGTCTTTTCATGATGGAATACTGTTGTCCATTCGAGTATTTTCTGATAGCTGTCGGCTGTTTCTTGGGCATATAACCTATCGAAGAATTTCCTCCTTTGCTTCCTGTTTTTCCAGGGATAGCTTTCCTGGCAGGAGAATTTCAATCCCTGCAGGAACACTTCATCATTATACTCAAATCCGAAATTGTCGGGAAAACCCAGGATAAACTTTTTTAATTCTTGCAGCATATAAAATACTACGAAAATATCAATGTAAAGTTACCCGGATCACCTGATATTGAGTTTAATAATCCCAATTCTGGCTGAAATCCCAGAACAATTTTTTTGCCTTTGGTATGAGAGTAATTGTATCTGCCAGAATACGCCTTCACCTCTTATCAGATTATGTAGAATGCTCTAAAAAGAATGCTGGTTAGAGATCTCCTGGATTGGTTTTAGTGTACTACTATTTTCCTTTCCATGATGGTATTGCTACGGTCATGAAACTGAAGAATGTAAATGCCTTTGCCTGTCCAGGAGGATAAATCCATTTGCATTGAAGGTTGTGTAACTTTTGTTTCAAATATTCTTACTCCAATCGAATTAAAGATCCTCAATGACAGATCCTCCATTTGCGAATAATTCCGGATACTGACAGTTATATAATCCTTGGCCGGGTTGGGATAGATTTGGATGCTATTGTATTCCAATTCGTAAATATCTGTTGAATAACCCTTTTGCATAACGATAATCTCCCTGGAAACAACATTGGGACCAGAAACAGTTACTACTGCTGTTCTGCCGAACGTTCCGGGATTTGCTGAAGCAGTAAAAGTAATTGTTGTATCTCCGTAACCGGAGCCTGGACTTGCTGTTAACCACGGTTCTGAACTTGAGACTTCCCAATAAGTGTTTGAAGAAACATCAAGAGTCACTGTACTGTTTTCCGGAGCCTCTATAGTAGCCGAATCCAAAGAAACGCCCAATGTATAAATATCTGATAATGAGCGCTTCCATAATCCAAATCTGGTCCCAGCGTATATCTGACCATCAATGATGGCCATAGCTGATACCCTGGTAGACGGCAATCCGGTATTTTCCGCTTTCCATGTATCACCACTGTCAGTTGAAAGGAATACGCCGTAGGCATAGTTCCCTGCAAAAATATCAGTCCCATTAACTGCGAATGATCTTATATAACCCTTTTCTGGCAAACCATCATTTACTAGTAACCAATGGTTGCCATTGTCAATTGATTTGAAGAGCCCGCCCTGGGTTCCCGCAAAAACATTGTTCCCACTTATGGCCAATGATTGAATGCTAATGCTATATCCCGATAAACCATTATTTACAGCGGTCCAGTTGGTCCCGCTGTCGGCTGAAAAGTATACCCCGTGGGGGTAAGTCCCTGCAAAGAATTTTTCTTCATTAATGGCTAGTGCATTTACGTGAAAACCATCTGGTAAACCATTGTTAGTGACTGCCCAGTTTCCGCCGTTATCCGTAGATCTATAAATCCCATTAGAAGTCCCTGCAAATATGTCATTCCCATTAATGACGATGTTAGTTACCATCGTATCCTCCAGACCATTATTAATAACCATCCATTTGCTGCCCTCATCAGTTGATAAGAATACTCCATGGTTATAAGTCCCAGCAAAAATATTACCTCCGCTAACCGCCATGGAAGATATACTTTCAACTGAAGGAAAAGGTAAACCATTATTAACCGCCGTCCATGTGTCTCCTTTATCTGCTGATCTGAAAACACCATATCCAGTCCCAATAAAAATATTACTACCCCTTTGAATTATTGATTTAATATTGATGTTGTGAATACCATTGTTAGAAACCACCCAATTGTCGCCGGAATCATCTGACTTATAAACACCTAAGGATGTAGTCCCGGCAAACAGGTTGTTCCCCCTGATGGCAATGGAATTTATAGAGGTATTTAATATCCCATTATTAATGGCAGTCCAACTTTTTCCTGTATCGGCCGAGACAAAAATCCCACCATCATCGGTTGTAGCAAAGATATTATCCCCATTCGCGGCTAATGAATGTACATATAGGTTGGTTAATCCTGTATTCATGGCTGTCCATTCCCCCCCATTCATGGATAAAAATATACCATGAAATGAAGTTCCTGCCAACAAGCCCCCATTGAATTCATATAATGAAGTGACACGTGTAAAAGTGGGAAAGCCATCGTTAAATGGTGTCCATTGCTGGCCATGATCAGTCGAGATAAAAACTCCACTACTAGTCCCTGCAGCGATAGTGGGACCCTCGCCAACTATAGCGCTTACTGTCAAATCTAACAGGCCGTTATTCCTGGAATACCAGCTCAAACCATTGTCGGCTGATATGAACACGCCATCGCCGTTGGTTCCTGCAAAAAGATCGCTCCCAATTGTGGATAGTGTGTTTATTGGTTTAATCGGCAAACCAATATTCACTTCATTCCAGGTGCCTCCATTATCATTTGAGTGAAAAACACCACCGGAATTAGTTCCAACAAAAATATTCGTGTCAGTTATGGCTATTGCATGCACGATCAAATCTGTCAGACCATCATTCATGGCAGTCCAGGCAGTACCATTATCTATAGACAAGAATACACCCGCACCATTGGTTCCTGCATATACGTAATTAGTTGTTGTGTCAATCGCAACAACACGAATATTTCCTCCATCAAGCCCGTTGTTGACTGATTGTCACTGAGTAAATCCATTTAAAATTGAAAGGTTGCAAATAATTAGTAAAAGGATCTTATGCATTTTTCTTAAGTTTATATAATAATCCAATCGTCCTCAAATAGTTCGCACTCCTTCCCTATACGTCAACACTGCGACAATGTTTAATCATTTGACAGGATTTTGTGAAACATATTTACCTAATGAAAAATATTAGCACAACTAATTTTTTACCCGAAAAAGTTCAGATTAAGCTGACGGCGCACAAGTTTCAAAAAACAATGAATCTTCTAATAATGTCAACCAATTCATCAACGTCGTTCAGATCTCTAAACGAAACTACCGTGAATACTGGCTATGGATGGTTAGGATCGAGTGGTAATTAAACCAATCGTTAGTTATTCTGTCAGATCACACCTATTCCTTCAAGTATTATCTTACAACATATTTATATTTTGTAGTAAAAATATCAGGGCTGGACAATGTTAACTCTAATTCACCACGATATTTTCCAATCGGAAGTTGAATTACGCCCTTCTTGATTTCTAAACCACGGCCAATTACTTCTTTCTTCTCGGGCGAAAACGCGACAAGTCGTACTTTTTCGATTTTCTTTGGATCAGATGGGATGTGCTCAGGAAATTTTGTTTCATAATGCTTGATATGAATTTCTATATATTCTTTGTCTAAATAGGGAACGACCTCGGAGACCAAAAGATGCCTACATGGTTTTGCCTTAACCGATATGGTAGGATCTCCCATGATATTGTATATTGTATTTTCATGTAAAATTGAACTAGAACTAAAACCGGAATTACTTACATATAACTTGGCATGATTCAGAATATCTCCCAGAGTTCTGATTGAGGTAGAACCACCAAAGGTTGCATCATAGTTTGGAAAAATCGCATCAAAAAGACCCATTGATAAAGTATTATTTGGCTCTGATTCGCTGTTTCTCATTCCTCCTCCTATCACTCCTATTGCACCATCGGTGTTGCGAATAAACCTTTCTGCCCAGTAAATAGAAGCTGGATTTGTACCATAGGGATTAGCAGCATCAAAAATATTGGCTGGTAAATTCACTGTTTCATTATCAAAAATACCTGTCCGGCAATTTATACTGAAAACGACAGGAAATTCATTCCCCACAATATTTAATCCCATCAGGTTATTATTATTAAAAGAAGGATGCCCCCAACCAGTCCAGTTACCATGATCACGATGAAAAAGAATAGATGTTCCGTTATCAATTGCGTTTATAATATCTACAGTGTTGCCATTCCAATCGAAATTAGGCCGTTGGAGTTCGGTAGGTACATCTGATCCATTGCTCCAGTACCTGGGATTGCTGGTCGCTGGTGCAGTAAAAATTCTTTCGATCCAAAATCTTCTTAAGATAACTCCTTGAGTGAGTAAATAACTACGTATATGTTCTGCTGTTTCCGCAAATCTTCGATCAGCTATATGATCAATCGTAGGAAAATTAGTAACAGGATTCCTAGGATTCTCATCTTGAAATAAAGCAGCAAATGTAAGATCTCCATAATAGCTATTTGTCGCAAAAGGAGGATTATTTTCATACTCAATTATTTTATCAATAATGAGATCGGCTTGCCCATCTGTATCAACAGGGAAGCGACCGATTCCAATTACAGGAATGGATTGGTTATTATCATCAAGCTGACCATAAAATTGATCTCCGGCATTAAAAACATCTACCCAGAAATTTTTCTGGTTTGTGTAATGCGTTGGAATAAACTCAGAATCTCCAATTAATAAAAGCCATTTGGGGCGGACAAATGCCCAGTTGTAGTAAGACTTTATATAATCTTTGACCTGTTGGTCCGTTACATCACCGCTCCCGTCACCATATGTGTCTGATATGGTTTGAGTTGTAACAATTGTGGTTGAGATTCCGACGCTACGCTTGTGGTCTCTTAAATCCTGAGCAGCAGATAAAAAATCCGGATGGGTGATTATCAATAAACGGCATCCGATATATTTCAGTACTACCTCTACGGGTCCAACATATTCCATTACTACATTTTCATTAAGTACTGCTTCGGCCACAACAGATGGAAGGGTTTCAAAATATTTATCGATTTGATCCATCTTATACTTTTCAGTTTCCTTTATCTCCTTTTTAAAGATATCTAAGTTCCCCTTAAATTTAATTTTACATATAAATGTAGGATACCATATTATTTGTGATTCCTCTGGATTATAATCTACAAGATTCACAGTTAATTTATACACATTCACGTCTGACTTTTGGACAGATTCAAAACCTATAATATCTTTTATTCGTGTTTGCCTGGAGTAATATTTTTTTTCGTCAAATTCAAATACAATAGAATCTTGGGTACCTGAATAATCATTTAATGGCCTTTGTACTGGATAAAGCTTCGCTTTCATAACCTTCGGTTCTGCCTCTGCCATTATTTCGATACTTTCATAGCCACCTTCAACCGGTAATGCAATATTTGAGGTGAGGACTGGTATTTCCGGGAAAGATATATATTCAAAACCGCTTATTAGTAGATGATGTTTATTATTTGGAACTAAAATGCGTTGAAAATCACCTTTCTCTGTTTTAACGTTATAAAGCTTAAACTCTGGCACGTGGAAACGAAATTCTAAATATTCATTTGTAGATTTGATTATCTCGATTCTTGGTTCATCTTCTAACGGTTCTTCTACTCTCTTACATCCTATAAACAACAATATTCCTGAGATAATAATAATTGTGAAATTTCTTAGATATTTTTTCAAGATAAATAACTCCAGTGGTTTCATTTGGTTAAGGTTATATTATGAATTATAGATCTATTATAATAGATAATAAAATTTAAAATATTTAATAAAAAAACAAATTATTTTTCAATACAATGAGGTGCTTTATTTCCAGATTCCCATCTGAGATCCGCTCCCTCAAATAATACAGCACTAACTCATGAGATGCCTTCGTGTTAAGGTTTACAGAAGTTGGCATTTCTACCCTATTTGATGGATTTTTAGCTTCAATAAGTACTCCAACTGAGGATTTTGAATCCTTCCCATTATGGATTTCTAGATCTGTTCTTCGTTTGGTATTGATATAGTGATTTTGACCATAGTATGTAATCTTAAGGAATTCAGATATAATGTTCTTGTGAAATTCTTCCGATTCAGATTCCTTAATTTGATCTAGGAAAGAAGTGAGATTGGACTTAAAGGACTCTATTTGAGATCGATTTGGTTTGACCTTTAAGAAAGCTTTGTTGATGGACTTTCTAATATTGAGGGGTGTTCCTAACATTATTGATCTTTATAATAATTTAACTCTTGTTGAGAGGTTTAAACTTTAATACTTATCTAAGTGGTAATGAAGGATATAGTGAATAAAAGTTAAATATAGGCCAAAGCTTAACCATAATCAATCCTCATTTTTGAGGATATATTACAACAAGCCAATTTGAGAGGCTTTATAAATTAGTTCAGGACAATTTTTACTGTTAAACTTTATCCTCAGTTTATTCCGATGAGTAATGACCGTCGAAGGGGAAATATTCAATCTCCTCCCACAAAACCTGGATCTACAGAAATATTCCTGAAATTCCACCAGACAGTGTAGTTGGTCGGACGGATACGGCAATTCGGCAATAACCAAACTTAGATTACTTATTGATTTGGGAATTCTCAGCCCTATTTGCTACCGCACAGTTTTATCACTTGGATAACTGTTGTCAAAAAACCATAAGGCTGGGTTTGGTGGTAATCATTTCTTTATTATCAAGAATTAGGCAAATAGTTTCATTTGTGTAATAAATGTCGTGCAAGTGAACCCTTTTTCATCACTGACTCATTTATATCGGTCATAACTAATTGGATTTCAATAATTTGTGTGAAGAGCTAAAGTTTCACTATTTTCAAAAGTGAAATAAAATGTAATTATTCTAGCTAGAAGCATCCGGGTGTAGTGAGCATAGTGAGCAACCTCTCTTGTAGAAGCAATGAAATCCAGTTCCATCCTGAGAAATGCCAGGGATTGAACTTATCCCGTGGGGAAATCTAAGCGAAAAAAGAATCAAAGAATATAATAGGTGAGGTATAAACATCCATATATAGATAAAA
>SDBT01017872.1_pt1 | contig 11175 bp, 9 predicted proteins | sample 2277101 | NCBI WGS metagenome assembly SDBT01 (sample SAMN10404973, study PRJNA504765) | marine sediment metagenome | isolation source: marine sediment core GS10_PC15, 103 cmbsf | place: Arctic Ocean: Southern Knipovich Ridge | collected 2010 | reverse complement strand
GCCGCCCTTTGGGCAAGGCTGCTGCCGGTCGTGTTGCTGCTGTGGGCAATGACCGGTGCGTTCTATCCGGCCGTCGATCTCTGCGCCGGCGAAAAGGAACGCGGCACACTGGAAACGCTCTTGAGCAGCCCGGCCGAGCGAAGCGAAATCGTGCTCGGCAAACTGGCCACAATTATGATTTTCAGTATGGCAACCGCCATGTTGAATCTGCTCAGTGTCGGCGCGACCGGCTTGCTCTTGTCGAATCATGTCCCCACGCTCGGCTCGCCGCCGCCGATGGCCCTGCTCTGGCTGACGATCGCGCTGGTGCCAATCTCAGCGCTGTTTAGCGCCCTGTGTCTGGCCCTGGCGGCCTTCGCACGCAGCACCAAGGAGGGCCAATACTATCTGATGCCCCTGCTGCTGGTCACCATGCCGCTGGCCCTGTTGCCGATGGTGCCACAGGTCGAGTTGAACCTGGGGACCAGCCTGATCCCGATCACCGGCGTGGTGCTGATATTGCGTACGGTGCTGGAAGGCAGCTATTGGCCGGCGCTGCAATTCCTGCCGATCGTGGCGGCCGTCACGCTGATGGCGTGCCTGCTGGCGATCCGCTGGGCCATCGACCAATTCAACTCCGAGTCGGTGCTCTTCTCCGAGAGCGAACGGCTCGACGTCGGGCTCTGGCTGCGACACCTGATCCGCGACCGGCAGGAGACGCCCACGGTCAGCGTGGCCGTCTTCTGCGGAGCGATTATCCTGCTGCTGAAGTTTTTCTCCAGCATCGTCGGCTCGCAGCGGCCGAACGATTTCGCCGACTTCGCCGGCATGATATTTGTCTCACTATTGGTGGTGGTCCTCGCCCCGGCGCTGCTAATGGCCGTTGTCTTGACCAGGAGGCCCAGGCAGACGTTACTACTGAAACGTCCGCCATGGCGAGCGATCCCCGCCGCGGCGCTGCTGGCCGTGGCCGTGCATCCGCTGGGCGTCGCCTTCAGCTATGCCGTACACACCCTCTATCCATTTAGCGAGCAGCTCGTCACCGAGCTCCAAAGAATCCAGCAGCTTATCGATCCGGCTCCATGGTGGCAGGTGCTGATCGTAATGGCCGCCATGCCGGCAATCTTCGAAGAACTCGCCTTCCGTGGCTTTATCCTTTCCGGTTTGCGGCGTCTGGGACACAAATGGAGGGCGATCATCTACTCGGCCGTGTTCTTCGGCCTGACGCACATGATCTTGCAGCAAGCGCTGCCGGCTTGCCTGGTCGGCGTGGTGATCGGGTACGTGGCGGTGCAGAGCGAAAGCCTTTGGCCCTGCATCGTCTTCCACTTCGTTTACAACTCCCTGGCCATGATGGTGACTCGCGGTCTGCCTTGGATCCTCGACCGAGTTCCGACGCTGGAGACGTTGATTTCGCGAACCGAGCAGGGCGACGGTTTCGACTACCACTGGCCGGTTATCATCATCGGTGGTGTCGTCACGGGGCTGCTGTTGTTCTGGTTCGCCCGCCTTCCTTATCACAAATCGCCCGAAGAAACACTCCAAGATGCCATCGACCGGGGATTGAGCACCGAGCCCGAATAGCCGATCATGGGGCCTTGCCCGCTTGCGGCTTCGCACCCCCACACGAAAACGGACAGAACCATCACCCCGTCCCCCCGCACACTAAAGGCCCGTTGGCTGCTGCCCGTTACCACTCCGCCGATCGCCGACGGAACCGTCACCGTTGAAAACGGCCGGATTGTCGCCGTCTGCAAATCGTCCGGCAACGAACCGATCGAAGACCTCGGCAACGTTGCGCTGTTGCCCGGATTGGTCAATGCACACACCCATCTCGAATTCAGCGATTTGCCCGCGCCGCTGGGCCGGCCGGGGATGCCAATGGTCGATTGGATTCGGCTGGTGGTCGACCGTTTTCGTCGCACGCCCCAATCTACCGGGTCGCCCGTCGCCCGGGGGCTGCAAGAATGCGTTCGCACGGGCACCACCACGCTCGGCGAGATTGCCCAGCCGAACTGGTCGCCCCTGTACTTCGACGCGGCCCCGCTCGACGCCACCGTCTTGCTCGAACTGATCGCGCCGACGGCAGATCGCATCGCGCCGCTGCTGGAAACGGCCGCGAGCCACGTCCGCTCGGTCGATCCGGCAGGCCGCCGATGGCGCGGGCTTTGTCCCCATGCCCCGTTCACCGTGTTGCCCGAGTTGCTCGCGGCAGCCGTTTCACTCTCGGCCGAGGCACACGTACCGGCGGCGTTTCATTTGGCCGAATCGCGCGAAGAGATGCAACTGCTCGAATCCGGCAACGGGCCGTTTCGCGACTGTGCAGCGGAACTGTGTACCTGCGACCCGGACCTGTTCGGCCATGGAACGCGACCGCTAGACTATCTCCGCACGCTGGCTGCCGCCGATCGGGCGTTGGTCATCCACGGCAATTATCTGGACGACGAGGAGATCGATTTCCTGGCAAAGCGTGCCACGCGGATGGCCGTTGTCTATTGCCCCCGCACGCACGCCTATTTCGGACACGATCCGTATCCGCTCGAAAAGATGCTCGCGGCCGGCGTGACGGTCGCGCTGGGTACCGACAGCCGCGCATCGTCGCCCGACTTGAGCCTGCTGGCCGAGCTACGTTCGGTCGCCCGGCAACACCCCGACGTCGGCCGCGACGCGATCCTCCAACTGGGCACTATCTGCGGTGCCATGGCGTTGGGCCGCGACGCCGAAGTCGGCAGCATCGAGCCGGGCAAGCACGCCAATCTGGTCGCCGTCTCGCTGCCCGACCGCCCCACCGCCGACCCGCACGAGTTGCTCCTCGACAGCGAATTGCCCGTCGTCGCCACGTACTATCGCGGCGTGCAGGTCTATCCATGCGCAACTCAATAGCCGGGACGCAACGCGTCGCGGGGAAGTGCAAACACGCGTTCTCCCGCGACGCGTTGCGTCCCGGCTATTCTTCGTCTCTTCACTTTACCTCTTCACTTTACCTCTCTTCTATTTACTTTCATCCCGCGATGCCTTTTCGTCCAATCCCGACGTGCCTAAGCGGCGTTGCAGTTCGGCCTCAACGTCGGATAGGCATGTGTCGCAACACGCCAGCAGCACCATCGTGTGGTAGAGCAAGTCGGCCGCCTCGTGGATCACGTGCTCGCGATCGGGCGGCGTAGCCCGGGCCGCCTCGACCAGTTCGCCTGCCTCTTCGCAAACCTTGGCCCCGATCGCTTCCATGCCGCCGCGCAACAGCGTAGTCGTATACGAATCGGCCGGCCGCCGCTTTCGCCGATCTTCGATCAGGTTTGTCAAGCGTGCAAGAATCGTAGCTTGGTCACTCATCCGACACCCTTCCCAAGAAGCAATTCAAAGATCACAATGAACACAGTGTATCTTGCAATCGCCAAGAACGGAAGTTCCCCCAACCTCGGCGGGTGGCTGGGGTCGAGTCGCGAGCAGCGAGCGACGAGCCCCCAGTGGCAAACGGTCTGGGGGCTCCCTGCTCGTTCCTCGCAGTCCGACCCCAGCCACCCCGAGCCAGCCCCCAGTCCCCAACCCCCAGTCCCAAATCCCAAATCCCAAATCCCAAATCCCAAATCCCAAATCCCAAATCCCAAATCTAAAATCCCCCATGCCTCCCACGCCTGCGATCGATTGTTGGTTCCTCACCGGCCCCACGGCCGCCGGCAAGACGGGCGTTGGCGTGGAACTGGCTGGGCTGATCGGTGCGGAGATCGTTTCGCTCGACTCCATGGCCCTGTATCGCGGCATGGACGTCGGCACCGCAAAGCCTCCGCCGGACGAGCGTGGCGACGTGCCGCACCACTTGATCGACGCGATCGAGCCGCACGAGGAGTTCAGTCTGGCTCAATACGTCGAGGCGGCCCATCGCTGCATCGACGAGATCGTCGCCCGCGGCCGCGAGGTGCTCTTCGTCGGCGGCACACCGTTGTACTTGAAAGGCATGTTGCGAGGCATCTTCGAAGGCCCCCCGGCCGACTGGGACCTCCGCGACCGGCTCCGGCAGCTCGACCCGCAGGCGCTCCATCGGCAACTGGGCCAAGTAGACCCGGCCTCGGCCGAGCGACTACATCCGAACGACACCCGTCGGCTGATCCGTGCTTTGGAAGTTTACGAAAAGACGGGCCGACCGATCAGCGAACTTCAACGGCAGTTCGACGTAGGCCGGCCGGCCGAGCAGTGTCGCGTCTTCGTACTCGACTGGCCCCGCGAGGAGTTATCCGAGCGGATCGACCGACGCGTAGAGGCCATGTTCGCCGCCGGTCTGGTCGACGAAGTCCGCCGTCTGTTAGCCCGTCCCCAGCCGCCGAGCCGCACGGCCGGGCAAGCCGTCGGCTACCGCGAAGTGATAGCCCACCTCGCCGGCAAGCAAGATCTATCCGCAACCATCGCCGAGGTCCAACTCCACACCCGTCAACTAGCCAAGCGACAGCGCACCTGGTTCCGCAGCCTAAGCGAATGCCGCTTCGTAGCGATGTCCGACGAGATCGGCCCCGAGCAAATTGCCCAGAAGATATTTAGCCCCGGGTGAACACCGGCTACAACGTCGAAAGTCGCGACCATTCCGCTTGCCTATGATGCCCATACGGAGAGGGATTCGACGGGGGGACTTGGCGAAAGAAACCGTGTTGGAAACCGCCTGCAAACACGGCTTTACGGAGTATTGAATTAGATATGACGATATCGGATACCCCGGACAGAGGGTGGTAATTTATACGGAAGTGTTGACAGTGTGGTGTGGCGGCAGTCATAATAAATGGAGGCAGGACGTAGGTACTCGTTCGGATTGTCTTATCTCTGCTCACCACCGACAAAAGAACCGCTCAGATTCCCACATCCCAAGAATTAGCTTATGTCAGGTAGCTCTTCCACGTTGCAGTGGATCCAGAAACTCCCTTGGGTGCCCGCGGTTCTGGTCGTTTCCGCGGTATTGCTGGGGGTTGCACCACCTTATCAAAGTCCCGTGGTCGCCCCTACACCCGTGCCCGCATCGGCAACGGACGCGACTCCGGTCCGCCGGCCCCGTCTGCGCGCTCGCCACACGGTAGGCCGTTTCACGTACGAGTGCAGTGAATGCCACCGCACCTTACCTAAGCCGTATACCGCTGGTGCCATAGTGACCAAGCACGCCGAGCTTCAGTTGGCGCATGGCATCAATACGCGATGCCTCAATTGCCACCACCCAGTGAACCTGGAGGCATTCGTTGACGATTTTGGCGAGGAGATTCCCTGGGATCAACCTCAGAAACTGTGCTCCAAGTGTCACGGCCCCGTGTACCGGGATTGGCAGCACGGTTCGCACGGCCGCTCCAACGGCTATTGGGATACGGGGCAAGGACCGTTGGTTCGGCTGAAGTGCATCCAATGTCACGACCCGCACCATCCGCCGTTTCAGCCACTTGCTTCAGCTCCGCCTCCGGGCATACTGCGAGGGGAGACGCCACACGTTGCGGAACATTCCGGCGCGCACAATCCGTTGAGGCTTCATAACAACTCTCAGACACACGATGACGCTGCCGCCACCGGCGAGGGACACTAACGATGGACGAACTCCCCGAAAGCACGAATCGTGAACCCGATTCACCGGAACCGGATTCGGCGGAACCGGTCGCGGACCTGTCGCGTCGTCGGTTCCTGCACCAGGGTCTGGTGGCGTTGACCGGCGCTTCCGCGTTGGCGGCTGCGGTTTCTCCGTTACGGCATCTCGATCCCGACGAGATCCCTTCGGTGGCCGAGTTTCTGCAGAAGCACTACAAGGAGATGACACCCGAAGACAAAGAACGAGTCTTCGAACGAATAGTTGAAGCGGTCAACAAGCGTCACAACGTGCAAGCGAAGATGGCCGATCCACCGCCGATGGACGGCGTCGAGTTCGTTTACGGGCTGAATATCACCCGTTGTGTCGGATGCCGGCGGTGCGTACATGCTTGCGTCGAGGAGAACAATCAGTCGCGGGCTCCCGAGATCCAGTACATCCGCGTATTGGAGATGGAGAAGGGTAGCATCGACGTCGAGAGTTCCAAGCATTACTACGACCACTCGTCGTTGCCGCATCCACACAAGTACTACATGCCCGTGCAGTGTCACCAGTGTACGAAACCGGCGTGCGTGAAGGTGTGCCCTGTCGAGGCGACCTGGCAGGAACCGGACGGCATCACCGTGATCGACTACGATTGGTGCATTGGCTGCCGTTATTGCGAGGCCGCCTGTCCGTATTGGGCTCGACGCTTCAACTGGACCACGCCGCGCATCCCCGAGGGGGACTTGAATCCCGAAATAGGATACCTCTCCAATCGTCCGCGGTCCAAGGGGGTCATGGAGAAATGCACTTTCTGCCTGCACAGGACGAGGACGGGGCGGATGCCGGCATGCCTGGAGGTTTGCCCAACCGGTTCCCGCAAATTTGGCAACGTTCTCGATCCGGACAGCGAGGTCGCTTACATCCTGCAGCACAAACGGGTCTATATCTTCAAGGAAGAAGTAGGCACGATCCCCCGGTTCTTCTACTACTTCGACGAACGGGGAAGTCGTTATCGCGATCCTATCAATGACGAGCACCCGGAGGGGGAAGCGTGAAGAAACTCCTGTTATTTCTCTGGGACTGTTTCCGACTGAGTTTCGTTGGCGACTGGCGATATTATCTCTGGATGACCATCCTGACGGTGTTCGTGCTGGTCGGACTCCATTGCTATTGCGAGCAACTCGTGCATGGGCTGATCACGACCGGTCTAACCGACCAGGTCTCCTGGGGATCGTACATCGCCAATTTCACCTACCTGGTAGGGCTGGCCGCCGCAGCCGTGATGCTGGTGATTCCGGTCTACATCTATCGCAACCTGGACCTGCACGACGTCGTCATTTTTGGCGAACTGCTAGCGATTTCGGCCATTTTGATGTGCCTCTTGTTTGTGACGGTCGACCTGGGACGCCCCGATCGCTTCATGCACATGCTCTTGCGATTCAATTTTCCCATGTCCATGTTGACGTGGGACGTGATTGCCCTGAACGGTTATTTGGCGCTGAACTTGCATATATGTGGTTACCTGCTCTTTTGTGCCTATTGCGGGAGCAAGCCGAAGCGCATACTCTACTTGCCCTTTGTCTTCGCGGCGATTGCATGGGCCGTCAGCATTCACACGGTGACCGCCTTTCTGTACGTGGGGCTTGGTGGTCGACCCTTCTGGAATTCGGCCATTATCGCGCCGCGCTTTCTTGCCAGCGCCTTTGCCGCGGGCCCCGCCTTCATTATCCTGACGCTGCAGATCGTACGACGATGCACCACTCACAAGGTCAAGGACGAGGCCTTGTTCACGCTGCGCGGCATCATGCAGGTTGCCATGGTGATTAGCATGTTTCTGCTGGTCTGCGAGTTGTTCACCGAGTTCTACACCGACTCGGCGCACGTCGCCTCCGCTCGCTATCTCTTCTTCGGCCTTCACGGAAACAACGCGTTGGTTCCCTGGATATGGACGGCCATCGCCATGAACACAGTGTCGATGGTCTGTCTGATGATTCCCGCTTCCCGCGGCCTGAAGGTGCTGAACTTCGCGTGTGTGCTGGCTATCGTGGGAATTTGGATCGAGAAAGGAATGGGCCTGATTGTTCCCGCCTTCATTCCCACACCGCTGGGTGAAATCGTCGAGTATACGCCCACCTTGCACGAAACGCTAATCTGCCTCGGAATCTGGGCCTTCGGGCTCCTCTATTACACGATCACCGTCCGAGTTTCCGTACCGGTTCTCGCCGGCGAGGTGACGTACGAAAAGCGACAACGCCGTATCGCAGGGACCGACACCGAATAGTACCAAGAGATTCCGCCATGCTGCCGCTTCGTTGCCTCTCGTATCGATTGCTCACCACGTCGGCCGTGATTGTCGCGGTGACCGCGGTCCATGCACAGCCGCGTGCAGACGACTCTCTGCTGGCTGAAGCCGATGCACGGATCGAAAAACACCGCAAGGCCGATGCGGTCGTCGTTGTTGTCGACGGTGAGGGCCAGCCCGTGCCCGGTGCCGTGGTCGAGGTCGATCAGACCCGGCATGCGTTTCTGTTCGGCTCGAACATTTTCAAGTGGGAAGGTATCCCAAACGAGCAGCACCAGGAGGCCTACCGTCGGCAGTTCGCCGATTTGCTGAACTACGCCACGATCGGCTTCTATTGGCCGTCGTACGAACGCAGTCGCGGCAAGCCACGTCACGAGCCGACCGAGCGGGTTGCCCGGTGGTGTCGCCGGCAGGGCATCACGACCAAGGGTCATCCGCTGGCGTGGAACCACTCCGATCCACGGTGGCTGCCCGACGACTGGCAGGTCATTCGCCGGTTGCAGATGGCGCGGATCGACGACTGCGTCTCTCGTTTCGTCGGGCTGATCGACCGTTGGGACGTCGTCAACGAAGTGACGCACTTCGATCGAGAGTCGGTTACCAAGCGAGCCCCCAAGCATACGGCCATGTGGAAGCAGGTCGGCCAGATGGAGTTCACCCGCGAGTGTTTCCAGCACGCCCGAGCGGCCGGGCCCAAGGCGACCCTGCTGATCAACGACTACCGGACCGATCAAGCCTATCAGCGAGTAATCGAACAACTGGTCGATGCCGACGGCCGGCCGATGTACGACGTGATCGGCATCCAAAGCCACATGCACGGCGGCGCATGGCCCACCCGCAAGATTTGGGACACCTGCCAGCAGTTTGCCCGATTCGGCGTGCCGCTACACTTTACCGAGGCAACGATTCTCTCCGGGCATCGCAGTTGGGAGGGGCCCGGCGACGGCGATTGGCCGTCGACACCCGAGGGCGAGGCGTATCAGGCCGAGCACGTCGTCCGGTTCTATACGATGCTGTTTTCGCATCCGGCCGTGGAAGCGATCACCTGGTGGGATTTCAGCGACTTCCACGCATGGAAAAAGGCCCCGGCCGGTTTGCTTCGCAACGACATGACCCCCAAACCCGCGTATGTAGCCTTGAAGAAGCTGATCAAAGACAAGTGGTGGACCAACATGACCGTGACGACCGATGCCCGGGGGATTGCCAAGTTTCGCGGGACCTTGGGCAATTATCGCATCCGGGTGACCGCCGACAACAAGCAAGTCAACGTCGAGCACCCCGCGATCGTCAAGGGTGGAAGGAACCGCTGGGTCGTTACGCTGAAGTGACTCGGGCCGTGATCCCCTTGGTCAACTCTTGCTAATCGAACCATTCGTCGTTCGGGTCGAAGGCCGGGATGGGGACGTTGAGGAGCTTCATTCTCCCCACCGCCCGGTGGCGGCAACCCGGCTTGATGAGAATCGCGCTGCCGGGCCGCACGTCCACTCGCTCGCCGTCGAGCTCCATCTGTCCATCGCCATCGAGTATGTAATAGACCTCGGTCAATTGCTTGTGGTAATGTACCTGGGAGTCCTCCTTGATGTCCACCACGTGCAGCGAGGCGATCCGGTCGGGATCGTCGATGAACGCCCGGCGGGTCTCGCCGCAGGGGCAGTCGACCGGTTCGATCGACCCCGTGTGGACGACGGAGTGCCTGGGTGGATTTGGCGTGGAATCGGTCATCTGCTACCCTCACTTTCCGGAAACGTGGTCGGAAAGGAAACGGAAACGGGGTTAAACTCGAAATATCTCTACAAGTCGGGCAAGCCTCTTTTTGCTGCGCAACCCCGACGATTCTGCGAATAAGTCAGACCAAATGGCAACGTCTACTTCGCAGAATCATCGCGGCCACCCGCGCAGCGACAAAACGGAACGAGTTCCGTCCTACGGACCCGCCGGCATGATTCAGGGTGCCACCGCGGCAGCGGCTTCTTCGGCGAGTTTGCCGTAGTGCGCGCCTTCGAACCGTTTGGCGATTGTCCGCATCAGCTTGGCTCGTCGTTTCGGATCGGCGGCTGCGCGTCGCAGGGCGCCTTCGTAGGTCTTCTTGGCGGCCAGTTCGCGCTTGAGGTCGCCGTCCTTGTTCATGAAGGCGACCACTGCTTTGGCCTTCTTGCTTTGGCTGGTGGCCTTGAACGTGCCGGCCAAGGCGGTGGACGCTTCATAAGCCTCGATTCGCTCCGGGACGGTGCCCTTGTATTGCTCGCGGATTAGCTCCAGTTGCCCGTTCAGGTATCGCTCGATGGCAGTATCGATTGCCGTCTTCTGCTCGGGGCCGAGTTTCGCACGCGCCGACTTGACGGCCGACTCGGAGATCACGCCGAGTTCCCAAGGCCAGAAGAGCGTTTTGACTTCGTCGGGCATGTCGGGCGTGATGAAGTCGAGCGTGCCACAGTCTTGCTTATTGGCGATCGTCCTCGACAGGGCAAACTGCCGGCCATCGGCGGTATGGAAGAATCGGCCTCCTGACCCTCTTTCGATCGGCACACCGTCGGGCCCGAACAAAACGAAATTGTAGAGGTTGCTCTCGAACCCCAACCGCTTGGGCATCGAAGGATCGTAGCCGTGCAGAATGTTCGGCGCGAAGAAACCCCGTTCGGTCAGGTATTGTTTCACGCCCGAAGGGTTCTCGTCGGCGTTGATCGCCACCACGACCACGGGCTTGTCCTTGATGGCCGTTCTTAACTGGGTGAAGAACTCTCCCGACCATGCGTTGCTCTTAGGGCACCACGTCGCATAGACCAGCACGACAACGGTTTTTCCCTTCAGCGCGGCAAAGCTGACCGGCCGGCCCGCCCACTTCACCCGATCGAGCGAGGGCGGCATCGGCGGCGTCGGCGGCATTGCGGGCTGAACTTCCTGCGAGCGGGCGGCACAAGTCCAACCCATCAGCACGGCCCCGATCACAATCGCGTTGAGGCGATGATCTCTCATAACAACGTGACCTCTCGATTTGAAGCAGCGGGAAGGGATTTCGTAGGACGATTGTACCCGGCGAACCGCCAGCTTGTCAAGCAAAGTCAGTCCCGCTTCAGGAGAACTGCAAAGTCGGGATCCGGTCCATTTTTCGGCCCAACTATTGAGCGTCGGATACAAACACCCGGAACAGCACCCCCAACACCCGTAGGCTGGGTCGAGCGGCCCAACAAAGCAAGATTCTCCACGAGCGGTTGGGTTGTGGCAGAAAGAGGCACGAATCGCCGTTTCGTCAAGCGAGGCCCACTCTTTGCTTCCGAAGTAATCGTCCACCTCGCCGGCAAGCAAGATCTACCCACAACGATAGCCGAAGTCCAACTCCACACCCGCCAACTAGCCAAGCGTCAAC
>SDBT01017871.1_pt1 | contig 11175 bp, 10 predicted proteins | sample 2277101 | NCBI WGS metagenome assembly SDBT01 (sample SAMN10404973, study PRJNA504765) | marine sediment metagenome | isolation source: marine sediment core GS10_PC15, 103 cmbsf | place: Arctic Ocean: Southern Knipovich Ridge | collected 2010 | reverse complement strand
TGTTTTTTATTGTGGACAAAATCCATAGATTCTGCAGAAGGATTGGTTTCAAGAAGAGACAAAATTTCCTTAGACATTTTTAATTAGCATACAATAGTCAAAATGATTGGGTCAAATAGGGAATCTTGGGGAATATTCAACGTATTTATATATGACGCTCATTTTTATGATAACAGAGGTGCGTAATGAAGCAGAAATTTATCGTTCTCATATTGGTTTTGAGTTTGCATACAGTGTTAATTTCAACTTGTCATTTGTCAAAAAAGATCTACGAGGTATTTAACTCTGCGGCCTTATGGGGAGGTAATTCAGTGGCCGCTTCAGCAGGAGTAAAATTTGTAGTTAACCGTTTCTACTCGATTATTTCCTTAGTGCTGGGTGCCGGTGGCAGTTATGTATTCGATACCGGAGCCTCCATAAGGGATGGACAACTGAAACCCCAAGTCTGAGTTTTTTTAAGTTCCATTTTCGGATGTAATCAAAAAAAAAGGCCCGCTCATTGAGCAGGCCTTTTTGATTCGGCGTATAAGTAAGCTTATTTGGATTCTTCCAGCTCTTTCTCCATTTTTGCCAGTGTATCTGCATAGGCCTTTCGTGTGGGGTATTCTTCTACGGTTAATTTCACGGCGGCTATGGCCTTCTCAAGTTCGCCTTTTTTGTGGTACAGCAATCCCAGTGTATAATTCAAGTAAACAGCATCCGGATCAGCCGCGAGAGCATTCTCCATGATTTCGATTCCATGGTCGTATTTGCTTTCGATTTCCAAGCGATTGATAGTGGCCGCGTAACTGCTTTTTATACCAGTATTATCCGGTAAATCTTGGATCGCATTTTCAAAAGTCTCGATGATTTTGTCGTTATCTTCGATGTTTTCGTAGTAGGTCACCAGGTTGTAGATCGCACTGACTTCGTAATCCGGATCGATGGTTTTTGCCTTTTCATTCAACTCCAGCCCTTTTTCATATAGATCTTCCATTTTTCCGCGGAAGATGGAGCTGGCATAGGAGAACATCAATCGGGCATTGTCGGGAAGTTTCTGGAGAGCTTCTTCATAGGTGGCGACTGTATTCTCATTATCTTTTTTTCTTGAATATGTAGATGCAAGAGTAGAGTAGGCATTGAGCAGGTATTTTTCATCGGGATTTGTGGCGATAAAAGCTTTCAAAGGATCGACGTTCTGTTCGGTCCTGGCGTAGGAAAGTGCCACCTGGTAGCTGGCTTCGATCTTGTGTCCCTTTTCATCGTCGGGATCGAGTTCCAGGACTTTCTCGTAATAGGGTGTGGTTTTGTCAGTTTCATACCGGTCCTGGTATTTTTCAGCCAGCTTAAAATTCACATCCACATCGTCTGGATATTTTTCCAGATCGGCAAGGAGGGCTGGAAGTGTGTTGATTCCAGCAGCATAGTCCTTGACCTTTTGGAAGGTTTCATCCCTGTCGTCTTCTCCGCCGAAACCGACAAAGCGGTCGATTTCCGTACCATCGGTATTTAGGAAAATGACTGTGGGAGTTCCCGGGATGTTAAAATCTTCTCGGTACTGAGAATACCCGCTGTCGGGATCCTGGGTTTGAACTCTGACGGGGACATAAGTTTTGTTGACGAATATTCCAACTTCGTTATCTTGCCAGACAAACTTGTCCAGCGCTACACAGCTTCCTCACGTGGGTGAGTAAAAGTCGAGCAAAATGAGCTTGTTTTCTTCTTTGGCCTGAGCGATGGCATCATCCAGGCTGTTCTCAACAAAAGCGACGCCGGTAATACCGGTTTCTACGCTTTTGTCACCTGTTGAGCAGGAGAAGACAACAAGGCACATAATGACGACAAAAACAGTAAAATATTTTTTCATGTCGTCCTCCAATATGGACTATTCTACTTATTGTGCTAGTTTTCTCAAGTTTTTTTTTATTTTTTTATAAAAGAAAGAGGCCGTCTTTAGCGATGGTCCTGCCTTTGGCTTTGATCGTGACTTTGTCCACCAGGGCGTCATAATGGTGAGGACTGGAATTTGTCCCGATCCCGTACGAATCGCCGATGGCAAAGTGGGCTGTCCCAAAGGCCTTTTCTGCTTCCAGCATATTGGGGCATATTTTGGCGCCGGGATTGGTGCCGATACCGAACTCACCGATTATTTTTCCTGTTGTATCCGCCCCGATGTTTTTGATGATTTCTTCGATCCCAAGTCCACTGTATTCGACAAGTGTTCCCTTTTCAAAGATCATTTCTCCACGCCCGAATTTATCATCGATGAGGTTGATGGCCAACTTTCCTGTGAAACTCTCTTCTACCGGCGCCGTAAAACATTCACCTGCGGGGAGATTGCCGTGGCCTCCCTTCTGACTTATATCGCCGTTATCGGCCTTCCATTTCCGTCCTTTCACGCTGCACTCCAGATAGGTTCCGTCCGGATTTTCGATAACCACATCATCGGCACCATCCATAGCTTCGATAACTTTCTGTGTGAAGGCATCCATTTCCGTAAAGTCGATGTTGACCAACCGCTCCATCATATCCACAGTGATGCCCGGCATCATACAGATCCGGCTGTTTTTTATCCCTTCTTTGACCATAAATCCCCTGAATGGTTTTTCTTCAATCCGGGCATCGAGCATATAGGTGACAACATCCGCCTGTGCCATCATGTCTTTAAAAAGTTTTGTAGGTTCGATAATGGGCCGGAGAGTTTCTGTCATGAGGTAGGTCGTTGTTACGGCTCCAGATTGTTTGGCCCAGTGAGCCATGGCTTCGGCAATGTCCATCTTTTGTTTGTCAGTGATGAGGAGATAATTTTCTCCTTCTTTTAGCTTAAGAGACGAACAGATGGCCTTTTCGGCGGCTTGGTAGAGCTTTTCCATTTTATTTCTCCGAGTTTGGATTGGTGATTACTCTCCCGGGTTTTTTCCATGTGAGTTCTCCCTCCTCAACCACAAAGACCCCGTTCACAAGAACAAAATTGATTCCTTCTGCATACTGGTGGGGTTTGAAAAAAGTCGCAGTGTCTCTAATGCTCTCCGGGTCAAAGACGACGATGTCAGCATGGTGACCCTCACGGAGCAATCCCCGGTCCCGAAGACCAAGAATCTGAGCCGGAAGAGAGGTCGAGGACCGCACGGCGTTTTCTACGGTGAGAACCTTCCTTTCCATTGCGTAATGCCGGATTTTTCTAGGGAATGTTCCGTAAAAGCGTGCGTGGACAGGACCGTCCGTTGGAAGAGCGATACGCCCATCGGATGAAGTGGCTGTCCAGGGTTGAGCATAAAAAGCTTCGATATCTATTTCTGACATGGAGAAACTCCGCAGTCTGGCGCCGCCCGGTCTATCGGGAAATCCATCGAACTGGAGTTTGATCACCATCTCAATATCAGAGATGCTGTTGTCTTTGGCGAGTGTAGCTATGTTTTTCCCAACAAAGGATGTGTCGGGATAATCCATTACGATGATGTTTTCGGCGTTGCCTCTCCAGTTAAAGGCGTGTTTGATATCCATAAATAGATCTTTTTTCTTTTCCGGATCTTGGAGGACTCCCTTGAGTGTTTCTTGATAATCTCTACCCAGAGCCCATCGGGGGATTAAGACTACACTCCCATCGCTTCCCGATGAGTTATAGGGATAGGCATCGGCCCAGATATCGACGCCCCGTGCTCTGGCATCGTTGATCAATTTAATGATGGCTCGGCTTCCACCCCAAAAATCAACACCGCGGGCTTTGATATGAGTCGCAATCATTTTTGCTCCCGTCCTCTCTCCCACTTCTATCAAATCCACAATGTTTCCCAGCATTGTTGGCGGGCCGGGTTCGTCCTGGCTGGGCACATACCACATAGGTGTCAATCCCGCAGCCCTCTCATGGGCTTGAAAAAAACCTCCATAGGGAACAATCACTTCAACAAGAGCTATCACTTCTTCGATCGTGCTCCAGATACTTGGGACATACTCTAGACCGGAGGATATACCGGCTGCCCCGTCTTCCATGGCCTGCCGGATTAAGATCTTCATCTGATGGATCTCATCCACATTGGCCTGTCTTTTGAAATCATTTCCCATCACATGCCGTCGGACGTCATTGTGCCCGATCAAAAGCAATGCATTGAGGCCGATTCCCTTTTTAGTCAGGAATTCTTTCTGCTGTTTAATGGAGAGAGGAGAACTTCCGCATTGGTTGGACACAAGAGTCGTTACACCCTGACTTACGTAATTGGGCGCAGAGAATCTCTTTTCTTCCCCCTTCCAGCTGTTTTCGTTGAACACATTGTCAAAGGCATGTGAATGAATGTCTATAAATCCCGGGGTAATGACTTTTCCCTTGATATCGATCACCCGGCTGGCTTGAGCCTTATTTTTGAGCCGTCCGATGGCAGCAATTTTTCCATCTATCACAGCCACATCCGCATAAAAGCCGGGATTGCCTGTGCCGTCCATCACCCTGCCGTTGATGAACAGGAGGTCGTACTTGAGTGTGTTTTGGGCAGGAAATAGCGGCCATGTGATTAAAAGACAAAAAACGAAAAGAAATAACATTGAAAATATTTTGGTGAGTTTCATATCCGTCTCCTTTTATATTGCGATATGGAAAAGTTCATTCCTGTTCTTTATTACATCAAGAGAAGACCAAAAGCAAATAGGGCGGGCGCATCGGAAATGAGAATGTTTCTAATGCATCCAGTTAAGAAGAAAGAAGAGAGAAAAAAAGATCGATTTTTGTTATTATAAATTTAATAAGATTTTATTGCTGATGCTTTTGGGAGAATAAGATGGCCAAGGATGTTAAAATCCGCGAATACAAACCCAGAGATCTGAAACAGGTTTTACAGCTTGTCCGCGAACTGGAATTGGAACTTGCTGAGAAATTTACAGATGTCATTATAAAATCCGGAATCGAAAACTACAGGAACCGTTATCTCAAACGCGGGAACAAGTACAAAACATTTGTGGCTGTTGCCGATAAGAAAGTTGTGGGATATCTTATGGGATATCCTTCTCTGGGGGCACCCGAGGTGGATAACATGTATGACATTCTGCCTATAACTACTAAATGGACCCCTGCGGAGTTCTTCCTGCAGATCACCTTTGTTTCCAAACCGTACAGAAATCAGGGGATTTCGAAAGAACTCCATAAAAAAACTCTCGACTATGCGAAAACTCAGGGATTTAAGGAAGTCTATGCATGTATAGCGAAATGGAATACTCCGGAAATTAAGGTCGTTAAGTCTTTTAAGTTCAAAATGAAGGATTTGGGTTACAGATACAGACTCACTTTAAAATTTTAGGAATTTCCTGCTCTATCAGAGCTAAATCCGCGAGAACAAATGCTGTGACGGCTTCGATGATCACCGGCATCCTCAATGCGATACAGACATCATGGCGTCCTTTAGCCGATACTTTTGCCGGTTGACCCGTTTTAAGATTTATCGTGTCCTGCTCTATGCCTATACTGGATGTGGGCCTGACGGCAACCTGAAACACTAATTCATTACCGTTTGTAATGCCGCCGTTGATGCCTCCTGAATAATTTGTGGCTGTCTTTCCTTCCTTATTGAAAAGAATGTCGTTAAATTGACTTCCCTTCATTCGGCTGGCAGAAAAACCGGCTCCAAACTCTATGCCTTTGATGCCCGGGATTGAAAAAACCATATGACTGATAAGAGACTCGACAGAATCGAAAAAAGGCTCTCCCAGCCCAATGGGGAGTTCGTTCACTCTGCATTCGATGATGCCGCCCACCGAATCTTTCTCTTGAATGGCCGTTTGGACGGCTTCCTGTATGTCATGTCTGCCGTTTACTTCCAAAAGAGAGGCCTTTACATTGGCCGGAGTGAGAATTTTCTTAGCAATGATGCCTGCGGCCACAAGGGCTACGGTTAATCTTCCTGAAAAAGGTCCGCTGCCTCTGAAATCGTAAAATCCCCCATACTTATTGTGAGCGACAAAATCTACGTGTCCCGGCCGGGGTGTGTCTTTGAATGGAGTATAATCTTCAGATTTGACATCCTTGTTTTCAAACAGAATCATAAGAGGAGCTCCGGTGGTCTTCTTTTTGAATAGTCCGGTTTTTAATATGGGGATGTCGGGTTCCCTGCGTGCTGTTGTTCCTTCCAAACCGGACTGTCGCCGGCTGAGATCAGCATGGAAATCCTCTTCCGTGAGTGATAAACCGGCTGGACAGCCTTCTATGACCACTCCCACGGCTTCACCGTGAGATTCACCGAATATTGTTAAACGCATAAGTCTACCGAAGGAATTCATGGGGATCCTCCTTGAATGGATTCCAGGTCATCGAAAAAATCCGGGTAAGATTTTGAAACCGCCTGCCAATCCTGGATACGAACGCCTTTTTTAGATTGAAGAGCGGCTACTGCACCGGCCATGGCAATCCGGTGGTCACCATGAGAATGGATGAGACCTCCTTCTAATGGCGTCCCTTCTATGTCCATCGTGTTACTTCTGATTTTGATTTTAGCGCCGATTTTCTTCATTTCTTGTTCTAAGGCAAGGGCTCTGTTGCTTTCCTTATGTTTCAAACGCTCAATCCCTTTAAGGTGGCTGATGCCGCGGCAGGATGTGGCCAAAACAGCGAGAGGCGGAAACAGATCGGGACAGTCTGTTGCGTCAAAATCAAAAGCATTTAACGGATTGTTTTGTACGGAAATACTCTTCTTTTCTAAGGTTATATTTGCACCGCTTAAACGGAGTGCATCTATGATTTTTTTATCACCCTGAAGAGAATCAGGATTGAGATTGGTTAGAGTGATCTGTCCGCAAACTGCACCCGCTACCAGCAGAAATGCGGCGGCCGACCAATCTCCCTCGACGGTGTAAGTTGTCGGCCGGTACTTCTGAAAACCTTTTATAAAAATATGGTTGAAGTCTTGTTCCTGAAATATCGAAACTCCAAATTTCTCGAGTACAGACTGGGTCATGGCCACATAAGGCCTGCTTTTTAAGTTGTGGACATCAATTTCCGAGTCCGAAGTGCAGAGTGGAAGGGCCATCATAAGTCCGGTGAGGACCTGGGAACTGAGAGAGCCATCGATTGAGATTCTCCCTCCTTTTATCGGTCCCTGGACCTGGACGGGCGGAAATCCATTTTGAGTCTGGCAGTGAGCCCCTAGACTGCGGAGTGGGCCTTCCAGCATCTTCATCGGTCTTGTCTTTAGAGAACCGGCTGCAGACAAGAAGATTTTTGTTTTGTTCAGGGAGGCAATAGGAGCAAACAGGCGCATGTTTAACCCGGATTCACGGCAGTTTAAAGTTGAATTCCGGATGTTTTTTCCACCAGAAATGGTAATGCCGTCTCCGTCCTTTTTATTTTCTATGTGTGCGCCTAAAGCTTGAATGATTTCCAGGGTGGCTAGAGTGTCATCGCAAAAAGAAGGATGTCGGATACAGGATTCTCCTTCAGCCATCAGAGCTGCGGTGCAGGCACGGATCATCATGCTTTTCGAGGACGGGGCTGCGAGCGTCCCGTTGATTTCAGATGGTTTGATCCATTTCATCTTTTATTCTCTTTGCGATTATTTCCGGGTGATTGGATTCCGTGCTGATGACGATATCCGATGTCCGGGCATAAAGGGGGATTCTGGCGGCTAAGAGTGAATGTGCGGTTTTTTCGGGATTTTTTCCGTTCAGAAGGGGCCTCGATGTGATGCTCCTTTGAGACAGAGATGTCCGGATTGAGGCCCAGAGCCATACGCAAACACAGTGCTGTTTGATGTGAAAGCGGTTGTCTCCATCCAGGACAGCTCCTCCTCCCAGAGAAAAAACGTGTTTTTTTGATCCCGGGATATGCTCCTTAATGGAGTTTTTTTCTATCTCTCTAAAAGCTCTTTCGCCGTTCTTTTCGAATATTTCTGAGATGGTCTGTCCTTTTGATTCCTCGATGACCGAATCTAAGTCCACAAATTTATATCCAATACTCTCTGCAAGTTTCCGGCCCACAGATGTTTTTCCGCTCCCCATAAAGCCGATCAAAGCGATGTTTGGCTTTTGGGCGTTTGGTTCATGTAAAGTGGAAAGAATATCCTGCTGAATATCCTTCGCAACATTCAGGCCGGTGAAGCGGTGGAATGCGGGTATGGCCTGATTCAAAAGCCACTGCTCTCCACTGAAAAAACGGCAGCCTTTTTTTTCTGCATCACTTTTGATCTGAGAGTCTTTGTAATTTGCATCCAGGACAATTAAATTCCTGTCCATCATCTCAGGACCGACCACTCGTTGATTGGTGGAAATACAGGAGATGAGGATATCGCTGTTTTTTAGAATTTCTCCAATTTTGTTAAGAGGGGCATAGTCACATCCCATCCGGCGTGCCGCTTCTTTTGCTTTCTCTATTGTACGATTGAGAAGAACTACCCTTCCGGCCTCTCCCTTTAGGGCTCCGTAGGCGGCTGCACGGGCGGCTCCGCCTGCACCGAGGATGGCAAATTTTTTATGTGTGGGATCGACTCCGTTGTATTTCAGAGTAAAATTGACTCCTAAATAATCTGTGTTATAACCGGTCAGTCTTCCATTTTCTGAGACAACGGTATTGACGGCACCGATGGCTAAAGCTTCTTCCGAAAGATCGTCCATAAATTTCATGATTTCCGATTTGAAAGGAGTCGTGACGTTAAAACCCCGGAGGCCGATGGCGTTTGTGATCTGAATTACTTCTTGTCCATTTACCGCTGTTATACGGAAATAGGCTGCATCGACCTGCTGAGCCTGGAAAAAAGAATTGAAAATTTGGGGGCTGTGGCTGTGAATAACCGGTCTGCCGGCGACGGCGAAAAGTTTAGTCTTAGACATTTTCCAGGGTGGCGAAATAGTGTGCGAGTGTTTTCCAGTCCATCTGACCCTCGGCTGTTTCCCTGCCTTTTGAAAGGGAGGCGTATGTGAAGGGGCTTCCAAGAAGAGGAGCTATAAAACGAGTTTTTTTCCCTTTTTCACCCAGACCTATAACGATAATGGGGCGCGCGTCTTCCAATAGCGAAATCAACCGGGCATTTTCCATGTCATTATGGACTTTGCAGGCAACTTTAACCAGATCGGCCCCATGGTTAAAACAGTTTTGAACAATCCGGGTGAGCTCCTGTTTGTCAGGAGTCTCTTCGAAGTTATGATAGGAGATAATGGTCTGGCATCCCATTTTCCGTGCCTTTGACATAATGATGTTTCTAAAATCCTCCTCCGCCTCCATTTCGATGTCTATGTAGGCGGCACCGGCATGTACAGCGGCTAAGAGAAGTTCCTGTCTTTTATCTTTCTTTTGAAAGCCAGGCCGGCAGGTGGCTATCAGCTTAGAGTGGGAAGAAAATAGCGTGTTGATTTCTTCTTCTGTGACATCCATTTTGTCCATTCTTATTTCCGCAAATTCGACGTCTCCAAGAGCTTTTAGGCAGTCTTTGAACGTTTTTTCTGCCAGGCTAACACAGATCATGAATATAGCCCTCCAGCTCTTTGTAGGTCATGGGAACCACTTCCGCCTTTCCGATTTCCGACAGTAGGACAAAATGGATATCTTCACCTTGGCGCTTTTTGTCTTTCCTTACGGCTTCGAGAATGAACTCTTTGCCGGATGGTATTTCTGTGGGCAGTTTTAATTTCTTGAGGATTGAGGTGATGTGATCAACTTCTTGAAGGGAGAGCATCCCCCTTGCCGCAGAAATTTTGGATGCCATAACCATGCCGATGCTGATAGCTTCCCCATGAGACAACCGACCTTCTTTTTCGATCGCATGGCCGAGTGTATGGCCGAAATTGAGTTTTTTCCGTTCTCCTTTTTCTAAAGCATCGGATTGCACGATCCATGATTTGATTATGATCGAATCGTTGATGATTTTTTCGAGGGCGTCTTTCTGAAGAGCGAGAAGGGAGTCCCACTCCTGTTCGAGAAAATCGAACAGAGAAGCGCTCCGGATTAAGGCATGTTTGACAACTTCTGCCATCCCACTTGACAGCTCTCTCTTGGGGAGAGTAGACAGGAGATCGGTATCGCAGAGCACAAACTGTGGCTGGTTGAAGACGCCGACTAGATTTTTGTAACCTCGGAAATTGACTCCATTTTTCCCCCCGATGCTGGCGTCGACCTGGGCTAGCAGAGTGGAGGGAACAAATCCGAAGTCGATTCCGCGCATAAAAGTCGATGATGCGAAACCGGCCACATCGCAGATGATACCCCCCCCAATCGCTATGACAAAGGAGGAGCGGTCCATCTCCCACTCTAGAAATTTCTCGTAGATTTTTTCGACTGTCTCCAGCGTCTTGTTTTGTTCACCGGGTTCAATGTCTATGGAGTCATAATCTGAAAAGCGAAAACCGTGGCAGCGGCGTACATTGGGATCTGTGATGACCACTTTTTTCCCGCGGCCCAAATAGTGTGACAAATTGTGGATAGACTCTCCCACGCATATCTGACTGTGTCCGGAGGAAACTTGGATTTCGTGTTTTTTCAATTTATTACGTTGTGTTTATTTTACTTCGTTATATGCCCATTCCAGCCATTGCGTCACTATCTCCAGATCTGATTTGTCCACCGTAGCTCCACACCAGAAACGAAGTCCGGGAGGGGCATCTCTATAAGAACCGCAGTCAAATGCGACCTCCTCATCTGCAAGTATTTTAATTAGAGCCTTGAGTCTGTCTTCCGGGAGATCCATCGTGAAGCAGACACTCGTATTGGATCGGATGTTTTTGTTTTCTGCGAGGAAATCGAACCAATCGTGGCTGTCGACAAAATTTTCCCAGACACTGAGGTTATCATTGCTGCGCTGGATCAATCCCGGGAGTCCTCCCACGGATTCGGCCCAATTGAGAGCGGAAAGGTAATCCTCATTGGCCAGCATAGATGGAGTGTTTATTGTCGAACCCTTAAAGATGCCCTCGATCAATTTTCCGCCCTTCGTCATCCTGAAGATTTTCGGAAGTGGCCAGGGAGGAGAATAATTCAACAGACGTTCGACAGCACGAGGAGAGAGAATCAGCACACCATGAGCGGCCTCGCCGCCTAGGACTTTCTGCCAGGAATAGCTAATGACATCGAGTTTCCGATAAGGAATATCCATGGCAAAAATGGCCGACGTGGCATCACAAAGGACGAGTCCTTCTCTATCATCAGGGATCCAATCACCATTGGGCACCATGACGCCGCTGGTTGTTCCATTCCAGGCAAAGACAATATCATTATTGAAGTCGGCCTGAGAG
>SDBT01017870.1_pt1 | contig 11176 bp, 12 predicted proteins | sample 2277101 | NCBI WGS metagenome assembly SDBT01 (sample SAMN10404973, study PRJNA504765) | marine sediment metagenome | isolation source: marine sediment core GS10_PC15, 103 cmbsf | place: Arctic Ocean: Southern Knipovich Ridge | collected 2010 | reverse complement strand
AGCCCCGCCGAGGGCTGGAATGCGTCGCCGTCGCTGACTTTGCGAAATGGATCGGCCATTAAAGCAACCCCGTTCCGATGCCCAGTGAACTAAAGTCGGCGGCGTCGTAAACTCGATCGACATGCACTCGAACCGGCGGCCTGATTATTACTTTGTCGGTCGCTCCCTCTTGCTTTTCATATTCGGCCCACAAATAGTACCAGCCGAGCTTAGTGATGCCCGACTTGAAGGCTGGCATGGCATCGCTTGAATCGTCCGACTGTACGAACTTGTACGAAAGCGTGGCTTCTCCCTTTTCTTTGGTTGATGCCCCGCCAGTAGCGCCGTCAAATCGCACCTGCCCCGCACCGAACCCGCGAAAGGCCGAGGCGTTGACTTTGCCCGTGAGGTTTTTGAAAAGTACCGCCGCCGAAAAACTGGCATAGGAAATGGGCAGCGTCCAGTTTTCTGTCCAGCTAAACTGTGCGATCACCACGTCCGTGCCGTCAACGCCCGTATCGGTAACGCCGATCGCGCCGTTGTGAGTGTCGGCAAGCACCCCCGCGGCTGTATGGCTGGCGATATGCTCTTTTGCTTGGGTAATGTGAGCCGTGCCGCCGCTGGTGTCAAACGTAAAAGAGACATCGCCGGACTCGTTTTTGGGTACAGAGCCGTAATAAGCTTCGATGTCCCAAAGGCCGCCGCCCTTGGTGTCCATGTCCATGCCCTGGCGGAAATAGCCGTCGTACAGCGAGGGCGTGTTGTCCGTGGCGTAGGCCCGCGCAATGGCGGCGTCCTGTTCGCCGGACAGCCAAAAGTGCAGCGTCCGCGTCTGCGACTGACGGTCGGCAGTGGCGGATTGTGAGTCGGGATATTCTTCGAGTCGGATGGTCATGCGATATATGTCAAGCGGTTTGCTTTTACCTCTCTGAGAAGTTTTTTATCGACGGCAAGTAGGTCATCCGCTTTTTTGAGCTGCTTCTCAGCGACCTTGAGTTGCCGCTGGGGGATGCTTCCGCCGCCGCCCATCAACCTGCTTGCAGCGGCCGAGAATGTACCCACGGCGGTTCCGCCTATGGCGGCGGCGGTGGGTAATGGCGTACCGGGCTTGCCGGGCGCGCCGGGCGCGCCTAGCCCCGGCGGCGGCTTGGGTGGGGCTTCTGCGGGTTTTTCAGACTCCGCAACAAGGTCATCCAGTTCCTTTTTTGCGGCGTCAAGTTCGGCTTGACGTTTGGCTAACTCGGCGGCATCCTTTTTCGTGTTGCGCCCGATATCCTCGCCGATTATTCCTTGCAGTTCCTTGCGGCGTTGTTCGACGCGGCCCTTTCGCCTCTGGGTTTCAGCATCAACGCCGGTGTACATTTTCCCCGTTTTCCGATCATAGTAGCTGTATTGCGCACCCTCTACACCTTTACCTGTCGCCTTTTTCAGGAAGCCCACAAGTTCAACCTGGGCGGTCATGATTTTGGCCGCAGCATCAATAAACTTCTTTGCTAGGCCAAGTGTCATGTCGTTCCAGAACGACGTAAAACCTGCCCAAATGCTCTTTAATTTATTCACGCCCCGCGTCCACTCAACTTTGAGAAATGCCCAGAGAATCTTGGCGGCGAGTTTTATATTGCCAGCCTTTAGGGCGTTAGCAATACCATCAAACGCGGCTAGGGCGTCCGTCTTGAGTACGTCGAATATCTTACCAAGCCAACCGGTTATGCCGGTAATTGAACTGCTAGCCCAACCAAAGTATGCAACCAAGCCAATGACGGCGGCAACGACCAGACCGATGGGCGAGAGAATGGCGCTAAAGGCCATGCCCAGAGCTATTACAACGACCGCTGCGGCACCCGCTATAGTGGCGAGACCGAGAATGCCAGATCCTGCAATCGTGACTGCGGCCCCAGCGGCGATTATGGCAACCGTAACTTTTAGGGCCGATACAACCAGCCCCTTGTTTTCTTTGATAAATTTTGTTATAGCGCTGCTTATGAAATTTATTCTTTCCATCGTGATGGTTAACGTATCACCAAGCGACTCGCCAATGGCAATCTTAACACCTTCCACGGCCGACATCATGCGCCGCCACGCGCCCCCGAGGCCGCTATCCATAACCTTTGCGGCCTTGGCTGCTTTGCCGGTAGCGTTATCAATGGCGTCGGATAATGCGGGAAAGTCACTGCGGGCCAACTTCAACGCACCGCCGGCCGCACGCTGACCAAATATCTTTTTTGCAAAGTCTAATCGCTCTACTCCCGACATTTTGGCCATGGCCTGGCCGACACCCGTCATCGTTTTTCCGAAGTCGCTAAGATCAACTCCCATGCCTTGCAGTTTTTTACGGATGCTCGGGTCTGAGAGTTGCAACAGTATCATTCGCATACTGGTGCCGGCCATGCTCCCCTTGATCTGCATATTGGCCATCACACCCAGTGCCTTGCTGGTTTCCTCCAATGTCAACCCGAACTCCTGCGCAATTGGCGCGGCATATGTCATCGAGTCGCCCAGTTGTTCGAGCGTCTGCGCGGAGTTATTGGCCGTGGCAACCATAACGTCGCCGACGTGGGTCATTTGGTCGGCTTCGAGGTTGAACGCGCGGAGCGTACCGGCTGCGATTTCAGCCGCGCGGGGAAGCTCGGTGCCGGTGGCCCTCGCAAGATTAAGAACGCTTGCAATACTGGCGTCGATTTCAGCGGGACTAAAGCCGCCCCGGCCAAGCTCGATCATTCCGCCGGCAACCTCGGCGGCCATAAATGAAGTGGTGCGGCCGAGAAGTTTTGCCTTTGCATACAGCTTGTCAAACTCGTCGCCGACCGCTCCGGTAACGGCCTTGACGGTCAACATCTGATCTTCAAAGCCCATGAACGTGCGGGTCGCAAATACAAACGGCACAGCCATGACTGCGCCCATACGAAGCATCTTGATACCGATGGCCTGAACACCGCTACCGAACGCACGCAACCGGGCCTGGGCGTTACGCAGCCCGCGAATCATCGCCTTGTTGCGGACGTACATCGACACGTAAGCCTTGCCCGCCTGGATGTCTCTGCGTCCGGCCATTACTTCGCGTCCTGCAATTTTTTGAGGTGATCCGCGTCATACGGGTTCAGGTTTGCGCCTCGCTTTTTTTCCGCTCCGGCTCGAAATGGGTTGAAATCGTCGGCAGTGAGCGGTTCCTCGCCTTCCTCGGGCATGGCCAGGATCGACGTCAACTGAGCCCATGGTTGCCACGCCGAGCGAGCCATCCACCACAACTCCCGCATGGTGAATGGGCCAGGGTCTACGCCGACGACTCCGGCAAGCTCGAAGCAGAACTCAATGGGCTCAAATTCTCGTTGATCGTCGCCTCCATCGTCTGCCGCATCGACTCCAGTATCCGCTTCTCCAGATCCGGACTGTCCAGTTTCTCCGACACCAGATTGATCCCCGCCGCTTCCACCTCGACCACCTTCTTTCGGAGACGTTGCAAGAGCGATCTCTTCTGTTGTGGGAAAAAATCCGTAACGGCTTCCTCCATAGCCGTCGCCGCGTGTTCGATCACATCACCCGCCATGAGTCGCCCAAAGTCCTCGTCGGAAACGCCGAGCTCCGCGGCTTGCTTTTCGCAAAGCACATAGAGCACATTGGCCAAGAGGCAAGGGTCGTCGGCCATCTTAATAAAGGTGTCCGCCACCCTGGCCAGAGAGCCCAGATCGATGATCTCGCCGTCTGCCGTTTTGATTTCGCGCACGTTGCGGATGGTGGTAACGTCGACACGTACGCGCCAGTCGCGGCCCTTATCGTCTTTGAATGTTGACATGGTATTCCTTACGGTGTGGAGTCTTCCAGGACCAGGATCTTTATCGTGGCCGCCTGGGCCGTGCTCTGGTTGCTAGCGTGGCAATGCGTGATGGGTGCGCCCGTCATGGGATTGGCCGGTCCACCGCCGTCCCACCAGGTCGACGGCTGGTTTGCGGTGATACGCAGCGTAGTGATTTGATTGCTGCTGACATCGTGAAAATCAACGCTGCAATCCGAGGTTTCCGCTGCGTTGGCGAAGACGGGGCTGATCCCGTACATTTGCACCTGGTCGCCGTCGATGGTGGTGTTGATGATCACTTGTTCGCAGATCACCATGTCACCGGGATCGGCGGCGGGAAAGTTGTCTTGCGACTCGGCGGCGTTAAGCGTCATGTCGTTGGTGCTAAGCGCACCGGTGCAACCCACGGCGATCTTTTTGACGCCCGATTCCGTCCAGTAAACGTCATAAACGCCACTAGACAGACCGTGGCCGCCGGTGAGCGTTACCACGCACTCGATGGCGGTGGTCTGTGAATAGGACGCTTCGGCCGTGCCGATGGGCAGGTTGACCTCGTAGGCCTCATGGGAATCAGCGGTTTTTGTGATTGTTGCGTTGAACGTGCTGTTGGCTATGGCGACAGACGTTGTTAATTGGCCGGTTGGCATGATTATTTCCTTTCATTCTTGAATTGGTCTTCGATATGTTGCCGGGGGCTAAGCGGTGTATAGTTGTGCTACCCGCGCGGTAGAGGCATTGTTGGTCGGCACGGCCGTAAAGTCGTGCGTCGACTCGCCCGCAAGCGGCTTGCCTTGCTTGTGCGAAAAAGTGACATCACCGTCAAAGCCCTTGCCCGACGAATAGTCCTCCATCTTTAGCGCCATGGGGGTCCCGGCTGCGGCCGCGGCCTTAATTAGTTCCAGTGAGGTATCGTCCGACTTTTCCAACATATTGAAGTCGCAGGACCAAGTTAGCCCCGTGACTGTTTGATAGGTGATGGGCGGCGCACTGCCCGTGCCACGGACAGAGGTGTTGCCATACTCGGCGTCGGTGGTGATGGAAATATCGCGGGTGTTGGTCAGTACCGTAGATGCACTGGCCCCGCTGGCGGCGTCGACCCGGATGATGCCCTCAAAACCCATTTTGTATGGTGCTACCATGATATAAATCCTTTCGTGTTAATTACTCGCCAACAGAGTGCAGCCAAAATGACGGCATCCGCGAGCGGTTTTCATCTAATGCAGGCCCCATGAAGGACCGTTGAGGGAACCGTGTTCCCAGATATGCTTTTCCGAACTCGTGCGCCTCGCCGACAATGCCCATGCGGCTGTGAAGCGGCCCAATGATCGTGGCCAGTTTGTCGCGGTCAGTCGAATAAAAAATTGCCCTGGGCAACCGCCGCTGACCGCGCGTGTGTGGCGGCTGGCCCTGCTGCGATGGACCCTTGCCTCGCTTGATCGACTTAATAGCCGCCTTGCGGATGGACGCAGCGGCATGGCCCAGGTTTTCAAAGCTGGCCCGATCCGCGGCCCGCTTCACCCGGTGCGACTGGTCGACGATTCTGACGTTGATTCCGATCATGGTAGGGCCAGGGATAGGGTGAAACGAAGCGTTATCAGTCCGGTGAACTGCCGATATTTGCGTATGTGTTCGGGAAAATATGGAGGCTTGCGTGCAAAGCCGTGACAAAAGGCACCACCGTTGGTTGCCGTTTCCAACCGCTCACCTAAAAACGTGCCCTTGAACTCTTCAATCAGTGCCATCATGGCGTCGGGAACGTCGTTGCTGTCTACGTCGCACTTGCGCCGCACGGCGATGTTCACGGCAATTTCATCGGTCGTGCTGCCGCGGCTGGCAATCTCACCATCCTCTTCAAACAGGCCCACGTTGACGTGCGTTATGCTGTCGTCTCGGACTTGGGCGGTGAGGTCGTAGACTCGCGTGGCCGTGAAGGTCTGCGAAAACGCAAGGCTGTTAAGCCGCGTCTTCACCGCGTTCACAAGTTCCATTGCCGCGTCCATGCTACTGCTCGATTACAAGTTTCGTGTGTATCCGCACCATCTTGCTGTGTGCGTCGTTTTTGAATGAACCCAAGTTCCCGTGGGGCATCACTTCGTATGTCAGCGTTCGTCTGCCGTCTTTAATCTCGATTCTGTCGCCCGCCACAGGGTTTACGATTGTTCCGTTGAGGTTTAATTTCGCGCGATCGCAAATGAACGTGGCGTCGGTCACTTCGGTGACAAGGTTGCCCATGTCGTCGAAGGCTTGATATTCCGATCTCCCCCGCGTCAGGTCGACAGCCACCGAAGACGTATCGCGCCGGTAAATGGCCGGCGTCGATACGTTTTGCTCTAGCTGTTCGGTTAGCCATCCTGCACCATCGGCGAGCATGTCACCCATCGGGTTGTTCCTCCGGAGTATCCTCGAGGGGTTGCGCCTCCGGGGGATCTTCGCTGGCCGGTACTAGCGACCAGCTCTGAGCTGTCATGTCCACGACAACCTGGTCCGGGCGGATGTGGCCCAAACTCATCTGCTCGACGATCCCCAATAATCTCTGGTACTCGCCGAGCAGTTGTTGCTTTTCAACGTACAGGGTGCCGATAGTTTCGCGTTCAGAAATCATCGTTATCCTTATTTCCTCTTTTATCCGACTCGGTAGCCCACAAAGGATGTGGCTCCGGTCATCCTAAAGATCCAGGTTCCAAATCCGTTGGTTCCCGCAGCGTGCGGCCCTACCGTGACATCGCCAACAAAGGTGACACTACCGTCGCCAGCCGTTAGTGTGCTGATGTCATCGCCACCAGTCCCAACGGTAATGACGTACAACTTAAACGCATCCCCAGTGGTAATTCCAGTCGGAAGCACCGCAGCGATCTCCGCTCCGGTCGGGGTAGTCAGGGTAGCGCCCGTAGTAACGGTGTGAACAACAATCCCGTTCACGAAATCGGCTGCCGCAATGGTCTGCGCGCCAGCGGCTTCTGCGGTTGCGGCGTCCTGTGCGAAGTACGTATCCCCTCTGAGGACAACGGCACCTGCAACCCCTGATCCAGACGTTCCGCCAGTTAGGACGACATTGCCACCGTCGCCTGATCCGGCGGCCGCACCACCGGTAACAGAACTAGCGCCGCCGACACCCGAACCCTTGCCGGCACCACCAGTGATAGAACTAGCACCGCCCGCTCCGTTTGTGGCGTTGGCGTTGGCACCACCAGTGATAACAACAACACCGCCCGTACCAGAAGCTCCAGTATCAGTTGCTCCGCCAGTTACGGTGACGGCACCACCATCACCAGTCGAGCCGCCGACACCGCCGACTACACTACTGGCTCCACCAGCCAGGTTGCCCTTGCCGATGCCGCCCGTGACGCTGGCCGCGCCACCGACAGCGTTGCTAGCCGCCGAGGCGGCCGCTCCACCGGTAACAGAACTAGCGCCGCCCGTACCGGACGTAGTACCGCCGACGCCACCGGTTACGGAAGCCGCACCACCGACGCCGGTTACTCCCGGTACACCGCCGGCGAGCGAGGCCGCACCGCCGGCATTGCCGGATGTCGAACTGGTTCCAGCCGCAATGGGGACCGAGCCGCCCTGCGCGGCATCGAGACCGTTAATGCCGAGCGTGGCATCTTCCGCTTCGATGTCCGAGGCAGTCACCGCTCCGCCGATCGTGGCGGTTCGCTTGGCACCATGTAAGGAGACGTAAACATAGGTGTCGGTTGCGGTCGTCGTGTATGCCGCAACGCCCATGATGTAAATGCTAGCAGTACCAGTAGCAGCGCCACTGCCGCCTGTGCCGCCGTAGGGGTCGCCGGTCGAGTCCCAGTAGACCGCATCGCCTTTCGTGATGATTTCGGCTTTCTGGGGTACTTTCCAGAGTCCAAAAAGGGTCAGCACGCCTTGCGTACCGGAGGGGATGGCAACCGCTGCAATCGCGGGGATGGTGCCAAGGAGGACAACAGCCCCCGCAGCCACATCCGAACCCGGCGTATGCTTAACGCTGCCACCAGCGTTTTCTAAGAGACAGGGAGTTTGGGCCATGATATCAGCCTTTCAAAAAATTGATTTAGTATTTGAGTTGAGGTTTGCTATGTTGGTTTACCCGGCACCGGTGCTTTTCACCGAGGCTCGCCATTCTTTTCGCGCTACACCGACGTCGAAGTAGCCACGGAATTGAACACCGAGTGTGTTGAAATCGGCGTCGGCCGATTCGATGGTCGGAGCTTGCACGCCGTCCAGGTAACAGATTTCCATCGGGGCCATGTCGCCGCCGGAGACCGGCAGCAGATACCACGAGGTTGTGCTCACGATGTATCTCGATTCAACAGGCCGGAACTCGTTGCGATAGATGTTCGTCGTGAGCGTTTTGGTACTAGCTGTGGTGTCGCGGATTTCCTGCGATACGTACCACGACTTAGCCGTGGGGCTTAGTGTGGCACCGGTCAGCAAGATATGCTTACCGCCGATGTCAATCGGGTTGTCGTGGCCATCCGTCTTCGACTTTAGGAGCACGTTGGCGGCTGCAATTCCAGTCGAGCCGAGTACGGTTGTCAGCAGGTTGAGGTGGCCGCCACTAGCCAGCGCCGTCGCGTTAAAGAGGGTCGCGTCGTCAAGGAACGAGGCCCAAAAGATTTGATTAACCTTGATTCCCGAACCGCGACCGATACGGCTCCTGATGGTTGCGAACGCACCGAGATCATCGTTGATGATGTCTTGTCGCGTCAAAACGAACATCTTGGCAATGGTCTTGGCCTGGTTCGTGAAACTTTCCTGATCGGCCGTGCCGTGCGTGATTTCTCCACCGGGTCCGACTTCATCGAACACCATGTCGTCGAGCATCCGATAACTAGTGATCGACTTGAAGTCATTCACCGCGCGGGTATCAGAGAACTCCCGATAGACTTGCTCGACAGAATCGAAGCCCTCAAGTAGAAACTTGTTTCCTACTGAAGATAACATCGTCGATAGCGTGTGAGTCGAAGGCGAAGACGCTTGAATGAATGCGGCTCGCATAACCTCACTGAAGTTGCCTCGATGAATACTGCGGGCCGATCCGGTGTAGCCGTTGGCATAAGCTGCGGCAAGGATTGGACCTTGCACGCTTCCACCCTCTCGGCGAGTGTACTGATGCGCGGCTTCGAGCACTTCCGGCGAATACTGATCGCTAGCTGTTCGCAATCCCGCGGACACGCACATCGCGGCCTGGATTACTTCTGGCTGAACGTCCTGGTTGCTGCCGTAAACCGCCGGAGCCTTGGGCCGTTCGGCCTTAATCAGCTCAATCTCGGTGGCTGCCTGAGCCCGAATCAACTCCACTTCCAGCCAGGCGGCGGGTTTCTCGTCGTTGAGGGCTTCCAGTTTAAGCTCGGCGGCCTTGGTTCCGGCCGTGGCCTGGATCTCGGTGAGCTTGGCCGCCTCGATCTTGTCGGCGTATGTTGCCGCCTTGGCTTGCAGGGTGGCGACGTGCTTGTCGTAGGCCAGCGTGACGGCCTTCAGGTCGTACTGCGGCTTAGATACACCAGCCTTGATCCCGGTGGCTTTTACATCCTCGGGAATCAGTTTCTCGTTGGCCTTAACCTCGGCATCGAACTTAGCTTGCAAGTTGGCCGCCTGTGCGTCGGTCAATTCGTCCTGAACAAATCCGAGGGCCTTAATCCATTTTCGAAAATCCATTGTGGATTCCTTTCTTTTATGGGCGGCACTGGCCGCCACTTTAGTGGTCGTTTTTGAATCGGCGGCGATAGCGACAAAGCTGACCTCGCCGAGCGTTGACTTGCGGGCCACCAGCAGCGGCCCCTCAAGAGTTTTTCCATTGACGGTTGTTTTTATGCCCTCGCCGACAAATTCCATTTTGTCGGGTCGGGCTCCGATAGACGCTTTCCAGGGGAAGCCCAGTGAAGCGCTCCCCGTGACTTGCTCTGATTCGTTGCTGGCACCGGATACGATGCCCGAGAGTTTCAGCGTCGACGCGCCGACCACCACCTTGTCCGCGTGGCCGACGATCTTGGCTGTGTTGTGATCCATGAGAATAGGCACCGGAGCCTTGGCCTTGAGCCCGGCCAGGTCGACTACAACGGGGTCGCCAAAGCCCACGTCCATGGGACCGCCCGTGTAGGCGGTCATCGAGAATCGTTTGGGCTTAGCCTCGCCTTCGCCTTCGGCCGCTTTGATCCAGTCGATACCGCTGGCCTCGAATTGAATCATCATTGGAATCATGTCGGAATCGCGGACCGTAACGTCAATGGGCTCGGCCGCCGCGCGGATCATCTTGGCCCGTTGTCGTCGTTTGCTTTGTTTGCTCACGGCGTAACTCCCTGTATGTATTGCGACATGCGGCCACTACCGTTGCCGCTGGCTTTGGCTGAGGACTTGGCGACTGGTTTGCTGGGTTGCTCCATGCCCGGCGCGCCGCCTGATTTGGGAAAGACTGCCTCGAAGAGTTTGGCTCGCATTTCCTTGACGTCCACGCCAAAGTCGGCGGCCATCTGCTCGATCTTGTCTTCGAAATCAGCTCCGTCCTCGGCGTAGATGTCCGATAGCGTCGTGCCGCCAAGGGCCAGGGTGTGCTTGCGGGCCAAGGCCGTTTTCACCGGATCGTTTTGCGGCTTCTTAGCCCATATCCAGTCGTGTTTCGGGATCGGGGCGTCGAGTTGATTCCAGCCGTAAGCCCGCACGGCCTGCTCAAACCAAAGCTCAAACACGCGGTCAAGCACTTCGATGACGCAACTTTGCCGCTCGATGCCGACCTTGACAAAGTAAGTCTGGTGGTCGAGTTGCCCGCCGCTGAAGGTGTAGTCCGATGAGTCGCAAGAGGCGATGTTGTAGGGCATGGAAATTGGTCGAGCCGATTCGTTGACCATCTGGCGGACGTATTCCTGGTGGGTGGTCGCGGGATGCTCGGCCCTCATTTGCTCGGCAGTAGCCCCGGCGGGCATGACCGTCAACATCCGCTTTTCAATCTCCAGCGTCGTGAACTGAGCCACCTCGTCGTTGCCCTCGTTGGCTATGCCCATTTGCAGCATCACGGCAAAGTCGGCAGCCGTCTCGGCCGCGGCCAGAGTCGCTTCGCGGAACCGCCGGCCGGTGCCGAAGAGTGCCAAACTTGGCGTCAGTTCCGGCACGCCACGATGCTGGCCGGGGCGGGTGGCATTGAACCAGTGAATTACGTGCGAAGCCGGGATGGTGTCATGTTCCGGTACGGGCGCGGCCTTATACCATCCCGAGCCGGGGTGCCGCCGTAGGATGTCGTAGGCCGTGGGGTTGCCAAACTCGTCGAAGTGAATACCGTCGATGTAATTTTGGCTGTTCATCCTCATTAGCGGCGATGTCAACTGGTCGCACTCCACCAGTCGCAAGTCGAGACTGACCGGATCTTTCGACGCCGGATTCTCGGATAGGATCGCAACCCCTTCGCCGTCGGCAACCTTTGCT
>SDBT01017869.1_pt1 | contig 11176 bp, 17 predicted proteins | sample 2277101 | NCBI WGS metagenome assembly SDBT01 (sample SAMN10404973, study PRJNA504765) | marine sediment metagenome | isolation source: marine sediment core GS10_PC15, 103 cmbsf | place: Arctic Ocean: Southern Knipovich Ridge | collected 2010 | reverse complement strand
GGGTCAACATCCGGTGTACCTGGCATTGAAGTGAATTTTTCATAGTTTTGTCTCGTATGTAACATGACAATATTCCTTGGTGAGTTGCAGTATTGCATAACAAAAGTAACCGTCAACAAAGGAATGTGTCAATAGTTAATATTAAATATCTCTATCAATGTACTCAATAGTAACCTCACCTTTCAAGGCAAAATCAATCACTTTTTCATAAAGATCGATATAGGCTGCTGTCGAGCTGCTATTTCTGATGGCGTTTGATGTAAGAGCATTTTCACCAACAACCAAACAGCCAGCAGTATCTTTATCGGTATTTCCAATATGAATAAGGATATATTCAAAGCCTGGAACGTCCATGATTTGCAGCATTCCTTTATGAATTCGTGGGAATTTATTGCTATAACGAGAATGAAAACCACCTTCTGATCTGACACCTAATTTATAGAGTCCTGCTGGTATTCTTGTTTCTCCTGCAATTTTGTTTATCCTGAATTCATCTTCGATACCGAAGCATTGAAAAACACCATCAATAAATACTATTGATAGTGTTGAGTTTTGATCTGATGTAATTCTTTCAACTATTAAATGCATGGCTGATTCTATATTCATAATTTTTACCTCGCCATCCTTGGCGTTAAGTCCTTGAAATTAAAAGGGAATATCATCCTCAAAATCAATTGATGGCTCTTGTGGGTTTACTTTAGGTGATGATTGCTGATTTTGATTGGCAAAACCACCAGATTGTTGACCTTGATTAGCAAAGCCACCTTGTTGCTGTGGTGCTTTCTGTTGCCCTTGGTTGGCGAATCCACCCTGCTGTTGACCACCACCTTGACGATTAGCATCACCAAGCATTTGCATAGTGCCATTAAAACCTTGTACAACAATTTCAGTAGTGTATTGGTCTTGACCTTGCTGGTTTTGCCATTTACGGGTCTGTAATGCACCTTCAATGTAAACCTTCGAGCCTTTCTTTAAATACTCGCCAGCAATCTCAGCTAATTTGCCAAACATCACAACACGGTGCCATTCAGTTTTTTCTTTATCTTCACCAGTTTGCTTGTCTTTCCACTTCTCACTTGTGGCAATTACTAAGTTAGCAACACCACCCCCATTAGGCATAAATCTAACTTCTGGATCTTTACCTAAGTTACCTAATAAAATTACTTTATTTACACCAGCCATTTTTATTCCTTAATCTCTAGTTGTTTACTTTTTATGTGAAGTTTAGCCATTATATCTTCAATTCCACGCTCGAAATTTTCAATACATTTTTCTGTTTTTGGTAGATCGATAATCAATATCCCAGCAAACATGTTTTCATTTTGGACTTCTACTTTTTCTGATTGAACCCATATATCGTTAAATCTAATCTTTAAGGAAGTTTCAAGATATAAGTTTTGGTGATTAAGTGAAAAACCAGTTAACTTTCTCATCACCTTATTAACTGATTTTTTTATTTTATTATTCATGCTACGCCTTGATCGCGTTAATGCGCTTTAACTGATCTTTATCGAGTGGCGCTAAACCTTGGCACGACTCAATAACGCCTTGCTTGGTCATGTTTCCACCAATAACAGCATCACGCATTGCAGGGAACTCTTTGTTGAATTGAGCAACGGGATAGGTTTGCTGTTGCTGATCCTGCTTCTGATTTTGTTGAGGGCTTAGCTTGGCAATTTTATATGTTTTCTTTTTGCCTCTGGTAATTGTCAGGCTTATTGATGCATTCTTTTCAATATGAGACATAGCTTTAATCTCAAGACCACCAACCTCTACTCCACCCCATTTAACAGTTGACTCATTAAATAAGGTTATAGCTCGACCAGCGTACTGAGTTTCATCTTCTCCCCATAAGGCAACCATTATTTTTCTCATGGTTTTATTGGGTTTGTAAGGTCTGCCATTATCGTTCTGGTAATTAATAATAACAGGCTGATCGCCATTAATGATTTTCACATTAGTAATAAAAATTGTCATTTCCGTACTGACTAAATCATCAGCATTTAACTGATCAGATTTTGGCACTATCGTAGATCGCATATTCATGATTAATCTTCCTCAAATGTTACTTCAACATTTTCATCTTCGTACATGTAAAATTCAGGAAATTTCTCATATGTCAAAAAGTCTTTACTACTTTTGCACTTAGAGAAATCTTCTAACGAGTCAAGCATCCTTTTCCAAAATCCGTACTGGATCAATTCATCTTTAGTGATGATAAATACTGACACCGGATATTTACCCATGCTGGCAGATTTCGATACCACCAAGAAAACATACTTGTCTATTTCCATCTGGTAATAAATAGATGCAACATGAATATAATATGCAGCAGTAAACCCATAGTTGAACTTAAATAATGGATTTAACCATTGCTTGTCCTGTCTCCATTCATCGAGATCGGCTGATGATTTAACATCACAAAGCACAGGCATTTTATTTTCAGGCTCAATAATTATCTTATCCGGTCTGATCTTGCAATCAACTCCGGTTGTTGGATCGGTAACAAAGATTGAAGCCTCACAAACACCATGAGCATCCAGTGCTTTTTTAAACATTGGGTCACAACTTGCTGATTCAGTCATTAGCGCTATTTGGTCGTACTCAATCTCAGTTAGTACAATCTTGCTTTTATATTGCTGTTGTAGCGCTAAAAACGCACCTGCTGTACGACCTTTTACGTCAGACACCTTGATGGTGCTTTCGTATGTTTCAGGCTCAAGAAGTGAGCTATGCAAAGCCGTGCCAAAATCAGAAGAAGTTACTTTTAACGGATCGGTTGGTGCTTCTTTATTCCAGATGTAGCTTGCATGGTTGCGCTCAAAAACTTGAAGTTCACTGTTTGCCAAACCATCAGCAGCACGATAATCGGTCATAGGCATTTCTTCATATAACCCATAATTTACGCTTGATAGCTCAGCTTCAAAATCGTCCTCAGTGAAGTTAAGCATCCTTGAATACCTCAATGCTTTCAAGCGATTTAATACCAGCATTAGCTAACATTCCCTTTAGCTTATTGGTGATCATATCCGCTTTAATACTTACTGGTACAGTGACTTTAAATTTAGCAACAACAGTGCAAGACATCGTGTTTGGTTTAGGTTTTAATGCTGGTGTGCTGTTATCTACACCAGCACGAACATGACTGTTATCAGGTTGATAGCCTTGATGTTGATCATAATTAGGCATGTCATCATGAATAAATTCACCACCTTGCATAGAATCGTTATTGATGTTGCTGTGATGATGCTGATTTACATGAGTGTCTAATTGACCATTCTCGTTATGTAGAACTGCCATTGCACCTGATTGATCTGGATTTGACACTCTATCGCTGAGATTAATATCATGGATTGGCGTATCTTCTACAGGCTCTAACGCCTTGAGCCTTGCTGCCTCTACTTCATTGGCGATTTTTTCCTTTTCTTTTCGTGCTGCTTCTGCATTTGCTTGTCTTTCTAATTCAGACTTGATAATGCGCTCAAGACCTTTGGAGTATTCTGTATCATCATGGAATAAAAATAGCTCAACATTTACTCGAACAAGTGGCGAGTCCAAACCTGCTTTTCTGCTTTCGTTTTCAAGTTGAAGTAGTCTGAATTCAATTTTACCTTGATGAGCTAATTCAGCAGCTACAAGTGTGGCAATACCATCTTTTGCACCTTTGACTAATTTTCCGCCAGCAGTAACAGATCCAAGCTTTATGTACTTTTTCTCTGAGCCAATAACTCTAAACTCTTTATCGATTTTTGCATCATCACGCAAAGTGTTGATTGATGACTCTAAAAGCTTGCCAATAGTAACTAGCTTTGCAGTTTCAAACACTTCTACTTGTGTCTTAATTAATGATGATGCTTTTGTGCAGAGTTCTTTAAGCTCATCCATTTCACCTTTAAACTTTTCGATAGGCACCGATACTTCTTTAACTTTAGCTTTGCGAACTTCATCATAACTGCGACCTTTGGCAGATAATGTTTGGGCTAATTTTTTGTCATCTTTTAGCGTTTCTTCGGTGACAACAACTTTTTTGTACTTATCGAGTTCAGCTATTAATGCAGTTTTTGCCTCAGCAAAACCAGTAACAAAAACGGGCATAGTTGTTTCTATTTCTACAAGACTTTTCATTTTGATGTTCCTATTTTATTTATTTGATATAAGCATAACTAAACTTAATTATACTTATAATTACTTAATACGCAAGTATTCCTTTACGCAAATCTCAAATTGCTCAAAGCCATAGCAAACAGCACAGTAAAAACCTTGTTCATCCATCTCAAAAAGAAACTCATCCTGATCTACTGAAACCTTTGTGCTTTTGGTTTTGCTTTTTCTCTTTAGCTCAACAACTAAGCCTGAATACTTGCCTTTTTTTACCATGATCATGATGTCTGAAACACCAGCTCTAAGACCTTTTCTTTTAGCTTTTACTCGTCCTTGCACTGGCATATTGCTTTCATTGACTGTATGCCAATAAAGCCTTGAATATTGCGGGTATTGATAATCAAACCATGAGGTGCAATTGATTTGCTCAACATCTTCAATAGGGCAATCGCCACGAAATCCTGAGTCGTAAATTTTTATCATAATATTTCCTTAAAATATTTTACGGTTAATGATTGATTTATCACTATCGTTTTTGCGGTGGGTAATTTGTTTTGGTGACTTAATTAATCCGCAATTAGCCATTTGATTGGCTGATCTAATTGAGTTAAATTCTCTTGTGTTCTCCGGTGAGATATGGATTTTTACAAAGGTTGATCGCCATATTCTTTTGGCTACATGGTTATCACTAAATGGGCTAAAGAATTCTGTCGCAATATCACCACCATCAAGATAATACTTAATTAAGATACCTTCATTTCTGCATGCAATTACCTTCATGCTAATTACATCAATAAGGTCTTTCTCAGTGTAATGTGAGCCGTTTAGTTTGGCGTTTGGATCGATGAGTTGCACATGACAATTCCTGCATTCCCTGGCGCAAGGATCATTCTTCGTTCCGCAACCTCTTACTTTAACTCTCGCACCTTCTTTCTGATCTAGGCATTCTCTAAATGACCAGAAATAATCGCACCTTTCATCATTGTCATCCCTGCCAATGCATCTCCTAGCCATCATGCTATTTTCAGTCCTGCACTTAGGGCAAATAGTCGTTTTACCGGATCGCTTAGCTTTCTCCACTTCTGCAACTTCAAGTATTGGGTTTTCATACAGACCACCCAAACGAGCGAATACATCACCATAATCAAGCACAAGACAGTTTGACTTCTCAAAATCATCATCGTCCTCTGGTATGCGAAAACCGCGACCTAATGTCTGAATTAAAAGGGTCAATGAGTCAAGAGGTCTTAGATAACAAACAACATCAATTCTTGGATTATTATAACCAGTGGATAAAACGCCAACATTCAAAAGAAATTTTATTTCGCCAGCCCTTGATGCTTTATATAATCGGTTACGCTCTTTATATCCGGTTGAGTCGGTTATTATTCCGTAACTATCTTCGGGTAATGCTTGAGCAGCTTCTTTACAATGCTTCTTAGTCGAGCAGAATATCAAAACACCTAAACGGTTCTTGGTTCTGGCAACGATCTCTTGAATTATGTCATGTGTTTTTGTGGGGTTTTCCAGTACAATTTTATTTAATTCGTCATCACTAAAATTATTGCCATCTCTGTCAACTTCTATTGATGAAAAATCATAACTGTTGTCACCTTCTGGAAAGCCAAAAATAGGAGGTACTAACCAGCCCCATTCTACCAATTGAGTTGTTGATAATTCATACAGTCGTTTAGTCCAAAATTTACCGACAATATATTCCTTACCTCTGATAGGTGATCCAGTTCCGCCAATAATTCTAATCTTAGGGTTTGCAGCAATAAAGTAATTAATTATCTTCATATACTGGCAATCACCATCCTCATAATTTAGTTGGTGACACTCATCAAGCATTAATAAGTCTGGTTTGTATTTGAAGTTTAGTGAGCCATTTTCATTAATAGTGTAGCCAAGCTTGCCACCTTCAACCAATGCTCTGGCAACCGTACCTTCTGATCCGTAAACGATAGGATAATGGATTGATTTTCTGCTCAGGCTGGCGCTAAAGATGCTGTTATCAATTCCCGCTTTCCATGCAAACTTAGAGTTTTGATCAACCAATTCACCTTGACGAGCAAGCACTAAGACTTTTCCGCCCTTATTGGCTACGTGATCAGCTACAAACGCATAAAGAGCAGTCTTACCACCGCCAACACTAATATCTACAAAGGCTGGCTTGCTGTCTCTTAGCTTGCAATGGTCGATCATTGCCTTGATGATTGGTACTTGATAATCTCTCGGTACAAATTTCTGGTTGATCTCTTCTGGTATTTCGATCATAATTACCTCGGATAGTGTTTTATTCTTGTTTATTTTACGTTTCTTTTTAGGCTACTTCGGTAGCCTATTTTTTTATCTCAAACCCTTTAAAAGAGTCACCAGTGACCAACCTTACACTGTGACCATTCTCTTTATGCTCATCATATTCATCTTGAGTTCTGACACATACAACAGGACAGATATCTTTTCTGTAATATAGTGAGCATCTTAAATTCTCAACAGTGAATGCAATGTATATTGTTGCCTTTGTTTTATACCAACACAAAATACCATCAATAGGATCTACGACTATTATTGAGCGTTTGGTTTTGCCTTCTATTTTATAGAGGCAACCATAACTTTGACCGCCAGCAATAAACTCTAAACCATCGTATTTCTCATTATATTTAGCCAAATTAACCATGACACCTGATTGATTATAAATAGGGTAATAATCAATATTATTCTTTTGCGGTAGTTTTTGTGGGTTGGGTGCATGCAAGCCAAGTAGATTCATACTGTGACACCATTCACATTGAGCAATAAATCGTTCAACTAATTCATGATCTTGTTTATGGTCGATTGGCATATTGCTTTTAGGTTTTGAGGCTGCTGCAATTTTGGCTTTGTGGATGTTTTCTAAGGGTACATGGTTAACAAAGTTAGCAAGGTCTTTTACTAATTGGTGAAAGTCAATACCTGTTGATTCCATGATCACATCTTCCGGTGATTTCATTGAATCAGCAGCACAGTTACGACAATACAATGCTAATCTTCCACCTTGCTCTCTCCAATGTGCTCTATCATGACCACCACATAAAGGGCATGATGTATTCTTGGTATTCAAGCCTTTTATATCGCCAACATCAATACCATACATTGCTAATATTTCGCCCCATAAACCATCGAGCATTGGTGCTAATTCTTGGTAATCAATCATGGTAAACCTCTGCACGATCAGTTATTACATTATTGATGTTTAGCTCGTCAATATAAACTACCATTGACTTATGAGTTACCCATGAGGTATCAGGAAGTGATACAGGACAAGGGTAGCTATCGAACATAACATCAAAATCACCATATTCATCAATCTCACTGGCAAGTGTGCCTTTAGTGCCAACTGGCGGAAAAGGGCAACCATTAGAGTTGTATTCTGGATTCTGAAAGATAACAACCACACGATTATTCATGACTTAAAAACCTCTGACCTATTAATTTATGTTGATAAAATACCGCTTGAGCATTTATCTGTTGTTTTATTGTTCTTGAGTTCATGGTGATTTGAATTCCTTCTAATGTGAGATTCCATCTTTCATCAGCAGCTTGAGAATGTTCTTTAATTCTTTTTTCTGCATCGTCAAATGTCATACCATACCCTGAAAGAAACTCATCGTTAGTCATAAACTATCCCTTTAAATGAGGGTTAATATAAATTTTATTTTTATACGTAATGCACAATCCATTTTGCTCAAGTACTGGTAGTAATATCTCTTTAAGTTTAGTGGTGAGTGAAGGGGTTCCGGTAAACGGTTTGATGTTTTTGATGTTATTTCTCAACTGAGTAATAGTGACAACCATTTTGCCTTTTTCAGCATAGCTTTGAAGTTTCTCTTCAATTTTATTGTACTCACTATCTTGACCAGTAAAGCCTAATTCATCAGCAGCATACACATAAGATGTAACAACATTTTTAAATATTCTCAATCCGTTCTTGACGGTTTTATCTTGTACCTCAATTTCTCTTTCACCACCATCACGCCAATTTTCTATCACATGTAATATTGATGAGATTTTCATTATCTGCTTATCTGCTTTACCGATAAATCCTCTCATCATATTGTTTGAGTATTCACCATGATCACCCATTTTTGGTTCGATTTCTCTTCGGTAACTGTTGATGATTTCGTGTGATTTTTTGGTGAAAGTGAGGGTTACGCTATCTTCCTTGACGATGTTGAAAATCGTATTTCCGTACTGCGCCATAAGTTCATCATCGAGTGGAACTGACTTGCCAAAACTTCTCCGACCTAGCCATGTATTCTCACGCACTAATAAAAATCGTTCACTAATACCTCTGCCTGATTCACCGGCCTCTAGAATAGTTCTTATTGATTCATCTTGAGCAATGACCGCAATATTACCAATAACATGACCGGATATCGTTTCTTGATTTGACCTCGCTACTTGATGGCGCTCAGCATCCCAACCTTTTAAAAATATACCGTAGTTAGCTTTTTTATCTGAATACACGCCACCAAGAATAACATTAATTGCATCTGCTTCCGCACTGATGATATTAAATAATCCGTTCTGCTTTAGGGCTATTTTGGCTAATGCTTCTGGTGTTGCATCATCGAGTGCATAAGTGTAAACAATATGGTTATCATGCTTTTCATAGAGCTTCGATAGCTTATCTTCCAGTGCATAAAGCTCTTCTTCTGTGATTGATGCAGTACCTTTTTTAGCGTTTGATATCTCCTTTTTAACCGCAATAATTGCAACCTTGATTATCTTTCTTGATTTAGTAGCTGTTAAATTTATTGCATCAAAAGCGCTATGTACTGGCTCGGCAAGTAAATCATTAACACCTGATTTTCCTGATGATGGAGGTTGAGCAGTAACGACATAAAGGTTGACAGGCTTAACGCCATGACCGTATTCAAACTTAAATGATTTACTCATTGCACTGGCTACAATACCCATAGCGTGAGCAAATATTGTGTTTACGGGGAATTGAATTGTCTTTGATATTGTCGCAGCAACTTGTGAAAGCATGCAGTCACTTACCAGCTTTATTGATGAGGGTAGCTCTGCATCAGTAGAGGTTGATAATGCTGGTTCATTCCAGTAATGAATAGTACCAGCACCATTATAGCAATTGCGCTCTATTGCTATTCTTGCTGGCATTACATCACGCTCAGCAGCCTCTTTAAATATAGCGGCTGAAATATCAACTATTTGGTGAGGATTATTCATGCTGCCTCACTTTTTTTACTGGTTGGTATCAGCTCTTTAAGTGCATTGATCACATGAGCTTTCGCCTCAACCTTGCCACTCCGCCATCTGGTTATTGTCCTTTCTGCTACACCAAAATGCAAAGCAAGAGATTCATTGGTAAAACCTGACAACTCCTGCAACCGCTTAAATTCTGTCATTTTTATTATTTCCGGTGAATGGGTGTATAAGATTAGCTAGACATTATGTCTATGTAAAGTTTTATTTTAATTGTTTTGGTATTGACAACACTGCTTAACTGATATAAATGAGCGTATACCAGTTAAGTGGTATAAGTGTTATTTATCCTTATATTCGTAAAGTGTTTCTTTTCTATCCATAGTTAGTATTTTCATTTTCCAGTAAGGGTGACAATTAAAAGTTTCTCCACTGGAAAATCTAACCTGAAAATTAGCTGAATTATTACCACCAACAATTAAACCTTTCTTACCATTAACATGGCATGGTTGACCTTTTTTAACTGGTGGTATTCCTCTGTATTCACAGACTCTATCAATAAATCCTTGAGTATTTGGCATAATTATCTCGCTTTCTTTTTGGTTAATGACTTAGCTTTTGTTACCGCTAAATCAATCAATTTTGATACTGTTGTAAAGTTGTTGTTCTGGTAGTTCTTTATTGCTGCATCAGCAGCCTGAACAGCAACTTCTTTATTTACGCCAGCAGCTTCACACTTTGTTAATACTGTTGATTTGATGAAGTTTTCATGGCTCATCTTCTTGCTCCTTAAAAGTCAACGGTAAGTGTTCACCTGAATTGTGATGGCACTGCTCACGATAACAATCGCCACTTGCTATAGGCTCTTTACCGTCTACAACATCACACGAAATAGGTGTCCGGTCATCACAGAAACAATTGCAAAACTCACAACTTGATCTGACCTGATAAAAGTGAAATGTAGCAAACGCAATACCTTTACATTTACCACCGATTTTATGCGGAAACTTATAGGCAGAACAGTCGCAAATAGGGCGTGTATCAATGCGAATTCTACGCTTTGGCATTCTTATAAATCCTTACGATTTTAATATAAAAATCAGGGCTAATTGTGGATGACATTTCACGCTCTTTATCTGTAATTTGCTTCTCGTTAAGGAATTAAGTCTCTATGAAATTCACCTTGCTCAAGGTAAAGCTCTTTGATATTACCAAGTAATTCTTTAGTATCATCAACTGCATGCTCTGGTATCCAAAACGTGCATTTTTTTAGACCTTTAGCAATTTCTCTTTCTTCATAAAGCTTATTATTGTTTTTCTTTTTCTTTCTGGTCGTGTCATTCATAATATCACCAGTGACTAGAACTCTAAACGAGTGGCATGAATTAGATCCATATCGTTTTGTAATTTTACGTAAGGGCTTTGGTTAAATGAATAACTGAATTTACCATCATCACTAAATACTTTACCGATAAGCCGACCGAACAAATTCATACCGTTAATGGCTTTTTCTATCACTGGTATTGCTTTAGCCATAGCAGTAGCTAAATATTTACCTGATGGCATTGATGACATATCTATATTGATATTGGTCAAGCCATTTCTTCTTGCTTTCATTATCACTGTTTTATCACCACCTAACTTAGCTGGATCAAAACCTAGCATAGCTAATTGACCTAATTCGAGTTGCTGTATAGTTTCATCAAGCTTTGTTTTTTGATAGTCGCGCAGTTCAATCTTAACTTTCTGGTTAGAAGGCTTTTTAGCGTGAATCTCACCTCGATCATAACCAATAGAGCTATCACTTGCTGAGTCGATTAGCTTTCTAAACCTAACTAGGATATCAAGTTTTTGCTTTTCATCG
>SDBT01017868.1_pt1 | contig 11176 bp, 6 predicted proteins | sample 2277101 | NCBI WGS metagenome assembly SDBT01 (sample SAMN10404973, study PRJNA504765) | marine sediment metagenome | isolation source: marine sediment core GS10_PC15, 103 cmbsf | place: Arctic Ocean: Southern Knipovich Ridge | collected 2010 | reverse complement strand
GAATCGACTCGCTCAGAAATACGTTCAACCATAGAGTCTTATGGCGGTTTTATAGAAGTACATGTTTCAACGCCCATCGAAATTTGTGAAAAGAGAGACAGGAAAGGTATGTATGCAAAGGCCCGGGCTGGACTGATTAAAGGATTCACAGGTGTGGACGACCCTTATGAAGTACCGGTTTCACCAGAGGCAAGTATTAATACGACCGATATTTCTCCCAATGAAGCTGCACAGGAGATCCTTCTGTTTCTCGGTCAAAAAGGATTTATTTAGTTCAAAAATTCAGACACTGGTCAAATGGCTCAAAGCTATTAGGAGACGCTAAAATGGAGATATATAGGAGAAAAATTGAAAGATATCGGAAAATATTTCGCTATCGGTGAATCCGGTGTATCTCAAGCAAGTCGGCGCATTCTACAAAAATTGTTAACGATTAAATGCTGAAAGGAAAGATTGATAAAATAAAGAAGAATCCAAATTCTCAAGAATTAAGAACTAAAAATAAAGGTCTGCTATTTAAAAAAGTGGTATATGGTTATTGGTGACATGACATTCATAGGCTGGACTATAACTTTAGCCTATTTTATAGTGACATTTCTGTGCTTTTGGTCTGGATTGGCTGAGAAGAAAAGCATCTTGGATGCCAACAGATCTTGGGGCCATTTTTTATGGTTCGGGTTGGCAATTCTTCTTTTTGTTTTAGGGCTGAACAAACAACTCGACCTCCAGACTTTGATGATATCATTAGGCCGGGAAATCGCAAAGGAAAATGGCTGGTATGACATACGCCGCGATGTTCAGCTGGTATTTATTATACTAATTGCGACATTTAGCTTTTTATCATTATCTGCAATGATTTGGTGGCTCAGAAGTTCCTGGAAAAAATATTGGCTTATTATTTTTGGTTTAATACTCATAACTTTATTTGTAGTAATTCGTGCAGCATCTTTTAATCATGTTGACTATTTGCTTAGCAGATGGCGGGTAATTGGTCCTTTTAAAATGAAATATGTAGTCGAGCTGGGTGGTATTCTTATTATCGGAGCAGGAGCTGTTCAGAACCTTTACAGGATAAAGATGAATAAGCCGATGGTTTGAAAAGGAAAGAAATATCGGATAAATATTTAAAAAAGCAACTTTAATATTATGAGATATCAGCTGTTTTCTGTGAACTATAAGCCAATAATTCAGAGGAGAAAAGCTCCAAAGTGTTTAACTTGGAGTTATGTAAATGTCGCAAACGGTAAAGCAAAACCTGAGTTTCATACTTTTAAAAAGGTTGTGGCATATAGGTAGTGTTTCCTTCTGGCTCGGACTTTGGGTTTTTGGCTTAGGTTTGCTATTTTGCTATTTTATACGTTACTTGCAAGGTGATCATTTATTTCCGGTACGCGTAAACAATTACCTGATGCCATGGATGTTAGCGGTTTTGGTGCCCGGGCTGATTGCGGCAGGACTTGCGAATCATAAATGGTTGGCGGTTACATTGCTTGCGCCTTCTATTTTCATCTGCCTCAGCTACGCCCCACTTTTTTTGCCATGTTTAAGAACTGAGAATGATGATTTAACTCAGCTTAAGGTTATGAGTTACAACGTATGGCGTGAAAATAAAAATATGAGCGCAGTGGCTGAAGTTATTCGTAGAGAGCAGCCCGATATTTTGTTGTTGCAAGAGCTTCAACTCGCCCGGGTTGAAAACCTATTTGGCGCATTGGCCAACCTCCATCCTGATTTTAAGCTTCACTTCTCCTATCATAAAAAGATGCTCCAGGCAGTTATTAGCAGGTATCCCCTAATACAAATGGATGCTTTACCCGAGAAAGGACAGGCTCAAAAGGTGCAGGTTGAGACACCGCATGGCCCAATCACGGTGTTTAACATTCATCCTAGCAAACGAAAAAATTGGTTGCAACGACATCGTCAAATTTCTGCCTTACTGGCAGAGGATATTGCTACCATAGTTGGCCCGATTATTTTGGGCGGTGATTTTAATACAAATGACCAGACACAAACCTACCGGTTGGTGACTCAATATCTACATAACGCTCATTGGGAGGCCGGCTGTGGATTTGGGTTCACATATCCAGCCTCAAAAATGATAGTTAAACGGGGAGTTCCACTACCGCCCCTAGTTCGTATTGATCATATTTTCTACAGTGATAGCTTTGTTCCCAAAAGAGCACGAACATTGAAAGAGTCCGGCGGTTCAGATCACTTGCCTGTGGTGGCTGAATTTTTTTGGAAAAAGATGTAGTTTAGGGCAGGAATTATACAAGCCACTGCATGATTGCAACTCGATAGAGTTTTATGCTTTAAATATTTGGAATGTAGGTTTTATTCAAGGAGTTTAAAGATTCCCTGTCAGCAATAGTACTTTGTTTCTATCATTTCTATTAAATAATAAACAGAAAAATTATTCTGTCTATTAGATTATAGAGAGAAACTCCTATCAACTTTCGTCAGCATTAAATCTATCCTCAAGCTTTTGTTTTGAATCCGGGTGTAACACTCGGTTTTCTTTAGACTATGATCTAACTGCGTTAACTATTCCCCGCCTTTAATCATGGTTTGAAGATCCTCCAACTATCGCCAATGTCTTTATTGAGGGAGGTCATCCTCATGCTCAGTCCCCAAAGGCTTCTTGCGGTTTCCTTGTTTTGCGATAATGGGGAAGAAGACTGCAGCTTTCTGCAATAGAAATATTTGCCAGATACATCGCCCAGTTCAGGCGTCACGGCCAGGTGAACAATGGTATCCGATCCTTTTCGAGAAGAAATCAAGTCTCTTTCCCAAACTTGAGCAGCGATAATTTTCATCCAGCTTATTAAGCCATTATTTTGTCCAAACCGGGTGGCAACGGCACCTGGATCAACAGCATTTACTGTAATTTTAGAACCTTGCAGTCTGTCTGCAAGTTCGTATGTGAACATCAGGATGGCGAGTTTAGAGTTATTTTTTGCAATTCTATGGTTATAACTTTCCATCGTGTTCATATTTTGCTCAAAATGGCCGTTACCACCCCAGTGGGAATCGCCGGCAACATTTATCACACGGGCTTCGGTCGCTTTCATCATCAAATCCAGAAGGAGTGCAGTCATTAAGAAGTGGCTCAGATAGTTTGTAGCAAAAGTCATTTCTATCCCATCTTCAGTTAACTGGTATAAGTCAAATTTTGCACCAGCATTGTTAACTAAAACATCTATACGACGCGTGAAGCCGTGAATAGTCTCAGATAGGTTTCTAACTTGCTGCTGACTTGAGAGATCGCACTGAATGAATTTTGCTTGCCCACTAATTGGGCTTGCCCTTATACGATGCACGACTTTTTTACCTCTTTTGGTGTTCCTCCCGACCGCAATAACATTTGCACCGGCTCGTCCCAATGTTATAGCAGTTGCTCTTCCGATACCCGATGTCGCTCCAGTTATCACACAAACTTTTTCATGCATTAATTCCATAAATCACCCACTAAAAAAAGTAGTTTTATAATTCTGTGCCCTATGCCTTGGTGTATCAAATTTTAAATCTTATAACTGGATATACCCCCATATGCCAGGATTGTTGTCATCTCTGACCTACCTGATCGCCGGAGGGGAATAGATTGTGCGACCAATAGAGATCAAAACGGATCAGAGCCATAACCATGGAGGTAGACCATACGATGTAACATATTATATTTAGGCATAGATGTCCATAAAAAACCATTGATATTGCTGTTTTTAAAAGAGGAACAAATTGTAAAGTTTTTTGATACGAATCGATTTTCTAATCGGAAAGTAGCCATTTGTGACTTGTTTTAATTGGAGTCGGCCTGGTTTTGAGGTTTCCGGCGGGAAATACCGAAGCAATTTTCAAACGACATGAAGGTATGCTAAAAGCATCAACATAACCCCAAAACAGACCTGGTAAAGGAACCTACTTGCAGACATTTTTAAACATATCAACAAAGATCAGGGCCATAGAATTAAATTAACAATACTGCCAGAAACAAAGAGTGTTTTTAAAATAAGAGTTATCGGGAATCCTTTCATTAAGAAGATGCCTGAGTACATCTGATTTTAATGCGTCAAAGCTCTCCCAAGAATTAGTACCTTTGTATCCTCTATCGCCAAAAAAAATCATTGTTGTGAAAACACTTTCCTAATGTTTGGATAATATTTTTCATGCTTGGAAGAATTTTTTTAAATAATTTTGAACAAAGCATAGGTAACCATCTGAAATAATATACCAATCAAATATCTTGCCTTGTTTGCATGATTTTTGCATACCTTCCTGCCTTTGTAGCGGTCAGTGCATTCATAAAACAACCTTGATGATTATTAATTTTGGAGGATTAAATGATAAATTTGATCAATGCATTGGAATATCCTAACTTTGACTATTCCAATGCCAACAGGGGTCGGCGTCTCGACCAGGTTTACGAAGATAATATTCTACACTCCGGCCAGTATTCAAGAGTGTGTCAGAAGGGTAATGAAGTTATAATGGCCCGTGATCCACTGGGATGCAATAAACTTTTTTATGGATATAATGAGCAAAAAGATCTGGTGGTTGCGAATCGGATCGAAAGGGCTTTAAAATTAGGAGTTCATTTAGACAACCTATCATCTTGTCCGCCTGGGCAGCTAACACGAATTTCCGAAGGTCAAGCCGAATGTGTATTTAAAGATGAACTGAAATCGCAAAATGAAGGTTCCAGCTTTGATAGAGATGAATTCAAGCGTAACATAGCTGAAACATTAACCTCAGCAATGAGTTGGCTGAAATCCGAATTTGTAGATTATTCATTTGCAGTATGTTTGTCTGGTGGACTGGATAGCTCCGCAGTTGCTTCGTTAGCAGCAAAACATCTAAAAAATGTCACTGCGATTAGTTTCTCCTATATTTCTAAAAAGGACGCTAAGAGATGGTGGGCAAAAGAAAGCCTGGCAAAGCTTAAAAGTGTTTCCGAAGACTTTTTAAGTGCTTCAGGTGTGGCAAAAGCCTTAGAAATACCTTTTCACCCTGTTTTCCGAACATCCGATGCAATTCACACTGCGCTGCCAACTGCCGTTCGCTTGTGTCAGGATTGGAGGGATTTTAACGTTCATTGCGCGGTGGTCAATTTATTCCTGGCTCAAGATATTCGGGCATTCTTTCCGCATGGAAAGGTTTTGGTGCTAACCGGTGATCTTATGAATGAATTTGTATGCGATTACCATGAAGAGGTGGTCGATGGAACGGTATATTATCCCCAACCCAGGATGTCACTGAAAAATCGCCGCCGATTTTTTATTCGAGGGCTGGGCGCTGGAGATCGAGAAGTCGGTGTTTTTAATGCCTTTGGTCTACCGGTCTGTCAGATCTTTTCTACTGTAGCTGAACACTACCTGCAAGTACCGGATCATCTTCTTTCGGAACCAGATATCAAAGAGGAATTGAACGGTCATCTTTTAACCACTGGTCTAAAAGATAAAGTATGTAAAGTAAAGCGTCGAGCACAGGTCGGGGGGGAGGATGGCGGAACATTGGGGATTTGTCACCGAATGGGAGTTGATCAACAGCGATTGGAAGATATCTGGATTCGCTCTCTGCCCGAACACTTGAGAGGCGACCATCCTTTAGATATTATCCAGTTTGGGCGTTACCGTTCAATTCCCAGAAAATCCTAATTAAATATGGAGTCGAGGGTTTCATTTCTATCCCCATTCGCGAGGTAATAAGGAACGTTTTTTTGCAATGATTTTTTGAATACCCCGTCCGCTTATGGAGGGGTTATTTATTAAATCCATAATTTTCTTGGTTTTTTACCTGGTAAAGATGACTATAAATAAAGATAATGTGAGCATACCGAGTTTGTCCAGGATCCCTGCGTCGGCAGCTCAAGAGCTGTTTTTCTTTGCCCAACGGCTGCAGCCTAAAACCACCGCCTACAACATACCCTCTGTTTTTCGAATTAATGGTCCCTTGGAAGTTCCGAGCCTCGAACGTTCACTAAATGAACTCCGCTTGCACCACGAAATATTCAGAACAACCATCGAGTTCCGAGGAAACCATTCCTACCAAATCGTAACTCCACACGAGATGGTCCTGCTCAAGGTGATTGATATCTCCCAGTTACACCAAGAAAGAAAGCAGACCGAGTGTAACCGATGCATACGCGAAGAGATCAGGCTACCGTTCGAACTGTCTACTGGACCATTGTTTCGCAGCGTTCTTATCAAGTTATCACCATTGGAGCATGTGCTGATTATCACTGCTCATCATACTATAATAGACCTAAAGACCAAGGATCTAATAGGTAATGAGCTTTCAGAACTTTATGCTTATTATATTTCTCGGGGAGGCGAAACCAGAAACCAGAAGCAAGACCAGAAGCAATATGCTAAGTTCGCGCGCTGGCAGCGAGAGTGGATGAAAGGTAGTGAATGCGCTTCCATGCTCGAATATTGGCTGAAAATCCTCACCGATCGCCCTGCGTTTCTTGACCTGCCAACTGATTACTCAAGACCAGCTGCACAATCGCTTAAAGGCGAACACTTTGATGTGCATTTTAATACGCAGGTTACTAAGCAACTCAAGAAATTTAGTAGGAAGGAAAACGTCAATGTATTCCTGATCCTACTCACGGTTTATGCCATTTTGCTAAGGAGATATACATCTCAAGATGCGGTTAATATCGGTGTCCCTTTCACCAACAGGCGACGAAAAGAAATCAAGGACGGAAGAGGATGCTTCATGAATATCCTACCTATCTATCTTGACTTTGAAACCGGTGATACCTTTCGTACGGTACTTCGCAAAATACGAATGGCCATACTTGGCGCTCATCGAAATCAGGAAATTCCTTTTGGAACGATTGTCCGGAAGCTGACGCCTGCAAGAGACTTGAGCCACAACCCTATCTACCAGGTAGGTTTTACTTTTGAACATCCTATGCAGATATCACTTTCCGGGCTTATCGTCGAACCAATCTTTTACCATTCGGGTGGTGCTCAGCTTGACCTCTTCGCAAAATTTTGTGAAACAAATGAGCATATCCGTGGCTACTTTGAATACAGCATAGACCTTTTCAATGTCGCCACCATCCAGCGTTTTACCGAGAATTTCAAAGCACTCCTCGATTCGATACTAGATACACCCGACTGCCCGATCAACAAGCTGCACATAATGCCAAAATCGAGTATGGAAAAAATAGTACACTCATGGAACCAGACAGAACGCAACTATGGAAGGCCGACTTGCCTCCACTACCTTTTTGAAAAACAAGCAGAAAAGTCTCCCGGAAAGATGGCTGTCTCATTTGAAGGTACCTCTCTTAACTACCAAGAGCTCAATGTTCGTGCCAATCAGCTTGCTCACTATCTTAGAAAATGCGGGGTGCATCCCGATGTCCCTGTCGGTGTGTATATGAACCGCTCCGTTGAAATGGTAGTTTCGCTATTTGGAATACTTAAATCTGGTGGAGCATATGTACCGCTTGATCCGGAGTATCCCGCGACCCGCCTATCAGATATGGTAAGTGATTCCAGGACTCCGGTAATATTATCACAAGCCGATCTCAGTAAAAGGCTTCCAAAATGCGACGCCAAGTTTATTAGCATAGATTCGGATTGGGAAATAATTGCGCAGCATTCAGCGGCTAATCCTGAACCTACGGCCAAGCCAAATAATCTAGCATATCTGATTTACACATCGGGGTCCACAGGCAATCCCAAAGGAGTGATGATAGAGCATGCGGGAATATGCAACAGACTGTATTGGATGCAGGAGACATTCAACCTTAACGCGACAGATCGCGTCTTGCAGAAAACACCATTTAGCTTTGATGTCTCAGTATGGGAATTCTTCTGGCCCCTCTTGTTCGGTGCAGAGCTGGTTATGGCATCACCAGGAGCTCATAAAGATCCGAATTTTTTGTCCGCGGCAATAGTCGATCATGATATTACAACGATTCACTTCGTACCTTCCATGCTTGACGCCTACATCACTTCGACCGGATTCCGGGAATGTAAGTCATTACGACGAGTAATATGCAGCGGTGAGGCGCTGCCATTCGATCTTACAAAACGCTTCTACCAGTGTTGCGATGCAGAATTGCACAATCTTTATGGCCCAACCGAGGCCTCAGTGGATGTCACCCACTGGCCTGTGCCTCGAAAGGAAATACCACAAATTATTCCAATCGGAAAACCGATCGCCAATACAGTGGCCTATATCTTGGATCGGAATATGCAGCCGGTACCCATTGGTGTCCCTGGAGAGTTGTTTATAGGGGGTATTCAGTTAGCCCGCGGGTATTTAGATAGACCGGAGATCGATGCAGAGCAATTCGTTTCTGACCCTTTTGCCAATTCAAAGGATAGCCTACTTTATAAAACAGGCGATTTGGTAAAATTTCTACCTACAGGTGACATCATATTTCTGGGACGTAATGATTTCCAGGTTAAAATCAGAGGAAATCGGGTAGAATTGGGAGAAATTGAGGAAACGCTACGCCTGCACGAGCTTATACATGATTGTGTTGTTATAACCAACAAGAGCCCGACGGGCGGAACACGTCTGGTAGCATACTTTATACCCAAGAAACAAAAAAAGCATCCGACAGAAAGCGAACTTCGCAGCTTCCTGTCTAGTTATCTTCCGTCCTACATGGTACCATCATTTTTCGTCTTGCTCTCTGAAATACCATACACCATCAGTGGCAAAGTTGACCGGAGGAAGCTCCCCAAGCCAACATCATCCACAGCGCCTTGCAAGAGGACATATGAGGGTTCTACTTCAGGCTTGGAAGCCACCATTGCCGGTATTTGGAGTGATGTTTTATGTATCGATAAAGTCCTTGTTAACGAGAACTTCTTTAGCCTAGGGGGGGACTCATTGCTCAGCATCGAAGTTATAAGACGACTTGAGAAAGTGTTAGGCTTCAGTATAGGGGTGTTAAGATTATTTCAATTCCCAACTGTGCGACTTCTCACTGAATTTTTAACTCAAAAATATACCCTGAAAACTGATGCCAAAGATGCGAAAAGGCGAGCTTTTATGCGAAGAGAGTCGCTTATGCGGCGCAATAAATCGACAAGGAGCATTCAACGGAAATGTTAAGCGTGCAAAGAGATCAATAAAATTTCGCCTGGGGTCCAACCGCGCCAAACTGTTGACGTTACAAAAAACTAACGAACTTATAAGTATTTTTTAATCTTAAACAATCAAATAGGTTTGAAAAACTGGACAGATTACCGATTTTAAGCCAACTTAGAAACCCTGGTCCATTGAGCCAGGTCAGATTTCAGTGGCCTTGCCATCTGTTCGACTCAACGTTACTTAGAGACTTTTTAATAAAATGGTAATTTTCGTCTGAGCCTGACGCAGAAATCGGTCAAATAAGCACAAACTTTAAAAAGTGCCGTTTTTCAGAGAGCTCTTCTTCTATCCGAAAGGCCGCAAGATTTACTTGGATTTATTAACAAATTTCAAAATGAATCGACTAAAGCTGTTGTTTGGCTTGGTGATTGTACTATTTTTTGGGGTGTTGTTTTTTGGCCTAAGACCTAAAGATTATACATTTACCAATGGAGCAAATTGGATATCGGAACGACCGGGCATTCGTTTTAGCAAATATGGTATAGCTTATACTGAACCCTTTGCTGAATCGATTGAAGAGGCCATGTCTGATTTATATGGTTTTTCTATAATAATTGCATTTAAACCAAAGAGTTTTCGTGAAGAAGGATTCAATTTTATTTTATCGATACATAATGGAAAAAATTGCGATCAATTATTGGTGGGGCAATGGCGTTCATACATTATTGTCATGAACGGGGATGATTACTCGAATAAGAGAAAAACACCTAGAATTGCGGCAAACATATTTTCCCCTGCTCCAAGAAAGATAATTCTAACCATTAGTACTGGCAAAGAAGGCACAAAACTATATGTTGACAGCCAACTCGTAAAAACAAACTCGGATTTAAAACTTGAAATTCCCAAAGGAGACAAAGCAAGACTTGTCCTAGGCAATTCCGTATATGGCAAACATTCCTGGAATGGCGAAATTTATGGTTTGACTTTTTATGATTTTCCCTTAAATGCACATGAGACTGAATTTCATACAAAAAGATGGCTTAAGGAAAAGAATCTCTCGTTTGCTGAAAAAGGTAAACCTGCAATATTATACCACTTTGATGAAAAGAGTGGTAAAAGGGCTTTAGATCATGGGAAAGTAAATGGGGGTCGGGCCGCGCTAACCAACTGACTTTTGAGGGAAAGTGCTAAAAATCAGGCTGTTTTTGGTGCTTAAACGACCAGTTTCATGGGTGAAATTGGCCTTTTAAGAATATATAATGTTAGTGCAGAGCGTGCATAACCCCTTAAAAAAAGAAAAAAACCTTCCTAATTACCTTAGGCGCTTTCAATTGCGTTAAATATGCCAGATTTGGACCTTAATAGCCGTTTCCACCTTTTTGAAAATTGGTTTGAATTACCAATGAAAGAGAAAGCTCGTTCAGTTTTGGAAACAGTTCGTAGAATTATACAGAGTAAATACTATAAACCGAAAAGAAATATTAATCAGCATAAAGATTTGACGATTGAACATTTTTGAAGCTCTAAAATATGAGATATCAGATGTTTTCTGTGAACTATAGGCCACCATGTATGAAATGCGTCCATAAAAGTATAGCAGCGGGGTAGATCAAAGGGTACAAATTCCATTTGAGAACACGATAAATAGTTATCGGTCAGTGGTATTTTGTCAGCTATTAAGATAATCTTTTTTTGATGAGCTTATCAGGGACAATTAGAATTTTGTGGCTTTCATATTTACAATTTTCGTCTGAAAATATATTAAATTCAAGCTATACTTTAAAATTAATCAATCCCTGCATGCTTTACAATTTCCCGTCTTTACCCATTTGTGCTCAAAGCTGTTTTGGGTAAAATGTCTCCTGGTTTACACAAGGCATAGATTTTCTTTTTCTCAGTCTGCAAACAAAGCCACCTAACTGCTCTGCCCCGTATTCTTCTTTACCCATTTCTGCTCAAAGCACTTTTGGGTAAAATTTCTCCTGATTTGTGCGCCTATTGTGCATATCGTCCCGGCCAGTTAAACCGAGTTCAAATCCCTTTCTTCATCCAATACTATCTTTCTATTACCCATTTCTGCTCAAAGCCCAAATTCAATGGTCCTTCGATCCCG
>SDBT01017867.1_pt1 | contig 11176 bp, 13 predicted proteins | sample 2277101 | NCBI WGS metagenome assembly SDBT01 (sample SAMN10404973, study PRJNA504765) | marine sediment metagenome | isolation source: marine sediment core GS10_PC15, 103 cmbsf | place: Arctic Ocean: Southern Knipovich Ridge | collected 2010 | reverse complement strand
ATCCGTATGGAGATGCCTTTTGATGAAATCGATCTTATTCAAGAAGTAGACAGTTTCACCGGAGAAGTGTTGGAAGAAATGCAAGAAGTTCACATCTTCCCGGCTGCACACAATGTGACGACACAGGAGAAGATAGAACAGGCATCCGATGCGATCATAAAGGATATGGAAATACGCGAGAAAGAACTCAAAGATGCCGGAGAGCTGGTCAAGGCAGAGCGCATTCGTACTCGTACAGAGTACGATATAGAGATGCTCAAAGAGACTGGATACTGCACTGGTATAGAAAACTACGTGCGATATTTAAATGATCAAAAACCGGGTGAGCCACCGAGCACCTTACTGGATTTCTTTCCAAAGGATTTCATTCTTTTTGCCGATGAGTCACATATTTCTATTCCGCAAGTCGGTGGTATGTACGAGGGAAACCTAAGCCGTAAAAATAATCTGGTTGAATATGGCTTTCGTCTTCCTAGTGCTCATGATAACCGCCCACTAAAATTTGATGAATTCGAAGCACGGGTGGGTCAGGCAGTTTATGTCTCAGCGACACCGGGAAAGTATGAATACAGAGAAACTCCAAAGAATAGGATTGTAGAACAGATCATTCGTCCAACAGGCTTGCTCGATCCAAAAGTGGAAGTAAAACCTACTAAGAATCAGATCGATGACATTACAAAAGAGATTAATGATGCAATTGATCGCGGCGAACGCGTGCTTATCACTACGCTCACTAAGAAGAGCTCAGAGAGTCTCACGCAGTATTTGCAGGATGTAGACTATAAGGTTCGTTACCTTCATAGCGACATCGAAACGTTCGAACGCATAGAAATTCTCCGGCAACTGCGCATGGGAGAAATAGATGTACTTGTTGGAATCAATCTTTTGCGCGAAGGATTAGATCTTCCTGAAGTAAGTTTTATCGCAATTCTAGATGCAGATAAACAGGGATTTCTTCGCTCGCGTGATGCGCTTATCCAAACTATTGGTCGTGCTGCCCGCAATGTAAACGGACATGTTACGCTCTATGCAGACAAGATATCTGAAGCGATGGAAAAGGCTATTTCAGAAACTGATCGCCGTAGAAAGTTACAACAGAAATACAACGAGAAACATGGCATCACTCCGAAAAGCATAAAGAAAGCAGTGCACGATATTGCCGAAGAGGGTAAGAAGCTTGAGCTCAGGCGGCCCAAGCGAGATCACCAGAAGATTCCAAAAGATGAGAAGAAGCGTCTTATGGAAGAATTGGAAATGCAGATGGAGCTTGCATCTCAGAACCTTGAGTTCGAGAAAGCAGCTGATCTAAGAGATGAAATCGAGCTACTAAGAAGGGAGATCTGATAGGCAAAGAATAATTGACAATTCAGTTGATTAACTGAGATGATTCCCCTCTCTATGGATGCACCACAATCACTCATTGATGTTTTTAGGCAGGCAGAACTATTGCATTTTCAAGAAAATCCAGATTCCCTCGCGCGCGTTGTGCGTGCAGTGTGGTCAGTAATTGAGCAGCAAACGAGTGGCGTAAGGAAAGGCGTTGGCCTTGTGCGCACTTCGTTGATCGATGCAATTGCAGATGATGCACAGAATCTTCCGATATGCTTACAGACGTTAGTAGGAAGTTCAGAGAGTAATCTTATTACTAGATTCTCAAGTGTTGTACGACATGAGGCAGGCAGACTTATGGTAAACGGTCCTCGAGATAAGCCAGAAAGACCATCTGATCCGTCTTTTTCAGATGTACGTCTGGGCTGGGTTAGGAAAAGGGGAAACACTCAACAGAGAGCGTTTCCAAAAAGAAATACCTGAGTTATAGAATGAGTGAAGTTTTCTTGACTCTTAGATGTAGTTATATACGATAACACCCTTTTCCGCTTTATCAATTATGCGTGTATTCACATCCTTGTTTGTCGCCATCGCCGTTTTGCTCCCAAGCGTTGGAGTTGCAGAGGCGGCAACATATTACTTAAATCGTTACGAAGATAACGAGATCACTCGCTACAGCGAACCTGATTGGTATTCCAATACATACGACACATTCATCTACTCCAGTCCGTATCGTAGTAAGACGCATGCGCTGCACCCATATTACCGCCACACATATTACACACGCCCAAGCAAACCCAATCCACGTAATACACGCCCAGAGTTTTACCAGTACTTAGAAGATCTCTATTACGATGGATCACTTGGTCGCAACATACCGCCATACAGCAATCCTCCACGTAACAGAGCTCCAAGTTCACGTTGTTACAACTACAGTACGTATAGCAGCAGCCAGTGGTCACCTGCAGTGTTTACGGGGTGTAAATAATCAGCTCTTATCCAGAACACCTAGGGCATTCTTGTACCCTTCTGGCGTACCTGTATCAATACGTTTGCCTTCACACTCATAGCCGTAGATAGGAATATTTTTTAGTTGTTCGATCAGTGCATCAATCAATCGGATCTCTCCTCCATGTCCTGCATTTACTTTTGGTAGCACGGCAAATGTGGAGGCGGGGATAATATACCGTCCCACAATGCCGAGTGTAGAAGGTGCGTCCTTAGGATCAGGTTTTTCTACCATGCCGCTTAACTTCTTCATGCGCGGAGCGTGCTCAAATTCTTTTTCAATTTCTACAATTCCATACTTCCCTGTTTCTTTCCGGTCAATATTTTCTAGTGCGACTATCGCTCCTTCATTTGATTCAGCATGTTCCTCATAAGCAGCTCGCAGTTGCTCTAATCCTGGCACAGAACCAGTAAATAAATCATCTCCAAAGAGAATGGCTATATGTTCACTATCTATCCAATCATCTGCCTGAAGGATGGCATGTCCATCACCCAGTTGCTCATCTTGATACACAGTGTGGAAGTTCACTTCGTCGTACCGCTTCAGACGTTCCAGATGCCCCAACTTTCCACGTCGCTCTAGTTCTTCTTCCAGTGTTGGATTTTCGAAAAAATACTGGGGGATAGCTTCTTTACCATGACTGATAACAAAACAAATGTCAGTAATGCCAGCAGTCAGACATTCATCAACAATATGAGCAATAATTGGCTCGTTTCCGATTGGCAAAAGCTCTTTCGGGACCACCTTTGTCCAAGGAAGAAAGCGTGTTCCGAGGCCGGCAACGGGCAAAATGGCTTGTGTGAGATTCATATAATCAGGAGTAGACGATAGCAGAGAGATAATGAAATGTGGAGAGGGATCAGAGACTCATATTTAGATCCCCTATCAGCTCAATAATTTATAGTCCTTGCGCGTTTTTAAATTTTCAGCTACAATGATCAGAAATTTCCACACAAATTATGAAAGTTTCTAAATCAGACATATCGATTGTTCAGAACCTGTACCTCTTACAGATCGACCTGTACAAGTTCCTCAAGAGTGATCTCACAGATCCTGAAGAAAGAAAGGAGGCACGCAAGCAGATGAAGGAATTCGCTACTCTCCTTAAACAGGCGGACTGGCGTTACATGGGCGGAGAGGATGTTTTAGACAACTTACAGCAGATTCAGAAAGAGATTGCGGCAAAGATTAGTGCAACCCCAAGAGCCAAGAGAGCTTCTCAGTCTAAAGTGGCAAAGCCAAAGAAAGTCGTGAAGAAAAAGGCGCCTGCAAAAAAGAAGCCTGTTTCCAAAAAGAAAGCGACAAAGAAAAAGAAGTAATTATCCCGTTTCGTTAATTCGCACGATTTTTACTCTTTCTTCTTTTTGTATGATTATTTTTAAGATGGAATCTTTGGAGAAGGTTGCTTTAACCTTCTTTGGATCTACTGAACACGGAAGTGTGACACTACGGCTAAAATCTCCCCAGAAACATTCCTGAAGGTAGTATTGATTTTCCGGAACCGCATCATGTAATCGTCGTGATCCGCGGATAGTAATCACTTTGCCATCTACTTCAATATCCAGATCACTCAAGCGCACACCTGCGATAGGTGCTCGGATAATGTAGTAGCTATCCTGCTCGTAAATGTCGACGGCGATTTGTCCTACCTGTGTTGCCATTGGAGGTGGTGTGGGAGCAGTGTAAGTATCTTCTGTAGTTGTTTCTTCAATTACTGATGTTGGCAACTCGGTGGCGTGTATACCATCCTGCGTTTGCCCGAACGAGAAGATGCCGTGAAAAGGAGAAGGACTCATTTCAATCTATCTTATACAAACCGCTTTATAAACTGCAAAAATGATGGGTAGCCTCAGTGGCGAAGTTATTAGATATTCGTTCTTCGTTTGTGTACCATGCGACGCATGTTGCATGCATTAATCGGATGGTTAGTCGAGGCAATCGGAGCAATGGGATACATTGGAATCGCACTTCTTATGGGGCTAGAGAGTTCGTTCTTCCCGTTTCCGAGTGAAGTCGTCATGGTACCAGCCGGGTATCTGGCATCTCGCGGAGAAATGAATCTCATCGTAGTTATTATTTCCGGAATACTTGGATCATTAATCGGTGCATTGTTGAATTATGCGTTGGCAGTAAAACTAGGTAGGCCGGCACTTCTTAAATGGGGCAAGTGGCTGTTTCTTCCGGAAGAAAAATTCCTACGAGTAGAAAAATTCCTCAAAGATCACGGAGAGATCGGCACATTTATCGGACGACTCATTCCTGTTATCAGGCAATACATATCATTCCCGGCAGGGTTGATACGTATGCCTCTCTGGCGTTTTTCACTCTTTACAGGACTTGGCGCAGGGTTGTGGGTCACTATTCTTGCACTCATTGGATATTACGTAGGAGAGAACGAAGAGCTAGTTGTTCAGTGGAGCAAGACAGCACTTTTCTGGGTGTTCATCGGATGCGTCATTTTGGTGTTGGGATATTGGAAACTTAGGAAGAGACGACCATATGATTCACTTACCTCATAAGCGCAAACCTCTGTAAAATAATTCTGTGGATATTATACAAGCCATCCTTCTAGGCATCCTTCAGGGACTTACAGAGTTCCTTCCGGTATCCAGTTCAGGTCATTTAGTTTTGGCAGAAACATTCTTTAATATCAATATAGATCCGCGTGCATTGCAGGGATTTGATATTCTCCTTCATGCCGGTACAGCATTGGCACTTCTCCTCTGTTATTTTAAAACGTGGAAAAAGATTCTCATTTCACCGTTTTCCGGAGACAAATCAAACAGAAAACTTCTCAATCTTCTTATTATTGCCACAATACCCGGAGCACTGGCGGGATTCTTTTTTAATGATGCAATTGCCGAAACATTTCGATCTGTTCCACTTGTGGCAATAGCTCTTTTTCTTACTGCGGTTGCTCTTATTATTGCCAATAAGGCAAATGGGAAGATGGGTATGAAAGCAATGGGTATCAGGCATGCGCTTGTTATGGGCATTGCGCAGGCATGTGCTCTTGTGCCGGGCATATCACGATCAGGACTTACTATCAGTGCAGGACAACTCACAGGAATACAACGCAAAGAAGCATTAGACTTCTCATTTCTGATGGCACTTCCTATCATTGCAGGAGCAACAGTAATGACTATGATGAATATTCTCTCCGGATCCGTTTCCATTCCATCTGTAAGCATCGCATCTATTGGATTCTTTTCATCATTTATTGCGAGCATGTTTGCGATCATTTGCTTGCGTCGATTTGTTGCACAACACAGTCTGGCTTGGTTCGCGCTTTACCTTATTCCTGTTTCCCTATTCCTCTTACTTACAGGCACTTAATAAAAGAAAGTCTATTTTCTTAGGGAAGATGACTTGCGCACACCAAAACCTTCAGTAAAATGCCTCTACTTACTTACATAGATTGTTTACTTTCCTCTAACCATGTCAGCTCCCGTTCTCCAAAACAGTATTCGCCGATTGCGCTTCGAAAAGCATATGACTCAGGAAGAACTTGCGCTGCGTACCGGAGTAAGCCGTCAGACGGTTATGAGTATTGAGCGTGGGCAGACTAATCCTTCTGTCCTTCTCGCATACAAAATTGCTGCTGCACTCGATACGTTGGTCACAGAAGTATTTGCGATGGAAGGTGCATTGGCACCAGTCTAGAAAGTGCTCTCAGTTTTTTCTTTAGTGTTTTCTTCTTGTACATGAAGTGAATCTGATTGAGGTTTTCGCATGTCCACAATTACGATTTGAGGTTTTCGCATTCCTTGCCATGTATCAATGCTGAGTCGGCAGACAATATCTTTGCGCTCATTACAGAATGGCATCAGTTTTCCGAGTCCAAATCCTACGATTTTATTCCCGGCAATCCGACCCTGAAGATGAGCGCCTGTCGCTCCGACACATCGTGCATAGTCGATTGAAACATTGTGAATAAGAAAGAGTGGCTCTCGATTCCCCTGTCCATATGGTTCCAACGCCGAAAGTTCTTCCAGAAGTGATAGCGTAATGTCTTCTGCAGTTAGTACTGCATCAACTGAAAGACTTGGAAACAAATCTTCTGGTTGTGTCCGCGTTTGTATATCCTCTGTGAGTCGCTTACAGAGCTCCTGCCAGTTTTCTTTCTTTACTGTACATCCAGCGGCCTGTGCATGGCCTCCAAAGCGCTCCAGAAGATCTTGGCAGCGAGTGAGCCCATCTGTGATGTGATAACTTTCCGGGCTTCTTAGTGAGGCAGTGTAAGTCCCATTATCAGCTGCCGCTACAATACTTGGCTTGCCGGTAAGCTCTGTAAGCTTGCCGGAAATCAAACCAATAATTCCATGAGGGTAGTCTGCATTGCAGGTATAGAGAAGTGGAGGAATCACATCCATATTTCCCTCTTCGAGATTCAATTCTTCCATCGCCATTATTACAAAGTCTTCCGTCGCACGTTGGCGGTGCCGGTTCAAGTGGTCTAATTCTTCCACTTTCTCTCCGCCATCCAGCAATGCTTGCAAAGCAAGTTGTGGGTCAGCCATACGCCCTGATGCATTAATGCGTGGGGCAATGCGGAAGGCAATGTCTGTGCTAGTGGCAGTATCTCTGCGCACATCTGCGATCTTAAAAAGTTCTGTGAGTGGACCATCAGGTATAGCAGAAAGTGCGCGGAGCCCGCTTTGCACCAATTTTCGGTTATCTCCTTTCAACTCAACAAGATCGGCAATTGTACCGATCATTGCCAGTACAATATCTGTTTCCATCTCTTCCCATTTATTCTCTTCAAGTGCGCGTAGCAATTGGAAAGCTACACCTGCTCCAGATGGGTGAGGCTCGGGATACGAAGTTGCGAGTGCAGGGTGTAAAAATGCGTATGCAGGCGGAAGTTCAGACGGAATGTTGTGATGATCTGTCACGATAGTATCAATACCACCATGCTGTGCCAGAGCGATTTCCTGGGCGGAAGAGACGCCGGTATCCACTGTAATGAGCAGATCGATCTTCTTTTCCAGAAACTCTTCCACAATCGATGTATTGAGCCCATAGCCATCTTCCACTCTGTGAGGAAGGCGCACTAGCGGCTCTAATTCATGGCGCCGAAAAAATCGCACGAGCTGCACTGCCGCCGTGATACCATCGCAGTCATAATCGCCAAAAATGGCAACGTGCTCTTTCTTACTGATGGCAGTGCGGATTCGTTCTACTGCTTTCGTTATATCAGGAAACACAGAGGGTGATATGCAGGTTCTCTGCTCTTCCCCTTCCAGTTGTCGATCACGTAGCAATTGCGAAACAAGCGTGTTGGCTGATAACTTTGCCCCGGAAGGCATGTGCCAATTTTTACCGGTAAGAGAAAGAAGGGTGGTCATTGAGGAGCCACCGTAGCAGATTTTGTTCTCCTTTAGGAGTGTGCCTGCGTCTGTTTTTCAGATTTGCGCGCTCTGCGGATTGTGAACACGACCGCAAAGAGAATCACTAGGATTGCAAGCACGCTTCCTGCTCCGGTTGGAGCAAGGCTGTTTAATGGTGCACCTCTGTGCAATCCTGCCTCTTCTAGCAAAAGAAATGCCTGTTGGCGAACTTGAGCATCCATCTTCGTTTGTGCCTGATTCTCCTTAATCCTTTCGAGTGTTCGCATCATCATCATAAATTCAGGATCAACGGATGCAGGATCATCACCAAGAATCGGTGCTGCATCATGGTCCAGAATACTATTTTCCAGCTCCTCCAAAAAAGTTGCTTCATCTGGGTCAATAGGGTTCTGTTCTGCAAAGATTTCCTCCTGTTCACGCTCGCGTCGTACGGCGCTTTCTCGCTGTTGCCTATCAACACGATCAGTAGTTTCTCGTGGCTGTGATGGGAGCAATAGCTCGTTTGAGAGCAAAACATCGTATGGATTCACATATGCATGTGCAATCGCGGGAATGCAGAATACTGCAGTAATTCCACTGAGAGCCAACGGTACGATTTTGTGTCTAATCATCATGATATTGTAGCAGAAATAGCTAAATTCCGCAATCCACGTCATCACTTGATAAGAAGCAGTTATAGAACTCCTGATCATCCAGAATACCATCTCCATCTGTATCCGCTTTTAGAGGATCAGTTTCTCCTGTATCCACTTCTCCATTTAAGTTTTTATCCTCCCAGTAGATTTTATCACTAACCAAGTTGTGGACATATCCTACAGGAGCGCTGTATCCGGTTCGGACGTTGTAACCAACTTTACAGTATCCATCACAAAGCCCATCACGATCACTGTCCCATTCAGTTGGTATGGTTTCTCCTTTATCAATTCGTCCGTTATGATTTTTGTCTTCCTTTCCGTCAATTAAGCCATCACCATCGGTATCTCGTATCATCGGGTCAGTTCCCAATCCAAAGATTTCCAATCCATCGACAATACCGTCCTCATCAGAGTCAGCAATATATGGATATGATCCTGCGGCTGCTTCTACCTTGGAGTTAGCACTGTCATTATCAATATCTGTTCCAAGGGGGAGAACTTTTTCTGTCATGAGGTAGCATGTCTCTCCGCCTAAGAATACTTCTTTCTGGTGACGTATGAGGCCACGAATACTGTTTGCCTCATTAAGATCATCTTCTGTTAGATTGCGTGGAGTAGAGAAACGTTGTCGACGTTCCTCTTGAATCTTAATTTGAATCTTTGTCTGTTCCATTTCTGATAGGAATATTTTGCCGGGGAATCCACTTTTAATAGCCAGTTTCTCTTCACTGTAATCATCAGGAAAACAATATCCCCAATATCGAACATCTTTCCCCCTGCGGCCAAATAACGTCCGGCGTGTGATACGTCCAGAATCTTCAGGGAGGTGAAAAATAATGTTTGTATCGGCAGGAACACTTACTCCTCTATGCACTTGTTCAGCTGTAAATGTTTTCCATACAACCTGTCCACGCATATGTGCCGGCAGAAGACGGGCATGCAGACCTTGATTACCTGTTTGTGTGAATCCGTATCCTATCAAGGCAATAAATATGATCCCAAGACAGAGCGCAATCCATCCAGAGACCCTACGTGTACGATGTATATTCCAAGTCATCAAAGAATTATACCATAAGTGGTGCTGTTGTACCAGCATTGGGGAACAGGATTAGGATTAGGATTGGGAGGTAGAAATTAATTATTTGAAGTACGTCTTTTCCCCCAATCCTAATCCTAATCCTAATTAATACATCTTCTCCTTTCTCCACGATCTGAGGTTCCGCTATCATCTCCCAGAATAATGGCTCGAGATTACTATGAAATCCTCGGCGTAGATCGTGGTGCTTCTCAGGAGGACATCAAGAAAGCATATCGGCGTCTTAGTAAAGAGCTTCATCCAGATAAACATAAAGGCGATAAAGATATCGAACATCGTTACAAGGATGTAAATGAAGCTTACGAAACACTCAACAATCCAAAGAAACGCCAGACATACGATCAATTCGGTAAAGCAGGAGCAGCAGGCACAGGAGGATTTAGCGGTTTTAATCCGGAAGATCTTGGTGGGTTTTCCGATATTTTCGAGAGCTTCTTTGGTGGAACTCGCGGAGGACGCGCACGTTCTCGCGATGAGTCCGGATCAAATATAGAGGTACAGCTCACTATTGATTTTGATGCCGTGATTAATGGTGGCAAAAGAACAATCACACTCCGTCGCCAGAAGCAGTGCAAGGAATGCGATGGCTCTGGAACCAAGAATGGCTCAAAGCTCATTTCCTGTAAGACCTGTGGTGGAACAGGGCAAGTGACACGTACTGCACAATCGTTCTTTGGAACAATCCAACAGAGTTTTATCTGTCAGGATTGTCATGGAAAAGGGCAGGTTCCAGAAGAAGTGTGCAAGCATTGCGGCGGAGAAGGTCGTGCGGATGCGCGATCAGATGTAACAATAGATATTCCTGCCGGTATTCATGATGGTCAGACATTACGAGTGCAAGAAGAGGGAGAAGCAGGGCGGCAGGGTGCACCAGCAGGTGATCTTTTCGCTTACATCCGCATCGAGCCGGATGAACGGTTTAATCGAGACGGTGATGATATTCGTTCAACTGTTTCTATTTCAGTGACGGATGCAATCCTCGGAACAGAGGTTTCCGTTGAAACTGTACACGGAAAAGTAAAACTCAAAATCCCTGATGGTACTCAGCCGGGGCAAGTCTTTCGCCTTAAGGGAAAAGGATTACCGGTCCTAAGTACCAGTCGCCATGGAGATCACTATGTAACGGCGAAAGTTGATGTGCCAAAAAAACTCTCGAAGAAAGAAAAACAGCTTTTGGAAGAATGGAGGAAGCTACAAAAGTAAAAGCTTAAATATCCAAATTATCCAATCCATCATCCTGCGCCAAGGCTTCGGACGACAAGTCATCTTCTGCCATGACAGGTGAGAGCTCTTCGCCTTGTTTTATAGCACCTTTTTCATCCTTCATCTGAAGAACGATCTGTCGATATTCACCTTCACCGGAACTCACAGTTGTCAGATCCTGAAGATCAGGATTACTGGCAACATACAGATGCACAATCCTCCGAAAGTATGGACTCATAGGAGGCAGTGCGACGCGATTACCGGTACGCCGAACAAAATCTGCTTTCCTCATTGCTGTTGAACATACCTTCTCTTCCTGATCTTTCCGGTACCCATCAACGTCAAGAATGAGAAACGGACTTTTCTCCAGATTTTCTTTCGTACGGATGATGGATTTAAGAAGATGCTGAATGGAGTTGAGAGTCTCTCCGTGCCAGCCGATTATCTTGCTTGCTGCAGGAGAGGTGATATCCATACGTATGAATCCATCTCCTTCGGAGAGTTCAATTTTTTCGAATGAGAGACCTAGATGCTCAAGAAGAGAGCTGAGTGT
>SDBT01017866.1_pt1 | contig 11176 bp, 6 predicted proteins | sample 2277101 | NCBI WGS metagenome assembly SDBT01 (sample SAMN10404973, study PRJNA504765) | marine sediment metagenome | isolation source: marine sediment core GS10_PC15, 103 cmbsf | place: Arctic Ocean: Southern Knipovich Ridge | collected 2010 | reverse complement strand
GAATAGACAATGCAGAACCCGGTCTTTCCTGGATTACCCAATCAACTGCTCAAAATGAAGTCCAAACAGCCTATCACATCCTGGCAGCCAGCCATCCTGATATCCTGGATAAGGATCAGGGTGACCTCTGGGATTCTGAAAAAGTCCTCTCCGACCAATCACAATTCGTGAAATATGAAGGGATGCCCCTTGAATCAGGGATGGAGGTATTCTGGAAAGTAAGGGTGTGGAACAGCGATGACCAGGAATCTGACTGGAGTCAGGTGGCCAAATTTAGTATGGGCCTGTTGAAACCCGGCGACTGGAAAGCCTCCTGGATTGGTCTTGACAGGGCGGTTGGCAATGATGATCCGGAAATTGAGAAACGGGTCATGTCGGCCAGGTACCTGAGGAAAGTCTTTAGCCTGGATAAACCCGTGAAACGTGCCACGGCATATATCGTGGGTCTCGGCACCTACGAACTATACCTGAATGGTGAGAAGGTAGGGGACCATGTACTCTCACCGGCATTATCAGAATATCCCAAAAGATCCTTCTACGTGACTTATGAAGTTACGAACCTGCTCCTGGAAGGAGACAATACGGTTGGTACGATTCTGGGGAACGGAAGGTATTTCTCACCCAGGATCAACGAACCAACCCCTACCGTGACTTACGGATATCCCAAATTGTTGCTGCAGATAAGCATTGAGTTTGAGGATGGCTCCACGGCACTGGTGGTCAGTGATGATTCATGGAAACTTTCCACTGCAGGCCCCATTATCGAAAATAATGAGTATGATGGTGAATTCTACGATGCCCGGATGGAGATGCCCGGATGGAATAAGAACGGTTACGATGAATCGGGATGGATCAAAGTGGAACAGGTAGCGCCACCTTCACCCACGATTTCGGCTCAGATGATCGAGCCCATGAGGATCACAGAAACCATAAAACCCATCGCTGTTACCAACCCGCAGCCCGGGATCTTTATCTTTGATATGGGACAGAATATGGTGGGCTGGACAAAACTCAGCTTACAGGCAGAAGAGGGTACCTTGATCAAACAACGTTTCGCAGAGATATTAAAAGAGGATGGAACCCTTTATCTTGACAATATCCGGGGGGCCAGGGTCACCGACACATACATCGCAAAAGGAGACGGGGTTGAATCGTTTCAGCCCAGGTTTGTATTCCACGGATTCAGGTATGTGGAGCTGACCGGTTATCCCGGCACTCCGGATCTTCAAACGCTGGAAGGCCATGTCATCCACGATGACCTGGCTATCGCAGGGCACTTCGAATGCTCAGACCCCCTGATCAACCAGATCTACAAAAATGCCGTTTGGGGCATCCGTGGCAATTACAGGAGTATCCCCACAGATTGTCCCCAGCGCGATGAAAGACAGGGTTGGTTGGGCGACCGTGCTGCCGGATCGAGGGGAGAATCTTATCTGTATGATATTCGGAATTTCTATAAAAAATGGCTGACGGACATATTCGATACCCAGAAAGAAAGTGGCAGCGTTTCTGATGTATGTCCGGCCTACTGGCCCTTTTATAATGACAATGTTACCTGGGCCGGAACCCCCATACAACTGGTAAAAATGCTATACGACCAGTATGGTGACAAAGATGTGGTAAGGGATAGCTATGACCCGTTGAAGAGATGGGTCGACCACATGGTGAATTCCTATCTGGAAGGTGACCTGATGCCCCGGGATAATTATGGCGACTGGTGTGTACCTCCCATGGATCCGAAGTTGATCCATACCAAAGACCCTGCACGGCTGACACCTGGCGAATACATCGGATCGGCATTCTTTTACCACAATCTCAGGCTGATGCATGAGTATGCTGACATGCTTGGCAAGCAGGATGATGCCAGGTATTTCAGTGACCTGGCAGAAAAAATGAGGGTGGCAATTAACAGGGAATTCTTCAATTCGGAGTCCCTTCAATACAGCAATAATTCAGCCACCGCGAACCTTCTTGCACTGGCTTTCGACCTGGTACCGGCAGAGTACGAGCAGGTGATATTCAACAACCTTGTGGAAAAGATTGAGATTGAGCACGATTCGCATATGACCACCGGGCTTATAGGCCAGGAGTTCTTCAACCGGATCCTGACTGAATATGGAAGGGCAGACCTGGCATTCAGGGCAAATACACAAACTGATTATCCGGGATATGGATATATGATTGAGAACGGTGCAACTACCATCTGGGAACTCTGGAACGGGAACACCGCCGATCCGGCCATGAATTCGGGTAACCACGTGATGCTACTGGGGGATTTCCTGATATGGCTTCACGAGGACCTGGCAGGGATTAAACCCAGCATGGAGCAGCCAGGATTCAAGCAAATCATCATGAAACCGGTTCTGGTTCCCGGTCTTAACTATGTTACTGCCAGTCATCGCTCCCCTTATGGATGGATCCATAGTGAGTGGAAAATTGAAAGAGATGTTTTTGAATGGAAAGTAACCATTCCGGCCAACAGCCGGGCCACCCTGCATATCCCGGTCAATGATGTGCCCGAAATAACAAAAAATGGCACAGAGGTGGCCCTGGGTGAAGGTTCAGTCTCGGATGGCAGGTTCCAATTTGAGATCGGTTCCGGGGTGTATCAATTTACAAGTAAAATTAAATGAAACGAACATGTTCTTTATTAATCATAAATTTCACAAAAGGATATGATTAAAAAAGAGGACCGACCGTAAAGAAAATGTACAGTGGACATTTTTAGGGAGGAGCCAGAAGGAGGGTTGGTGAGAGCGGAGCGGTTGCATCTGCTCTTAAATTTTTAATTATTTTATTTTCAAATAATTATAAAATTTTAAGCAGATGAAAAATAAGAAATTCTCCCTGGTATTCTGGCTAAGTTTAACCATGGTCAGTTTCACAGGATGTAAAACCGAAAAAACGATCCCGAAACTCGTTGTGCTGACCTTTGATGATGCTGTAAGGTCACACCTTGAATATGTGGCTCCTCTTTTGAAAGAGAAGGGATTCGGTGCCACCTTTTTCATTACCCACGGCTGGATGGACGATACCTTGAATTTCCTCACATGGGAAGAGGTTGCCGAAATTCACAGGATGGGATTTGAGATCGGGAACCATAGCTGGACCCATGAGCCTTTGATTACACAGGAAGCCATTGCAACCATGGATGGGAACCTGGCCCGTGTCGATTCTGCCCTGCTGGCACACGGCATTCCTAAACCCATTAGCTTTGGATATCCCGGGAACCATTATGCCCCGGGAACGGTAGAAAAGATTCGGGCATTGGGTTACCGGTTTGCAAGGCGGGGAATGCAGCCTGAAATACCCTACGGGCAAATTGCCCATGGTCCTCTTTTTGATCCGGAAGTGAACCACCGCCTGGTGATCCCGACTGCTGCCGACGCCTATCCGGAATGGACCCTGGATTATTTCAAAACTGTGGTTGACAGGGCAGAGGAAGGAAAAGCTCTGGTCCTCCAGTTCCACGGAGTGCCCGATATTGCTCATCCCTGGGTGCACACCGATCCCGTATTATTTGCCCAATTCATGGAAACCCTGGAGGAAACCGGGGTACAGGTCATTGCACTGAGGGACCTGGATAAATACTTTGACATTCAGGAAGTGGACGATCCTGCCCTTGAATATACCTATGGTGTTCCGGGGCAGTACTAGCAGTTTAGTTGCGGGCAGTCAGGAAATTAAAGCCACTCTCTTCTCCCTATGTAGACCAACAGGTTATTCAGAACTGATGAAAGATATTGAGAATGAAGACGGAGTTCATTTAATCCATCAACCATTTCTTTTTCGTTACCGGGGTATTCGTGAGTTACCAGATTACGGGTTTCCCTTAAGCTAAGCCACTGCTCCGCACTCTCAATCACCGATAGTTTTTCAAGTTTGTTAAGTATGTCAATAAAAGGCAATATTTGAACATATTCCCCGAGTCCTTGAAGTATAAGAGGGAACAATCTGGTCCCCATGGTATCCTGGAGCTGTGAAAACCTGAAGATCAACTGATCTGTATGGCTGATCTGTTCTTGTGACAGTTCCTTATAAGATCCTGAATTTAGCGGAAAAATCTCCTGCAAAAAATCCAGCGCGTATTGCATACGCTGGTTATGTGTTTTACATACTTCAAGTACCGTTTTCAGTTTGTATTTGAAATCTTCATTCAGCATATTGGAATCTTGGTTTTTTCAATTATCTGTTGAAACGCTGATTTCGGAGTTAAGTCGGTTTTAAAAACAACATCAATTTTTTGATCGCCCAGGTCCTTTTTTAGATCAACGATAAAAGCAATTTTTTTCTTAATGGTAATCTGTTCTTCCGGCACCGCCTCCAGGAAAAGATCAATATCTCCACCCTTTTGTTCCGCGTCAATCCTGGAACCAAAAAGATATACTTTAATATCCTGTCCAAAATGACTGATGGCTATTTTCTCAATTATTTCCCTTTGTTTATTGCTTAACCGCATAATTTTTAATGATATAGCAATGCACTTGTTTATAGCTATTTTATTACAAAAATAGCCATATTTTAATACGAATCAGTTATATTGAAAATTAATAATTGACAGGAAAAATGGATCGAAAAGAATTTCTCAGCACCGGAGTAATCCTTGGAACTGCAGCAATAGCTCCGGGTTGCTCCTCACAGCAATCAAGCAAAACGTCAGAAGCAATCTCAGATGATCTGTCCGGTATTCCCATATGTTGCAGCCATGAGCACTGGGGATCCATATTAAATATAGGGTACCGTCCGGAAGGGTTTGTGGCAGATCTCGTGCCCGGGGCCATGCCTCCGGGAAGAACCACCCTGGTCGATCTGTTGCTGGATCCCTACCTGAACGGCAGTCTGATGGGAAATGGGATCGATCCCCTCATTTACAAGGAAGGTCAAAACAATGTTAAGCTTTTTCAGCAATTAAAAAATTTTCGACTGAAGGGCACCTACCTGTCACTGCGCCTGGGAATTAATTTTGCGCATGGATATGATATTCATGCCTTTGATCCCGACCAGCTCAGCATCGCCGACGGCATGATCGAAGAGCATTACCAAAACATGTTTTCCTGGTACAAAGAACTGATGACCAGGGCCGGCCTTTCAGACCTGATCAGACCGGTTCAGCCTGAATATTACTTTGGGGATTTCGGCACGGGACCGGCACGGGAAGAAATGTCATTTACCTCCACAGTGCTGAGGATTGATCCGTTTCTTGATTTCTGGAAAGAGACCAGTGCCAGGAGGGATAACCTGGCCGGCAAACTGGAAATCGACCCGGTGGATGCCAGCTCCTGGCGGGATTTTCTTGAAAAAATGTTCTCTTTTGCAACAGAGCACAGCTGCATTGGCATCAAACAGCTCCAGGCGTACATGCGCTCTCTTGAATTTTCTCCTGTAAAAGAATCGGATGTCAGGTTCCGGGGGGATCTTTCAGACCGGGAAGTGAAGAAGTTCCAGGACTGGATCATGCATACCTGTTGTAAGCTGGCAAACCAGAGAAAATGGCCGCATCAGATCCATGTGGGCACCCATAACCACCCGGATTCCAATCCACTCCCCCTGGAAACGCTTGCAAAAATGTATCCGGATCAGAAAATCGTAATGCTTCATTGCTGGCCTTATATTGAAGAGTCCGGTTTTTTGGCCCAGGCATATCCCAATGTCTTTATTGACACCTGCTGGCAACCTGTGCTGAATCCTGATTTCCTGAGGCAATCCCTGGATACCTGGCTCGGTTATATCCCATTGAATAAAATAACCATGAGCAACGATTCCACCTCCGTGGAAATGGCTGTGGGAGCATCACTGATTACCCGGAAGATGCTGGCATCAGCGCTTACAAAACAAAAAGAATCAGCCGGCTTAGGCCAGGGGGAGGTAAGGGAAATCGCTGCACAGATTCTGCACAACAATGCCGTTCAAATTTACGGAGTCGGTCAATCTTACCAATAAGTATAAGCTGCTATGAAAACCTTGAAAAAGAAATTGCTCCTCCTTTCTATCTGCTTTCTATGGATCATCTCTTCCTCTCAAGCAGAGGAACGTAACATGCTGAGCAACCTGACCAACGAACAAGCACTTATGGACCAGCTGCTTCACGACAATAGCTGGGTCAGCTTCCCTGCATACCAGGACAGGGATGCATGGAACCGGATCCCTGAATATTACCGGTTATTGCTGGTTGGAAAGGGAGAAAAGGCACTGGGATTTAATTGGGGAATTGTAAAGGCTACCGATTACCTGGAATTTGTGAGAAGTGGTGACCGCAATGTGATGCAAAACCCCCTCAATGCCCGCACGAAGGCACTGCAAGACCTGGTGCTGGCCGAATTGGTGGAAGGCAGGGGCCGGTTTTTGGATCAGATCATAAATGGTATCTGGGCTTTATCGGAACAATCCACCTGGGCACTTTCGGCTCACATGTATCTGCAACAGGCCGGTATCGGATTACCGGATGTGGAAGAACCCGTGATTGACCTGATCACCGGGGAAATCTCCAGCCTCTTCTCCTGGACCCACCATTTCCTGAAAGATGAGTTCGACGGGGTCGACACGTTGATCTCGAACCGGATTCGTTTCGAGATCAGACACAGGGTGCTTGATGTCTATTACGAAAGAGATGATTTCTGGTGGATGAGCTTTGGTACCAGCCATATCAATAACTGGAACGTTTGGGTCAATCACAATATGCTTGCCACCATCATGCTGATGGAAGAGGACCCTGTTCTGAAAGCGAAATACGTCTATAAGAGCATGCGTTCTGTAGATCAATTTATTAATTTTTACAAACCCGACGGGGGATGTGACGAAGGCCCGTCCTACTGGGGGCATGCTGGTGGTGCCATGTTTGAATACCTGGAGATGCTCGGCACAGCAACAGGTGGAAGCATTGATATTTTCGACCGGGAAATCATCAGAAACATAGGAAGATACATCTATCGCGCCCACATAGCTTATCCTTATGTGATCAATTTCGCCGATGCCAGTTCCAGGAGCAGCGGACGCCCGGGTATTGTGTATCGATATGGGAAAAGCATCCAGGACCCGGTGATGCAATCCTACGGTGCATACCTGGCCGAGAAAGCAAACTGGATCCAAAAACTGCCCGGGGGAAACATGGAAGCCGTTTTGACCAATCTGTTCATGCTTCAGGAAATCACAAACGCTGATTCAAAGGAACCTTTGATCCCCGATTTTTACCTTCCCGACCTGCAGATCTGTGGAGCAAGAGATCAGGAAAATTCAAGTGAAGGCTTTTTCTTTGCGGCCAAGGGCGGGCATAATCAGGAGAACCACAACCACAATGATGTGGGTAATTTCATTCTCTATTTCAATGGGCAGCCGGCCCTCATTGATGTGGGAGTAGGTACTTACACCCGGCAGACCTTCAGTGATAAAAGGTATGAAATATGGGCCATGCAATCCCAGTATCACAATACCCCCACCATCAATAGTTTACAGCAATTACCGGGGGCGCAATACAGTGCAAAGAATGTGATGTTCAGTAATAAGGGCAAAGAAGTGATGTTCCAGGCCGATATCGCCGGAGCATACCCTCAGGAGGCAATGGTTCATTCATGGATCAGAACCATCAAATTCAAACGTGGCTCCTCGTTTTCCATCAGGGAGGATTTCAACCTGGAAAAGAAAACCGGTGTAACTTCCATGAACTTTATGACCTGCCTGGTACCTGAAAAAAGGTCAGACGGATATGTACAGTTGCAGGGTGATGGTTTTGCATTGCTGCTGGAATATGACATAAAGAAGGTGGATCTGAGGATAGAGGAAAAAATCATTGAGGATAGCAGGCTAAAAAACAACTGGGGTGAAGTACTCTACCGCCTGGTATTTATAAGCAAAACAGAGCTGTTACATGATGATATTGAATTTATAATTAAAGCTTACTAAACTGATCAGATGATGAAACAAAAAAAAAATGTGAGACATATGATTAGAATAGTGACTATAAGCCTGTTGCTCGTACCATTTGCATGTAACTCCCCTGAAAACAGCAAACAAGATGCAAGGGCAGATACAAAACTAAAAGCTGATTACCGCGATATATACGCCGACACCTGGGTGGCCTCTGACGCCCTGGGACGCAAAATGCCTTCTTTTGAAGAAGTCGGACCGGTGAAGGAAGATCATCGCAGGGTAACAGGGATATTCTATATCACCTGGCATACACAGGATAAAATCAAATTTGAGCAGCCTTATCGAGCTGATGTAACAAAAATTTTGAATGCTAGTCCTGAAGCAAGGCTGGATGCTGAACATAAGCTCTGGTATACCAACTCCTATCATTGGGGAGAGCCAGAAATGGGCTATTTTCTAAGTCAGGATGAATACGTAATCCGCAAGGATATGTCAATGCTTACTGATGCTGGTGTAGACGTAGTGATCATGGATGTTACAAATGCTGTGCGCTACTGGGATGAGTGGGATGTTACTTTTAAAGTGATGCGGGAAATGAAGGAAGAAGGAAATAATGTACCGAAATTTTGTTTCTGGGCATTTAATGGTCCCGTAATTACTGTAGTTCAGGATTTGTACGAAAGAATTTACAAAGAAGAAAAATATAAGGACCTCTGGTATTACTGGGGCGATAAGCCTTTATTATTATACAACGGCAAGCCTGATTTTGATGCCAATCGCGGAGGGATTAAGCATCCAAATCCAAATTATGATCCGGCAGCGAAAACTGATCCCGGTCATCCACATTTCGAAGATCCTGATTATGCGGAAGAATTCTACCAGGATTATACCAAAGAAGTTCAGAATTTCTTTACGCTGCGTACCATGTGGTGGGGCTATTATGAATGGGGAGGCGAGCGATTTGTGGGAACAGAAGATAACTGGAGTTTTGGATACAGTTTGGCCGATCCGAAAGTGAAAGCCCTTGATCCAGTAGAATTGCTAGCTACCCACAATGGAGTATTAGAGCAGGCTGCAGTCACTGCGGCACAGCATCCGGTGACAATGACAGAAGAAAATATGGGGGTAGGTAAATCCTGGTCCCGTGAAAATGGACAACCCGAATTGAATGAATACGATTTGCCCGTACCGACCTATGTCCCGTGGCTGGGCGATACGGTTGAAAACCCCGAAGGATATGGTATTTACTTTCAGGAAAGATGGGATGAAGCAATTGATGCCGATCCGGAATTCCTGTACATCAATGACTGGAATGAATGGACTGCTGGAAAATATTATCCGGATGGAAATGGAGGTATATCATTTGCCCACTCCGAAAGTACCATGCCCTGGCTGGGGCGAAACAACCCATTTATCTTTGTGGACCAGTATAACTCTGAATTTAACCGCTGTGTCCATCCCATGAAAGACGGATATACGGATAACTATTACATGCAGATGGCCCAGAATATCAGGCGTTACAAAGGCGTCAGGCCCATTCCTCAATTGACAGGATTGAACAGGATCAGCATAAATAGAGATTTCACCGACTGGAAACAGATCCCGACCGAATACCGGGATACCCGTGGCGATAATTATCACCGTAATGAAATAGCATATGGCGGATTGGAATATAAAAACAGTTCCGGACGAAATGACATCATCACCTGCAAAGTGGCTGTGGACAAGAAGCACATCTATTTCTATGCGGAAACGAACGCGGAGCTTACATCCCATGACGGAAGCAACTGGATGTTACTGTTCATTGATGCCGATCAGGATTACAATACCGGGTGGTACGGTTATGATTACCTCATCAATAAAAAGGTGCAGAACGGAAATAAAACAGTACTTATGAGTTATAATCCGGAAAATCCCGATGATCCATGGATTGAACAGACCTCTCTGGCATACAGGTATTCGGAGAATGAACTGGAAATGGCGGTGCCGCGAAATCTGCTCAACCTGGGGAACAATGAATTTACTTTTGATTTTAAGTGGAGCGACAACCCGGCTGATTTGAAGGATCCCATTTCATTGTGTCTGAATGGAGATACTGCCCCCAACAGAAGATTCAATTATCGTTGCATATGGAATAAAAAATGATGATACACAAAGTAAGGGCAGCAGTAATCCTGGCTGGATTTTTAATCCTGGGGAACTCCTGTGGCAAACATGACACCGTGGTGGACCGGTTTACACCATTGCCTGCAAATTCAATCCATTTTGTGGGGTACCTGGAGCAGGATATCAGACATTCCATGGAAAACTGGAACAAAGGTGCAGTACCCTACGACAGTCTGGTGGAAGTTTTCAGAAGCGGGAGGTCCTTTTTTGCTCAGGGGGAGATGTGGGGCAAAGCCGTACGCTCAGGAAGTATGTTCTATCGCTATACGCAGGATCCTGAGCTGAAACAAATCCTGAAAGAAACGGTCATGGACCTGCTCACCACCACAAGGGAAAATGGCAGCATTAGCTGTACAGAAATTTCAAAGCAGCCTGACGGTCCCGGTGGCGACCTCTGGGAACGAAAATATGTGCTGCTCGGTCTACATGGATATTATACACATGTGGAAGCTGATCCGGCAGTATTACTGGCCATGACAAATCAGGCCGATTGCATTGTGGAACAGATCGGTCCTCCTCCCAAAATCCGGATAGTGGATCTGGGATGGAGTCCAAATCACATCGAATCAAGCACCCTGCTTGAACCCATGATGCGTCTCTATAAGCTCACCGGGAAACAGACTTACCTTGATTTTGCCCGTTACATTGTGGAGGATGAAGGCGGCGCATTGGGGCACAATATTATTGAAGATGCCTTTAATGATCAAGATCCAATAAATATTGGAGGGGTTTATCCGAAAGCTTACGAGATGATGTCACTGTTTGAGGGACTGGCCGAGTATTACAGGGCGACCGGTAATGAGCACTGGAAACAGGCATTGATGAACCTTTATCACAATATCCGGGAACAGGAGATTACCATTATTGGCAATGCAGGTGGAGACGTGCATCATCCTGCCGTGATGGGTGAAGCCTGGGGCCAAACTGCCCTGGAGCAAACCAATCCCGATATGAACAGGATGATGGAAACTTGCGTGGGGGTAACCTGGCTAAAACTATGTAGCCAGATACTGAGACTGACAGGCGACCCTTCTACTGTAGATATGATTGAAAAATATGCTTATAACGGATTGATCGGGGCCATGAAACCAGGGGGTGACGGATTCAGCTATGTAAACCGCCTCAATGGATCCAAGACCATCACCAC
>SDBT01017865.1_pt1 | contig 11177 bp, 14 predicted proteins | sample 2277101 | NCBI WGS metagenome assembly SDBT01 (sample SAMN10404973, study PRJNA504765) | marine sediment metagenome | isolation source: marine sediment core GS10_PC15, 103 cmbsf | place: Arctic Ocean: Southern Knipovich Ridge | collected 2010 | reverse complement strand
AAAGACTGGTTCCTAAAGCAATGGGGGTAATGGTGAAAAAGACGAGAATGAGAATGAGATTTCTCCAAGAGGGAAAGGAGTTTTTTTTCTGGGTGGCGATGTAAGTTTCCATACTTGGGCAGGACTTTCTCTTTAAATCTAAGTCAGAATGTCACACTTTGACCCAGGAAGTCAAGTTAAATTTTTAGTGAGCCCGGGAGGACTCGAACCTCCAACCTACTCGTTAAGAGCGAGTTGCTCTACCATTGAGCTACGGGCCCGAACTTTGTGCCCCCGGGAGGACTCGAACCTCCTACCTACTCCTTAGAAGGGAGTCGCTCTATCCAAATGAGCTACGAGGGCATGATATTTGTGAGCGGGAGACGCACTTTTATTTGAACCGCTCCTCTCCCACTTCGAGCGCCTTCGCATAGTATATCAAAAAGAAGGGGGTGAAAGCCATGCCTGGCTCATCCCTTTTCGATGAAACTACCTTCTACGCTCAATTTAAGGCTCAAGGCTAAGGCGTAAAAATCAGCTAATTGGAAAGGTAGAAGAATCGGCAGCTTAATATTGAAGATATCCGCAACTAAGCTAAAACTACTCATAATTACCTTTTAAGGTAGTATTATGAGGCAGGATTAGTTAGGCAGTATACTATATACTTTAATAACTGAAATTCTTGGTACTTAAACTACTGTTCTTGAAAATGAACGGCAGTTGATTTCGCCCCCATATAAATAATTAATTATTATTACTTTCAGGATTCTATTGCATATATTTTCTGAAAAGAATAATATTTTTATCTACCGAAACACCTTTAACTCTAGTAGGTCTAGCAAATTTATTTCTGGAGGCTAAAATTATTTTTTGTCCTAGTGATTTAAGTTTTTTCACCGCAAGGTCATGTTCGCTATTTGTATATGATGTTATTATCCCTAACCCACTATCACTCATTTTTTCAATAGCCTCTTTAAATATCTGTGTCCATAGTTTCTTGTCGTTAATCATTTCCTGATGCCTTATAATTACAACATCCACCCGACTTGGAATTTCTGGATATTCGCTTAGGCGAGCAGCATCTCCATTAATCAACCTTAGGGTAAATGGAGAGTATTTATTTTCTTCTTTAGCCTCTTCCAAGAAACCATTACGAATATCGATTCCTGTAATAACTACATTTGGATTTGGTTGATTAAAATTATTTTGGCCAAAGAAGGAGTTGAGTACTGCAACCTCCCTACACTTACCACATCCAATGTCTAGTATTTTTATAAAATCATTCGCGAGTAAATATCCTGATTTCGGGATGTAAGTTACTAACATGTTCCAAAAGTATCTGCGATCGAGATTAATCTCTAGTTGCATGTCTGCTAAATGAGGTGGACTGTAGTAATCTTCGATAGGTACTAACTCAGTTGAAAAACATTTGGGTCGATTAGTTGCATTTTCTTTGCTAATCATGATGTTCTAGTATCATTCAGGTATATTATGGAACTTCTTCATAGGTTTTCTGTAAAATGAAAAGTAGTAATTTCTAGATAATGTTTACTTAAAAAGAATATAAGCGATTTGTTTGTAGGTTTTCCATAAGAGCATCACTTTGAAGATACATGAGAAAAAGGAAACACCATAGGGGAATTTTTCTCAGAACCTAAAGATTCTTTATTTATGTCTCTTTTTGAGTTCATCTAATATATCTTCTGGTGAAATATTTAAAAAAGCTAACAAAATCCACAAGTGAAAAAGTAGATCTGTTGCTTCATGGACAAGAGCCTTCTTATCATATCTATCTTTAGCGGTTTCTATGATTAGCTCAATTGCTTCTTCTCCAACTTTCTGCGAAATCTTGTTTTTTCCACCTTTAGCTAGCGATGCTATATAGGAGCCTTTAGGGAGGTTTTTAATACGATTCTTTATTATTTTGTATAAATCATCAAAATTGTTGATATCCATTATTTTCAAATTAATTTATTAAAAAAACATGACCGAGATCCTGAGTGACAGACATTTTTACCAACTAATTCAACTTCTACTAATAAGGTATCGTTATCGCAATCTGCGGAGACCTTAACTACTTTTAGCTTGTTCCCTGAGGCTTTACCCTTTAACCATATTTTATTTCTACTTCTGCTCCAAAAGTGAATCAGTCTTGTTTTTAAGGTCAAAGTTAATGCTTTTTTATTCATATAACCAAGCATTAACACCTCACCTGAACTAGTATCTTGAATTATTGCCGGAATGAGACCGTTCCCTTTTGAAAAATTTAATTTTTTTAAATTTGGGTTTGATTTACATTTACTCATGATCTGAAAACCTTAACAGCTTCTTTATAGTTTAAGCTATTCTCATACAATGCTGTACCTGCGATTATTGAATCTGCCCCAGCGTTTTTGAGATTAATGATATCATTGATAGTTTGCACCCCGCCGCTGTAAATCAGGCTAGAATTTTTTGTAATTTTCCTAATCTGTTTAAATAATCTCAAGTTAATTTCACCCTTTAACTTTGTTGCATCACTTACATAAACCATGTTTTTAGCTTTATTTTGAACTAGTATGTTGACATAATCTAAAGTCTTAATATTTTTGTTAGCTGTTATATAGCCCCTACTATCATCGACTGAAAATATTAAATGTTTACCAAAATATTCCAGATAACCTTTTATACGTTCTGGGTGTAAAACAAAATATCTTCCAATAACTACAAACTCTGCACCTGCTGTTAAAATTCCTTTAATTTCTTTTTTATGACTTATATTGCCGCCTATTATTAGACCCGTACTATCAAGTTTATCCATTAGGGTTTTTACTAACTTTATTTTAGGATGATCAAAAATTACTTGAATTAAATCTGCACCTTGTCTTTGGAAATATTTACAAACTTCGATGTATTTGTTTCCAAAAAGAGAATATTTACTCAAATATTCCTTCTCCACAGCCGGAATAATATCTTTGGTTAATTTTTTCATACAAAGTAATATCTTAACTTATCATGGGTATAATAACTCAAACTAGATATATAGTAAATAAAAAACACCTCCTATACGAAGTCTACCCTGCAAGTAATTGTTGAAAATGATAGCGCTAGTGACCTTATTGTAATGAATTATGTTGTAGTGTATTGTATTAAAGTATTATTACCGAGAAAGTTTTAATAAGTATTTTCTAATATGAAAAAACGCTTTTATTTGGTGAGACATGGTGAAAAAATAAAACAAATTGGAGACCCACCATTATCTAAAAAAGGTATTGCTCAGGCGAAGAGTACAGGTAAATATTTCAAAAACAAGCCTATAGAAAAAATAATAAGCAGCCCGGCCCTTAGAGCAAAAGAAACATCGCACTATATTGCTAAAGCTTTGAGTACCACTCCATTAATTGAAGAGTTATTAAAAGAACGAGTAAACTGGGGAGATGATTCTAAGCAGTCTTTCGGAGACTTTCATGCCATGTGGGAAAAAGCTTCGGCAAACAGAGATTGGGTACCTCCTGTGGGGGATTCTTCCGTTTCATCCGGTAAACGTTTGAAGAGAGTGGTAACTAATACACAAGGTGGTACTAACAACATTATTCTTGTTACTCATGGTGGAATAATAACCGACTTTTTAAGAAACGAGTTTAGTGATAAAGTTTTAGATAAATACCTAGCAGATTTTAGTAAACTTTTAGATTCAACTATTTTGGATTGTTCGATTACAATAATCGATTATGATCCGACTAAGAATAAGTTTGAGTTAATAGAATTGGCCTCAGTGAATCACCTAAAGAATCTTTAATTTTTTAAGTGTACTAACACTAAAATCACTCTGGAAAGCCTCTAGGTTCGGAAATATCTTGGTAGAGAGCAATTTTACCACCCAGTTGTGCGAAAGTGGTGAGATAGTAACTATGGGGATATTAGATTCGTGAGCCACCCACATTTCAACAGCAGATCCCATGCTAGCTTCTGGTAGATAAGATATTAATAAATCTACTTTCCCAACAATTTTACAATATCGGAAAAACATTTCTGCGGCCTCTTTAGTGTTATAAGTAAGCCTATCCGGGTCGGTCTTGTCGGGGTCTATAACTTCAATACCAGGTAAAATTCTATGTAGGTGCTTAGCAATCTGGTTACGATAGTCTTGGGGATGAATTCCATGTTCCTTTTTATTTCCTTGCATTACCCCAGCAATAAATACTTTCATATTCATATTAAAGACTTAATATTTAGATCTTCTAAAGCGTAACCATTGGCAAGTGATCTTAAAATAACAAAGTGTTTTTCGATATATTCTTGGTGTTTCGGATCATTCCTTATAATCTCCGTAGTGTCAAGTGTGAACAAGGCCTTCAAATAAGATAATGAACGCAACGCGTGGTACATGTACCTTCGGTCTCTGTAATAATCAGGGCTCGGAGGGTTCCTGTTGTATCCTGATAGAAAATCGCCCTTATGTTTATAGAATATTTCCTTGTAAGAGGTAAAATATAGCCAATTTTCAAGGAAAGCTATATCTATTTCCGGATCACCCCCCAATGCTTCTTCGGTATCGATAACACCCACAATTCTCCATTCTCCATTCTCATTTGAACTAGCAATAAAATTTTGAAAATGAGCATCACCATGAGTCAATGAAGCAACCTCTTGATCATACAAGCTTGATTGGTGTGATCCTAAAGATTTATATAATTTTTGTTCAATGTTAACTATGTCTTGAACTTTCACTATTCCAGCACCCTTTTCCGGTGGTAATTCGGATAGTGCTTTGAAATAATAATCAATTTTTCCCAAGATATAGTCGCTCCAACTTAAACACGTTTCGTCTGTTGTTTTACTTATCCTTCCAAACGTTGACAATTTATGGCGGTGTAACATAGCCAATTTGTAACCTAAATCTGATGCTAATGTTTCTATACCCCTCTCATTTGATTGATGGTCAGGTTGTGACAATAAAAAGATATCCAGATTTTGCCCTTCAATAAAATCTCTGACAATATAAGCAAATTTTTCTTCGTCTAAATAATCGAACCCTACATCAACTAGTTCTGGTATGCCGGCATCCTTGTCTCCTTCTAGCATTTCACGAAAAACAATCTCTTGATCAATCTTCCACCAGTCATGAGGATTTCGAAATATTGATACAGCTAACGATTGGTGTAGGCCGTTTTTTAACATAGGTACTTTATAAATTTCTTTATCAATACCACCTGTTAGTTTAATGCTTCCCTGAACAACTTCATTTTTTTGAAGCTTAGTACTAAGAACTCTTTCTAAAAATAATGACATTATTATCGGTCTCTAATAGAAGATAAAAAGTTTCCAATGATATGAATAGTTTCATCTAACCCGTTATTACCATATTCATTCATATACATTTTTTGCTTTAATATCTGTTTATTCTTCCTCGCTTGTGAAAGATTAATAAATCTGTTGATTCTTTTAGCGCAGTTATCTAGTATTTCATTGGATGCCTCGAATTCTCTCATCTCGGCCATAAATTCTTCCATTATCTTTCGTAGGTTTCTTCCGAGGTAATCTTTATGAGGAAAATAATCTGCAAAATGAATCGAGTTCGTCTTTGAAGCTACTTTTTTCCTTCGAAATTCGTCTAGTTCAACATAACCGCTACTATTGTCGGGTGGTAAGAAAAATGCTGGTTTTTCATAAGCAATCACTTCTAAGACAGTTTCAAGACCTGGATGAATCAAGAGATCTTTGGATGCAGCTACCTCACGAAGCCAGTTGTCGTGGGACAGAATTTTAAAAATATATTTTTTACTACCATATTTTTGGTTTAAATCCTTCATAATTTTTTCGTTACCTGCAAATAACACTTTGTCATATTTACTGGTGTCTACGTCGTTAATAATTATTTTTGTTATCGTGTAGGGATAATTACTATCTTTCCCAATTTTGTACCAGCCAGCGGCTTCTATTCCACCGAAAGCGACAAGCAATTGCTTTTTACCTGGAACATTTTTGAATGATGTATCTATTATCGGACCTACCACTTTCATATTCTTGATTTTGTCTCCATATTTCTTCATGTTTCGTTTATTTTTCACTGAATTTTGTTGAATGTACAAGTCAACATCGAAAAGAAATTCAGGAATTACGTCCCACCACCAGAAGAGCATGTCCAGCCAAATGACAGGTAAATTAACTTTTTGTGCAAGAATTACACTCTCCCTGTCTATACTTGACAATAAAGCGTCAGCTCCTTTAAAAATGTCAACCCCCCAATCCATAAAAGAAGGGGAATCAGTGTCGTATTCATATATCTTGTTAAAGTTAAGCTTACTTGCTAACTGATAAGCAGTCCCGGTTCCAACGAAAATTACTTGGTGACCTTGGTTTATTAAGTGTTTACACACAGTTACAAGCTTGCCTGCAGGTCCAAAGGCATAATTTTCAGCTGTAGCGATAATTTTCGACATATTATTTTTTTTCAAATTCTAGAATTCTGTAGGTTTCATATCCGACATCCCATTTTGATTTAACATCCATCTTTAATGAGACATTTTCAGCTATGTCTTTTATAAATTCCAATGAGTTGCCGAGATACATACTACATGCATCTGAGAAAGACATGAATACTTTGCCATTTTCTTTCAATCTACTTGGACATCCTTGTATAAATGTTTTTGTTAACACCATTTTAGGACTGTCCGCTACGGCCATTTCGAGCCAATTTTCAGGTATTGCTGGCAATAGTGGCGGGTTGGCAATAATTAAATCAAATTTTTCAGAGTTTTTTACTCCATTCCACAAATCACCCAATCTAAACTCTGTTTTATTTGCTAGCCCTAGCTTATTCGAATTTTGGGTCGCGCACTTTACAGCTAGGGGAGAAATATCAACACCAATAACTTTATTAGCTTTTTTTGCCGCTAAGAATGATAATGCGCCGCTACCGCAAAACATATCTAATACGACAGAATTTGGTGGAACTAAAATATTGTCTGCTAAAAATCCTGACACCTTTGTGTAAGCTGGATTGAATACACCTGGATGAATGACCAACTTCAGACCCTTGAATTCTTGGATATAAGGATTTTTATGTGCCTTATGCTTATTTAGAAGTAATTCGACAGGCTTGGTATCTAGTTTGTTTGTAATCATAATTTTGTTCCTTTCAATTTAGTAAAAAATCTCTTTTTACTTTTAGAGAGCAATGACTTCTTGTTTGCAATCAATACGGGTTTAATCTTCATAATAGGGGGGTTCCAAGCTTGCATCCCGTTAGCTTTCAAGGTATTACCGGTTGCCCTAATTTGAATAATACCGTCGATCTGATTTCCGTTGTATTTTAATAAAGGATATACTTCGGTGCATCCACGAGTTTGTATAATCTCTACCTTCGTGTGACCAAATTGTTTGAAAAATTTTTGTGTAATGGTTGGGTATTCTGTAGCAACCAGTTTCAGATCATAAAGATTTTTGTAATTTGAAACTTTCGGCGTGGCTAAAACAATATCCCAGGTACCCAATTCCGGAAATTCTCTAATTACGTCGAAATTTTTATAATAGTTATATTCGTATACCTGATCGAGACCCACTATGGCGGCGTCAGTCGAACTACCTGACACCAGTCGACAAAGATCATTGTTCCTTACAAAGAGAATTCCCAACCAATCATCATTTAATGCAAACAAGGCTCGATCGTTATAATCTTTTAACGATTCGTTTTTATGCAGTTTAAACGCATCATTTAGAATTTTGAAACTAATTTTGGTAAGTTCACCTTTCTTCTGAATAGCGACCTTAAATATGGTTTGTTTAAAAACTTCAAAAGATTGATTTCTCAGATCTGTAACATCGGAGTCTGGCGGAGATATATTATTTGGAAAATTCACACTTCTTGTCATATAATATGTTGTATATTATACAACAAGGTATTTATATATGAAAATATATTTTCTTGCAAGTGTTGCTGCAAATAATAAATTGCGATTATCTTTTAAAAACATCGTTTCCCTACTCAAGAAGGAAGGTGATGTTGTCAATGTAAAAGAATCTTTAACTTCTACAAGTAGAATTAAAAAAAATAGTGTCGCAATAAATGAAGCCAGGGCAAAAAAACTAATGCGTTCTATGATATCAAGTGACTGTATTGTCTTTGAGGGTACACATCCGACAACAGGTGGTGGTTATTATCTATCTTTAGCTTTACAAAAAAACATACCAGTACTTTTCCTGAGTCAAGAGGAGTATCGTGGTCTGTACCTAGCTTCATATAACAGGCTACTTAAAATAGAAAAATACTCACCGAACGACAAGGTGCATCTTAAAAAAATTATTAAAGATTTCGTTAAATTTGTAAAAAGAAAAGGGGCCGAAAAAAGGTTTAATTTAATGATTAATGAGGATATACACAATTTCTTAGATAAAACGGCCAAAGAAAACGGTGTAAGCAAAGCCGATTTAATTCGAAGTTACATATATTTAGAAATGGAGAAAAGCAAAGTATGAGCAAGGAAGATATTAACTTAATAGTACCGTTTGGTTATGTAGAGACACAACCGGAAAGAGAAACTTTATTACACTTTGTTGTCGAAGAGTGTGTTCAAAAACAATCTTACCCCAATATCCGGATAGTATTAGTTGAATCAAGCAATCAACCTACTCAGTCATCTTATGCAAAACAGAATTGCGATGAATATATATTTCTTCCGCGCCAACAAGGTTTATATAGCCCTGGCGCTGTCCAAAATGAAGGATTTATGAGATCGAAAAATACCGAATATACTTATATACACCAAGCAGACTTTTTACTTCCACCTGAAATGGTCGAAAAAACCGTAGAGAGAATGAAAGAATTGGATGCTCCTTTTATTTTCCCTTTTTTCTCGTCAGTGAATTTCTCGAAACCACTAACAGATGCACTAACTCAGCATAAAGTCGACTGGAAGACTATTCTTTCCGCTATGGAAACAATAAACAAAGATATCCGCAAAGAAACACATAAAATAGGAATTGTTGACAGAAGATATCTTTCACCTTCTGAGTTAAAACCCCTTATCTTGACGTTGCCAAATGATTTGCATATTGAAAACTTAGAACAGTTAGAGTTGATTGATATTTGGGGAGAGGATGATGGTAATTTTACTTACTTTGGGGATTCATTTAAAGTAGTACAATCTAGTGAGTGTCTTGTAAAGTACAGACCGGGAGGAAGAGCGAAAGCTTCATACTTGGCTAAATCTGTTGATTACGATAAAACCGGAGGCTCTCCAAATTATGTTGGTTGGGGTTATGAAGATTTAGGATTCTGGGCAAGAGTTCAAGCTCTTTATGATTACAAACGCGCGAAGGATGGAGACATGTATTATGAAGACAATTCCATCTCAACGAATTACCCCATAATTCATTTATGGCACTCTACAACTAATAATGCTGATTATTTTGCCATGATGAATAAAAACAGGATGAAATATGAATCATTTATCGCTCTTTCAAGGAATGAACAGCGAGAGTTAATCAAACCGTTGGGTAAATACGATTAATATAAAAATTTGTAATGAAATCGTTTATGTTACTTTAATCAATGAAAAATTCATTAATACAAACAATCACAATTCCAAAAATTTTCGCTAATGGCACGTTATGCTATGTCGAAGGTAAAAAACACTTACCATTCAATATTAAGCGTGTCTATTTTATTAGCGAACCGGTCTCCGGATTAACTCGCGGAAAACACGCACACCACAAGAATGTACAAATCATGTATTGTATCCAAGGTAAAGTAAGGGTTGTGTTAGACGATGGAATAAATAAAGCAGAAATAGTTTTAGATAAGCCTGAAAAGGGGCTATTAATAGATAAAATGATCTGGCATGAAATGAAGGACATGACTGAAGAAACAATTCTTTTGGTTTTAGCATCAGAGTACTTTAACCCCAAAGATTACATAAGAGACTATGATGAGTTTTTAAGATTAGTAAAAAAGAAATGAGAGTAAAACTTAATGACTTCCAAAAAGATGCCCAAAGAAGAATCAACCGCTATAGATCGGCAATTGACAAAACTCTCCTGTCTGGTTGGTACATTCTAGGTAATGATGTTAAGTCTTTCGAGCAGGAATTTGCTAGGTATGTAGGAGTAAAATATTGTGTTGGAGTTGCAAATGGCCTTGAAGCTCTACAAATTTCATTAATGGCTCACGACATTGGTCGCGGAGATGAGGTAATTACTACACCATTATCGGCCGTCGCAACGACTCTTGCAATTTTAGCCGTGGGGGCAAAACCAGTCTTTGTGGACATTGATCAAAACGGGCAAATTAATGTAGGTTTAATTTTAAAAGAAATAAATTCAAAAACAAAAGCAATTATGCCGGTAGATTTATATGGAATGTCATGCGATTTAGAATATCTACGCGCAATTTGCAAAGAGTATGGCCTATATCTAATCGAAGACGCTGCTCAAGGTCATGGGTCGATATATAAAGGGAAAAAGCTGGGTAGCTTTGGAGACGTGGGATGCTTTAGTTTTTATCCAACTAAAAACTTGGGCGCGTTTGGTGATGGCGGTGCCATAGTCACGAATAACACCAAGGTCGCCCGTCTTGCATACAGGATTAGAGATTACGGCCAGAAAAGTAAATATGTACATTCGGTATATGGTTTAAACAGCAGGCTTGACGAAATTCAAGCTTCGCTTTTAAAAGTAAAACTCAAGTTTTTAGATAGAGACAATCGTAAACGATCAACTTTGGCTAGAAGATATATGAAGTTTCTAAATAATACTAAAGAGATAAAGATTTTGGATTACAACAAAATGGATGTGGCTAATTTCCACCTTTTCGTTATAAAAACCAAAAAACGAGATAAGTTAAAAAAATTCTTAGAAAAAAATGGGGTTCAAACTGCAATTCATTATCCGACATTAATTCCTGATCAAGATTTTATAAAACCCACAATTGATAAGAGTAGTTCCCTGAGAGTCGCTCATAAATTTACCGAAGAAATTCTCACTTTGCCTTGTCACCCATGGATGACAAGGCAAGATGTTGATTTTGTTTGTAAAAGAATTGAAGAAATAATAAGCTGAATTCGAACTGCATAAGACTTTGAATGTTTTGGGGTTTATGAGCGGGAGACGGGGATTGAACCCGCGACCTTCTCGTTGGCAACGAGACGCTCTACCACTGAGCTACCCCCGCGAAACTAGTGCCGAGCTTCGGAGTCGAACCGAAATCCCACGTTCTTCAG
>SDBT01017863.1_pt1 | contig 11177 bp, 7 predicted proteins | sample 2277101 | NCBI WGS metagenome assembly SDBT01 (sample SAMN10404973, study PRJNA504765) | marine sediment metagenome | isolation source: marine sediment core GS10_PC15, 103 cmbsf | place: Arctic Ocean: Southern Knipovich Ridge | collected 2010 | reverse complement strand
TTGTTCCTACCCAACCAGCACTCCCATCAACATAAAATCCAACTTCTACCCCGCCGTATGTCTGCATAATTCCATAACCAGAATCAACTACTTCAAGAGGAAAATTGGCTCCCGCAACAACTCCCACCCCAATTCCACCGTCAAAGCGACCTGTGCCGGTGGTATAGAGGTTTTCTGTGGCGGCAGTCCAGTCGATAATGGTGCTGGGGTCTAATGGTGGCGAATATCGGCCTCTAATAGTCATATTTTATTTTTCTTTAATATTTTTTATTTTTTTATTGACAAACCTATCTAAGTCTGGTAACTTATGTGCCATAGGCGATTTTAAGCCTGTAACCCATATTTTTTAATTAAGGAGTAAGAAAATGAAAACCAAAATTATTGTTATGGCAATTTTTATGGTCGTTGCCTATGCGGCCTTTGCCAATCCAAACGGCACAGGCCAGCCAGTGATGTCAGCACTGGTCGGCATCCAAGAGGCAATTTTCTCGCTAAGTGAGCCAATGACAGAAAAAGAAGATTATGTAAATCACTTCAAGGTCAATCCGGCACACAACGATGAATTGTTCATTGTGCCTGAAGGACGCCAATTTGTTATACGGCGATTATATGCTGCGAATCCCCTTCAGAAATCGTCAATAAATTGGCATTTGGCTGCAGATAGCACAATTATTCTTTACGGTTCAATAAACTTAACTGGAGCACAGACTGGCTCAGCGGGTGGTCATATCTATAAATTTGAACACGATTTCCCTGATAATTGCCTGACTATCAATTCCACCGAAACCTTTAACGCCGTAAATAATGAGACTTCAGGAGCGTTGGACATAACAGTCATTGGCTACTTCCGTGCTATGCCGTAGTAATTTACTTGGTAAAGAGCTAAAATATAATTTAATCTTTTTTGCGCGCTTCAACGCGAACAAGAGTCCTTGCCCGACTTTTTGCTACCTCTATCGCCTTTTCGATAAAGCGTATTTTTTCATCATCAGATTTTGTCTTCCAGCCTTTTTCTTTCATTGCTCCAGATAGCAATGGTTGTAATTCCTTGATGATATGAGTTTTGTATTTTTCGTATCGTTCATCGTTCAATGTCCAATCGCCAAAAGTGCGTGGCAAGCTACCGACTCTGATTTTGAGCCTTGCCATTTCTTTTTGAGTACCTTTTAGTAAACTACCTTCAACATCTAATCCGGCTACCATTTGTTCTTTTTTTATTTCTTCCAAAAAGGGGAATACGGTTCGTTCATATTCGGCTTCTCGTTTCAAATTATCTAATAATTTATTGTCTCGTTGTAAAAGTTTTTGCTGGATTTCATTAAGATTGTCCCACTCTTTGCCATAAGTTGTAAGAGCTAAATCATCCTGCTCTCTGCTCAACAATTCCCATTTAGATGGCTCCCACACCCCAACGCCTAACCCAAAAAAAGCAGTGGTAGATGTTATCGGCAAAGTCCCATCTAATCCCTGAAAGCGTATGGCATCGACAATATCCTGCATAACCATAGGAACTACCCTTGAGGGTATATCACGAAGAAGAAAAGTAGGTTCCAATGTCATTTCATCGCCCATAAAAGTCTGTCCTTCAAGAATATCCCAAGCGCCTCCGGCAGGCGGAGAAAGTTTTGTGCGGATATATCTTTCTATTACTTCTTTTCTGTTTATATTATGAAGTTCGCCGCTTTTGGGCATTGCTTGTCCCGAAGCGACCTGTGCTACCAGCCTTGCAATTTGAGCGTATCCAGCCCAAAAATCATATCGAGTGTTTTTATACTTTACTTTACCAAATTCATTTGAACGAGGGTCTATTTCGATTTCAACACCTGGTACTTGATTAAGCATCCACATTACGGCAGTGCCACTACCTACAAATTTTACCAAGTCTCCTACAATAACTTTTCTTGCAGCAGGGCTTTTAATACTAATAAAAGCATCGTAAATAACTTGTGGACGAGAAATCTGGTATCGAGGCGAAAAGAAAAAGGCATTAAGCTCCGGCGTGATACCGGCATATTTTTGTGGAATAGTGCCTCTGCCGGTTGCGTGGTTAAGAAATGCAGCCAAGCGTGTATACTCTTCGGGGTTCGCTGCCCAGGACATTCCTGCCCTTTCCCAGTTGCGGGCAACATCATCGAATACATTGATTCTTAGTTGATTGCTCATTGTTGTAAAAGTTCGATTTGACCATTTCACGCCAGGGATAAGTTCTGCCCAAGATGACAAAAATGGTTCTTCCCTTGCAGTTATATCGCTTAGTCCCCATTGAGTAATGTCCAGTCCGGCACGATTTCTTAATGTAGCATATCGGTTACTTTCCGCCATATCCTCCAAGTATCGGGCGTAGTTTTTCCCCTTGTCTCCTGGCACAGCGGCCTTCATCATTTGGCCAAAAGACTTTGCCCATTGTTTTGGATGGCCAGGCAAGAGCATAATGCCCTGTCTTAAAGGAAAAGATAAATCCCACGAAGCCAAAGTGGCACGGGGGATATTCAGTATATCCAGAATGTTCTGCCACGCCTTTGTACCAAAGGTTCTCTTTTGGAGTATAGCCTTTGCCAAGCCCGAACCAAAATGTCTTTCAAGCAAAGTCACTTCGCCCCTTGTCGGCATATCGCCACGAAGAATCTTCATTAAGGCTTCTCCGGTATTGTTATATCTGAAGAATGGCATTTTTGAAGTACGAAGTGATTCAAACATATAATACCTGTCTACCGGAGATATGTCTGGCGCAGTAAATGCTGGTACGGAATATTCGCCTTTTAGCGGCCCCCTTGACGCCAAGACCGCCCTTTCGCCTTTTTGGGCTTTACGAATTTGCTGGGCCACCGCCACTCTACGAGATTTTTCCAGACTAATTAGCCTTTCTTTTTGGGGATGTAACCGCTTTGCCCTTTTTATTCCTGCTGTTAATCTATCTATCGCTTGTTTGGTTGCCGAAGCAAGATTGGTGCTGGCCGCCGATTCTATTATTGGGACATCATCCATTACCTGATACGCTTCTAATGGCGTCATATTTTGAATCTGTATTGGCTTGTATCCCCTTCTGAGTAATTGTGCTTTTTCGGCCTTGCTCAAAACAATTACAGCCGATTCTTTTGCCAATGTAGCCCTTACTTGCGCAGGTTTTATTTTTGCAAGGGCTTTAGTGGAATAAATTCTCTTGGCAGCCTTGATTTCGGCAGAAGTTAATTTAGCATTGGTAAAGGTAGAGTGCGTTACTCGGCTTGCTCGTTGCGCCGTAGTGCCGGATAATAGAAGAGTTTCAAAGGCTATGTCCATCATTGGTATGTACCACCAAGGCGGCTCTTCCCTTGCCAACGGCTCATACCAGTCTTCCGCCGTTGCTTCTCCGAATGTGCGAAGTTCATCCGCCGAACCAGGTACAGGGTAAAGCGCCCTTCTCGAAGCCCAAATTGAAGGGAAAATATCTTTTAGGGCACTTGGGTCTAATGTGGCCGTTGCTTTCATTATTTCCGGCACGGGGGATATTTCCGCTAAGAATTTGTTTGCCCGATTAACAAGAGAGCCAACAGCGTTAATTGCGGTTTTGGCAGGCCATTTTGTAGCATTGTAAAATTTCTCATACCTATCAGGTCTTGTCCAGCGGCCTGTTACCGGAAAGAAATATTCACTCCACTTTTGGCCGAAAGAAGGTTCAGGCGCAGCACCAATTCGTGCCCGTTCTGGAATTTCCTCAAAGTACGGAATATCAACAGGGTCGGGGATTTCTTCAAATGACAGTATTTGCGGTTCGGCCATTATTCTTTCTTCTTAAATTTTTCTATCCACGTATCGTAATATTCTTTAGCTTTTTCCCTGTCTATACCCTTCAGCCTTGTAACCTCGCTTATAAAATCGGTAGAGGTCAGTGGCTCGCCAGGTTCTCTTCTCGGCTCTTCGGCTTCTATGGGTTTTGGGGGTTCAAGTTTTTCAGTTTCCTCGCCCAAAGCCAATTCCATCATTCGGGTTATGTCTTCGCCCGAAACCATTGTCCTCTGTAAATGTTCAAGGAAATAAGGCCTTACAACAGACCTGCCAATTTCTATAATTTTATCTCCGGTAGCGTCCTGCGTTTTTATTTCTGCCTGCCATTCTCGAAGTGATTTTTCATATAGAAAACCCGCAAAATCGTCCTTAAAGCCGAGTTCGGGCGTCCAGCCAAATATTCTCTTGAATAATTGTTCGGTGTCTTTTTCGTAAGGTGCTCGTATTTCTTTTTTTATGCGTTGGGATGTGGTAGGGCTAAGACCATTGCCGACCATTGTATCTAATTCGTCTTTTAGTATGCCCTTATCAATCTTGTTGTAAATATCAGCTAATACTTCGCCTTTGTCTGTAAATGCTTCCTTGAGTTCACCTTCGGAATAATTGTCAAATACCCGCAATTTTCCAAACCATTTTCCTTTTGCATCAACCGATAAATCAGAAGTTTCAATCATATCAAAAGTCAATTGTGGTTCAGTGGGGTCTAATTTATTTATTAGCAACCCCAAAAAACCATCACTTATTTCATCGTCTCGCATTTTTTCTTCTATTTGCTCTTGAGTCTCTGTGGCCTTTCGCATAGTTGCTATTCTGCCCCTTAACAGTCTTTCGGTTTCGGAGTCAAGGTCTGTTACGGTGTCAAGTATAGCCTGTGCCTGCTCGATGGCGATATTCGCTTTGCCCCATTCGCCAGCAACTGAAAGTCTGTTTGCATCGTTCAAGAGAGAAGTAACCCTTGACCTGACAATCAACGATGGCGCAGAAGCTAAATCTTTGGCTGCCTGCTGTGGTGTAATTGCGCCGGTCTGGTCTCTGGCCTCTATGGTTAATCTGTTGGCCTCAGCCAAATCACCATTTATTATTGCCTGCGACCTGTCGGAAATATAAGCGCCTTCGATAAGCGCTTGCTTTTTGCGGATTTGCAATACACTAACACCTGACTCCCAGCCAGGTACAGCCTGTTCCAAATAATCGTCAAACCTCTTTACGCCAAGAGGATTCTTTGGTCTGAATCCGCTTATCGTTTCGAGAGATTTTTCCAGTTCCGCCTGATATGTGGTCGGGTCATTATTAGTTCTAAGTCTTCCTTCTAACAACCGCATTTCTGCTTCGGCTTGGCCTTTTGCGGTCGATGCCTGACTTATACCTTCGGCCTCTTCAATCTTGAACAATGCCTGCCCCAAATCGCCTACGCCCCGCCCCAAAGCACCCAGACCCCTTGCCTCTATCCCCGCTCCGGTATCGGCAATGTCCATAGGAGTAGGAACTCCGCCTACTCTGCCGGATGGTATTCTTTGTCTTCGTCCTTTTGGTATGCGGGGCATTAGTTTGTCCTCGATTTCATAAATGCACCTTGTCCTATAGTCGAGAGTATAGTCCCGCCTGCGGCAAGCACCGATGCCCTGCCAGCAGCCCCACCCCTTGCCTTGGCTGCTCTGCCCTGCAATCTTAATATATCAGCCTGTCCTCTTGCTTGGGCGGCACTGATAGCGCTTTCTCTTAAAATAGTTAATCTGTCGGCCTCCAGTTTCTCGGCGGTATCCACTACTACGGCTAAAGGCGTGCCCCTTAGCTCGACTCCGCCCTTGGCAAATAAAGCTCTTTGTCTGGCCAATAGTTCCTCACCCGCTTCTCGTTGTATTTTAGCTTCGGCAACGGCAGCCTGACGTTCTGCTTCGGCTTGCCGTTCTGCCAAAAGAGCGTTGCGCTCTGCTATTGCAGCCTGTGCCTTGCCTGTTTCACGGGCGGCACGACCTTGCTGGATTTGAGAAAGCACCTGTAAGCCACCGCCCACAGAAACAGCTACTATTGCTAAAGTTACTGGGTCATCGCTCGTGTCCATTTGGCCTCCCTAATCTTTTACCTTTGCATATAAAATACAATCCACTCCATCAGGCGTGTATTTTCTCGCTATTCCTTCGGGTTTGAAACCTAAATGCTTAAAAAGTGTATGTGCTTTGTCGAATCCTATCCTGCCCCACGCCTGCGCCCGCCACAAATCGTTGTCCTCAATCAACTTCTTTAAGCCATCCCGTATAACTTCGTAAGCCCTAATCGGGTATTTCTCAACTTCATAACTAAGCAATACCCAGACCTCTCCAACTCCTGGCCACAGCAAATCAATACCACCACAGCCAACTATTACATCGTTTGTTACGCCTGTAATACATTGGCCGTTGGCTTCTCTGTCCTCGGCAAGTTCTTTTATATTGTCATTGCCTAAGATTTTCAGGCCGTATTCCTTCACGCCGTTCTCGACAATCTCAATCATATCGCTGGCTACGAATGGCCTTACGCCCGTGAATGTTTCAGTCTCAATCTGCATTTGCGCCTACATCGAGCGAAAAACTTAAAATCGTCATAGGCAGAGGCTTGGTCTGCCGTGCCATTATATCGCCTGCCCTTGAGTATCCATCTTTGAGGGGTATTTCTTTAGAACCCGTAAACAGTGCATCGGTTCCGGTTGGAATGTCCTGCAAGGTGCTCGTACTTCCGCCTACCTCACCTCCTATAGTTTCAAAGACACTAAATACGCCTCTGTTTATTTTCTTGGTTATGGTAAGTCCCATTCCATTTAAGTCTAATTTCATTGGTTTGACAGTTGCGGTATACCCTAACCCAATCTGGACGGTAGTTCCGGCGGCAGGTAAAGTAATCTCACCACCTGTGGTTACCGTAAAGTCGCCAGCCGTGGCCTCGGTTACTTCCTTGCCGTCAGTAAGTACCTGAACTTCCTCTCCTATAAGATGGGACAGCCCTGTTGCTGTAACAGTGGCTCCGACGTAAGTAATAAATGAATCTAAATACTTCATATCACTCATAGAGCTTGGCATAGCCCTTTGATAAAATCTCTCTACGTACCTGACAGTTCCAGAAGCTAACACTCTCTTGACCGTAACCCAAACCTCATCTTCCTTGCCTGCTCCACCGTAAATAACTGCCGTGCTTTCAAAATTACTATCAGAATCAGCCGTAGAGGTGATAAATCTCGCCCAGCTAAAAACACTTTGGTCTCTCTCGTAAGTCATTATAGCCATTTCACCGTCGCTCCTGACACACCACAACATCGGGTCGGGAGTCCTCTGAAAAGCCATATCAACTATGCCTGATTCGGTGATGTGATTTGAAAAGACGGTAAGGTCATCAGCTACATACCCCTCGGCCTCTGGAGTGAATCTATACAGAAACTCTCTTATCTTCCTGCCGCCCCGCTGGACAAACAGAATGGCCTGATTAACTACAAGGGCGGCAATATTTTCACTGCCGTAAGTTGTCTGTAATTTGGCTTTGACGTTGGTGGGTGTTAGCGCCTCTTCCTCCTTGGAAGCGCCTAATATATGCTCGCCACCCACTGTGCCTAATACCAAAGTGTTCTTTGATAATATCCAACGTATCCTGTTTTGCTGACCCGAACCTACTAAGGTCAGAGTAAGTGCATCATCGTCCAACACGCCTTCTTTGAAACTGCTATAATCACCTATTACGCCACCCCAAGTCGTTAAAGGCTCGGATATATTCCCTGCAAAAGTAAGTCTTTCCTCGGATGATATGGTTACATCTATAGGCCAGCCCCTGTAATTAGAAAAAGACCCTTCCGCCCAGCGGTGAGTTTTATCTGTAGAGCCAAGAGTCGTTAATACGGTAGCGGTGGCAGATGCGGGGCTTGCTACAGCGGTTATTTTAACTATGCCTATATGAGACGAATCCCTAACAGAGAACTGGACTTCACAGGATTCACTGGCATCGCCACTGGCGTGCATTTTTACTCGATATTGAGCATCCTCAAATTCTTCCGTGCCTGAAGTTGTTACGTTTTTATTATCAATACTAACGACCGTTGTTACGGTTTCCCATATGCCATTATTGCCATATTCTCTTTCTAACTTAACCGTTCCAGTCCACGTTCCCTGTGTCGTAAAATCCCAAGTTATACCCTTATAAACGGTTAATTCCGATGTAATGCTTGTATGTAAGGTCTGGTCGCTTGTATAATTATTCGTAAGTTTGTCGTCAATACTATCGGTGGTTATTGCGTGAATCAGCTTGAATAATGCGCCGGTTTGTGATTTGCTTGTTACCAACGCCCCGCCTGGCGAATGGCCTGCCGTTGTTCCCGCAACAAACGGTGTATGCCCAACCGCCGTTAAAGTTACAGAGCCTGTAGTGCCATTGGCAACAATGGTGGCCGATGTATCGGTATTTTGGTCTCTGAACGGGCCGTTCTCTAACCCTAATACTTCAAGAGTCCAGCCATCGTGAGAAGTTCGTGAAAGTTTCCTCTCCTCGTAATTAGGATGAGTAATATACATTACATCGGCAGAATGTTCAAATTTTAGTACAGGCAAATCAGCTGTAAGGTACGGTGTTGATATTTCATATACAGATGAAGTAAACAAGGTCGCAACATTAGCGGCGGACAATTCCTTACTGAAAAGTGCAACATTGTCAATCTTGTCCATCCATACATCTTTTATTGCATCCGAACTGTCGTATCGAGCGCCTATTAAGACCTTGATATTAGTACCTTCCATAGCTGCATAAGTGGTTTCATTACTGGCCGTCGAATCTACTAACGCACCGTCAACGTAAAACTTTATACCATCAGCAGCAGTAGCACCCCCTCCGCTGTCATAAGTAACTGCTACGGAATGCCAGCCGACAGCCAGGGCATCATCGGTCAAATTGGAAGGGAACGTACCTTCCAAGTCTTCTGTTCCATCTCCACCATTATGTAAAATTAAAACTTCAGCAGCAGAAAGTGCTTTATTAAATAATGCCAGATTATCAATCTTGTCTGTGAAAAAGTTAGTTGGTGATGCTGGTGTGTTGGCGCCGATAAGGACATTGCCAGCCTTGGCTTCCATACCCAAATAACCAGTATCGGTAACGGCGGTGGAACCCACCACCGCCCCATCTACATACAAAGTCATATAAGTAGCCGCGGTAGCCGCCGACCAGCTGGCGTGTGAATTTTTGTAAGTGGCAACTACAAAATGCCAACCTTCAGACAAGGCATCGTCTGATGTAATGGTAGCATTTTTGCCCGCACTGTCATCGCGGGTCTGAAAGGCAAGTTTCTCTGCTGTGGTTATAAATATACGCCATTCAAGTTTGGCAGTTTCCCATTTGGACAATATTACTTGCGTTGTGCTTGAAGGATTTACGTATATCCACGATGCTATACTCATATCTTCGTCCGAAGTATCATCAAAAGTAAGTTCAGCGTGGGTTGTAACTGTAACATAATACTGACTATTCATATCAAAGCAGCCAGTTCCGGTCTTGCCGGTAGCGTGTAATGAAGTAGTATTTGCCGAAGCAACACCATCGTGCGGAATAGAATTAACATCATCATCGACTGCCGTGCTTCCGGCATTATCATTGCATTTCCAATGGGCTACTCTCGCTGTACTTAAATCCTTACTATCATCTGCCAAATGCAGTTGTAGTTTCCGGTCTGCATTAAGACTGAATTTCCATTCCCTTAAACTGCCGCTTTTCCACTTCGATAAAATAGTTTGGACTGTATTGGCAACTGTTACATTTATCCACGCAATAATACTGAATTTATTAGTTCCGGAATCATCGAAACTAAGACCAGCAGCATCTGCAACATAAGCAGCATCAGTACCGGCCAAATCCAAAGAACCAGACCCAACCTTCCCGTCAGCGTGCAGGTCTTCGGTATTATTGGTAATCATAGTCCCGTCATAAGTCAATTCGGTATCAACTACAGTTGTGCTGGAAGCATTATCGTTCAACGTCCAGTGTCCTACTATACTGCCGATACTGGACAAATCCTCGATGCCTGTACCTGTTAATATTTGCGCTCCGTTCCTGAATACCCTTACGACCTGGTTCTCGAACAATAAAATATAGGCATCGTCAACTGAATGCTCGAAAGCCACTACCCTACCCTTTGTCAAAGACGACTTTTGTGTGGCAATATACTCCAAGCCAGGCCGTTCCTGCGCCCCGCCGTAAATCAAAGGAATGAAATTCTCCATTATGCGGCAGCCAGCGGCGTATTTCTGCTGGTCGATACGAGCGTCCAGATACGGGGACAATTCGCCTGCGTTGAACGATTGTATGACTTTATGTACTTTAGGCATTTTTCCTGCAGTCAATATTCCACTGACAACCGATTGCCGCCAGCGCCACAATGCACGCAGCAATAATTGCAGCCAGTCCAATTCTCCAGTCAATAGAACAGCCGATAGTACCGACAGCCGTAAAACATCCTGCCGATACCATTGCAACATTAGCTTTTCTGCTTAATCCGTATTTGTTATCTGTCATTATCTTGTCCTCCAATGCTTAAAACAGTCCGTAAAAAACCGCTGCCAGCGTTGCCGGATTAGTTACCGGCAAAGTAATTTCCATCTTCCAATACCTGTAACCGCAAGTGTCCATCCAGAGTTTAGATATGCTGTTTCCTCCGGTAGCGGTTGCTTTGGTTTCCTTCATCCAGTATTCATTAGTGACTACGATATTATCACACCAAAAAGCCGTGGCCGTAGCAACACCGTGCGGATATATAACCACTGCCTGTGTTCCGGTTTCCGCCGTGCCATTAGCTACTATCTCGGCAGGCCCGTTACTATTGCGCCACGAAAGCAACCGCCAGTCTATGTTCTTACTATGAGCGGCGGTAGCGGCAAAAATGAAACAAATGCCATTAACTTTCGATTCCGGAAGCAACGGAGTGTCTACCGGCGATACGATGTCTTTCGCAAATAAGTCAAGCACATCGGTCGGCAGCTGCGCAAAATCACCCTCTGTAGTAAGGTCTACGGGTGTATCTGCGCCAGCTAACCCTCTTGCAACGAAATACGGATATGAAAGAGTGGTTAGATAGTTGTTCATCCCCCATATCTCCATCTCGTTTGTTCGTAAAAGTCTTTTATTTGAGCGGCGCTTCGCTCTGTGGTATAAATTCTTACGTCATCAATGAGGCCGTTGGAATAATTTGCGGAATATCTGCCTATCCAAACAGGAGCGGTAAGATTTTCTACTGATACGAAACTATTCACGCTTTCACTATCACCATCATCAGCCTTATTCCCATTCAGATAGATGTTAATACCAGAACTTAGAGTCCCTCCATCATAGGTTGCAACAAAGTGCGTCCATTTATTTTTGTAAGAATCCAAACTTGTACCATATGTTCTTCCAATATAGGCATCTTCGCT
>SDBT01017862.1_pt1 | contig 11177 bp, 10 predicted proteins | sample 2277101 | NCBI WGS metagenome assembly SDBT01 (sample SAMN10404973, study PRJNA504765) | marine sediment metagenome | isolation source: marine sediment core GS10_PC15, 103 cmbsf | place: Arctic Ocean: Southern Knipovich Ridge | collected 2010 | reverse complement strand
ATGCGCCGCACTAAATATATATATTTTTGCACAATGTGCGCATTTTTGCTAAATTATTTTCAAAACACCAATAATTTATTTTTTGAGATAACATCACCTCAGAATCATCTGAAAAGTTGATATATTATAGAGCTCATGGAGTTAGGCATAATAAAATTATTTATTTACTTTTCTATAAATGTATCAAATAATATTTTAAATGTTATATCAATTTTTTCCTCAAAGGATTTATTGATATTTTTGAATTTATTTCTTATTGATATTATCTTCTCTTTGATTTTTAATAATTCATCTCTTTTTACAGATAATATCCTCTTTTTATCTTTAATTTCCTCTTCCTCTTGTTTACTTCTCCTTCTTTCTAGATTATCTATGGTTTGTTCTAATGATTTGATATCATTAATTATTACATCATTAGCATTTAGGGTTTTACTCCATCCAATTCTAATTGTTTTAAATTCCTTATTTAAAGGATTGATAATTGTATTTATAAATTCTATAACTTTGTTAAATGGATCCATAGGGAAGAATGAAATTTGTTTACTTTCTATCATTGATTTAGATAGAAATCTATCTCTTATATGTGGTTTAGATGTAATAACATAAGATAGGAACGACATAGGATGTAATAATATATGAAATTTTAATCTAATCAATGATTGGCTCTTGCGAAATGTTGAGTGTACATTTAATAATATACCATTAGCTAATCTTATATTATGTATACCATATGAAATACCATTATCATCGTCTTTTAAATTAGTTCTTTCAAGATCTCTTTTATTTATATACCATGAATATAGAGATAATATAAATGCTTCCCAGAACAGAGTACCTTTATTATCAAAATTCTTTAAGTAACAAGATGCAGCCATAGATATAGGATCTGAAAACATATTCATAGCTATAAATAATCTTAGATCCCTTGGGAATACTGAATTAATATAAGGAGAGAATATCATATTAATTGTTTTCATTTCATCCTTTGAATCAATGAGCAATGCAGAGACATTTGTCCCTTTAATATACTTCTTCCCTCCTTTCTTTCTTTCTTCACTTTTAGAATCATATTCCCATGTTTGTTCCCATTCTAAATCATTACTACCAATGTAGGCCATGTTTTCTGCTATAGCTAAAATATCATCTACTGGTATTGTAGTGAATAAACTATTCTGTTCTTTTTGTACAAAATTAATATTAAAGAAATCAGATTTAGATGGTAGTTCGAGTGATATATATTTCTTAACATTCTTAGATCTAGTAACATAATTAAACAGTATATAACTACTAATTTCACCACTTGATATTCTCTCTATTAATATTCTACGTATAAAGAACGAAAATTCTAATAACCTCAATTTACTATAAATGTTATTCTTCTTTTTTAAATTATCTTCAAATCTCCTCATAATATTATTTGATATCTTATCTGGTATAATATATACATAAGATATAGGTATATTTCTCGTTGTTGTTATTTGTAACTCTATTTCGTTTATGAAAATATCTCTAAATAACACTATATCATTATGACTTAGATTATGATCTTTTGGTATTATATAATTGCCAATTTGTTCAATAAATATGTTCAATATTTTGCTATCTATCATTTTACTACCAAATGATATATTATCTTCAATTGGATTCATTTCCTCGCTTCTCTGTATTATAACTTTTTCTTCTGGTCTCTTTTGTTTCTGGAATTCCTCTGATACAATAACAAACATCCATTTAATTGCTTGAATAAAATCTTCATTATAAGATTGCTTATTTGGCATTCTTTTTAAAACCTTTCTTATGTTATTGGTTGTTATTTTAGAAATTTCACTTGAAGAAGACGAATTAGTGGCATTTTTAATTATGTTATCCTCTATATTCTCTATTTTTATATTATATCTATCATAATCGTGTATTTCTTTAATTCCCCCTATCTGCTTCCTTAATTCTAAAGATCTAGTGAATGTATTGGAATTTATTACAAGTCTTTTGAAATGTCTTTCTAATAATGATAATGCATTTACTCCCCTTATAATGGTTGATTGTAATAAATATGGTTTATTTATACTTATTTTATCCTGGTCTTCTGTAGTTAATCTTAAATTGTTACTTTTAATTTTTGGGTATATAATCATATGCTTATTAAACCCATAAGGTATTGTTATACCATTATAATTATCATCTAAGAATAGCCATATATTCTTAGATGGTGACATGCCCTTTTTTGAATTTAATAATACATATGTTATAAATCTATTAATAACATTATCTGTTGTTACATCTACACTATTATTATCTATATCATCCAAGAAAGATAATACTCCTTCAGGGAATTTAGTATTCTTCCTTATCATAGCATTTAATTGTATCTTAAAATGTTCAAATAAATCTCTGTTCCTAAACAGATCTATAAATGTTGGTATGTATTTCTCTCTTTTTTCTGAATCATAAATACTTTCTAATGATAATTGGGATCCATGACTGAACACAGATAATGACATGGTGACAATAGTGATATTATATTATTATTACTACTAAAGACTTATAAATAATAATTTATTTGAATCATAATAAATATGAAATGTTCAAAACTATAAATAGAATTAAGAAGTATATTTTATTGTATTTTCAAGTAATATTATGCGTTTCTTTAAACGTCTATTTTCACCTTCTAATTCTGCAATATATTTCCTTTTTCTTGATCTGCATATACTTGCATATTCTCTATTTTTAACTAATCTCATGTGTTTTCTTATCTCGTTGTTTTCTGTTTTGGTAAGTCTTCTGTTAGTACATCCTCGTATACTATTATAAAATGCTATAATAGTAAGTAAAATTGCTTTTATCACTAAATACATACATGATAATTCCACAGAAGAAACCTTTAATAAAGTATCTCTTTTTAAGATAATAGATGAGGTGTTCACGGGCAAATCTTTTAATATATTTTTTCCTGTTACATAATCAATTGGTGATGGTGGGTTTGTGTCCATATGTGGTGATGGTGGCAACATGTAGTCTGTATCTTCAGAATTTGTTGTTGATGATGATGATTGTATTAAACAATTATCATCATAATGTTTTGTGTATTCTTCCTCTTGTTTCATACAGGCCCAACGCACATGGCACGACAAACCAGGAAATAATTCCTGCATGTTCCTATGTATATCATTGTAGAATATTGATCATTATAATAATATATTTTTATTATTATTTTTTAAAAAATTAACAAATATCTTTATAATTTTATGTCGTCATAAATTAATTATAACTAAAGAAACCAATACAATGATATGACGGACACACTAAAGGTCATAATAGATGCTATTGGTAAAGTAGGGGTTGTTGATACCCCAATGAAAATAGAACAAGTATTTACAGAAATACTTTACAGAAGAATACCACTAAAAGATAACGATAAAAAAGAAATGTTATTAGCCACTCAATTATATATTGTGGGTGGTGATTTTCACGAAGGATTTTTTAAAACAGATCCTTCTTATGATTATAGAAAATATGGAGATGATAGTAATGTAATAATAAAGAAGGACGATACTAATGATGGTATTGACGAAATTCCAGGAATCAATTATGATAAAGATAGTGAGAAAGACACTAAAAATACTATATATGCTATACCTTATCAATCTCCAAATATCATTATAAAAGGTAAGGGCATATGTCCTCTTGATGTACCTATCCTTTATCATATAAAATGTAAAGCAGTAGAAATATTAGAACTTAGAATGTTAAAACGCACCTCTTCTAGAGCAGTAATAGAAGAATCAGCATCTGTTGTTGTATATGAAATAGAATACTTTGAATTAGATCTTTTTGAACCTGAATTTTTACCTGATATTATAATGAATAAATTCGAAAAAGATGAAGAAGTATGTAAAAAAAATCCTCTATTTGGCATATTAAGTACACAAGGTTCATCTGATACAAGACTTTATCTTTGTTGGACTCCTCCTGTAGGATTTGAAATAGATATTTTAATACTAAAATTCGTTGATATGTTTAAAGATGATAATATAGAAGAAGGCTATGATCCAACTAAACGACTGAGAGTATATACTAATATGATTCATAGAATTTATAAAGAATATGATAATACTAAATACGTTAAGTATTTAAAAATTGGTGGTTGGTTTAGTGATGAATATCCCATGGAATTATCATATAATGAAATATTATTAAGATATATTATATCGGTTTTTAGTATGAAAATACCAGAAATATATTTTTATCTTTTAACTGGTCTTGATAGAAAAATATATTATGATGTGTATAGAAAAAACCAATTATTGAAACAACAACAACGAAAGTTTCGTAATATTGTAAATCATCAAATTAGATGTTCATGTGTATCAAGACTTCGTTTTATACACACTAGAAATGGATTTGATATAATTCTTAATCTGTGTTATGAATGGTTTATTCATGGTAAGACATCTCAATTTGTTCTTCCGTTTGAAAATGGGTGGGCTTTAAATTATAAAAAAAGATCAGAATATTTACATATATATGATAATTTGATTAGACTAAAATTACCAGAGAGTATAGAATATGTTTTACATAAACCTCCTATTCTAGAATTACTTTTAAAAGTAGAAGGAGAAGAAGAAGCATCACCACCACCGAATAATCACAAAAAAATTAGATCATTATTATCTTTAAGAACTATTTGTATGTCAAGTGGGTTTAAAGACTCTGTATATCATGGATTAGATTATTATAGTCTTGAAAGAAAATTATTTGATTTTTATTATAAAAATATAGCTGATGGTATACATCATATGAAAGATACATTCATTCCTATTGATATAAAAACAGGAAGAGTAAAATGTAAAATTGTTGATATACATGGCCACGAGAAACATAATATAGTGCAATGTTTTGATATAAACAAAGAATATACTGTTTCTAATAATAGTAGCAAAAAAGAGATGTCGTTAATTGAATTTGTTGAAAAATCAAGTCAAATAATTCATGTTGTTGAAAAAAATGAAAAAGAGGGAGTATATAAGATATGTAGTATGGGTGACCATCTTGTTATGACTGCGATAGGAAAGAAACTTCATTTCTTATTCGGAAGAATGACAGCAAAGGGTATTATAGATTACAGAAAGAGTATTTTAAAAATACAAAAAACAAAATTTAAAAAAGATAAGGGAATAGATCTATCAGAAACACAACTTGATGCTATAAATCATATTATAGAAAATCCTTTTACTATTATTACAGGAGAAGGTGGAACTGGTAAAACAACAATAATCGATGTAATTTGTAATATATACGAGCATTCAGATATAGCATTATTATCTGCTTATGGTACAGTAGCATCACGATTATCAAAGTCACATCCAGATGCATGTACAATAAATATGGCTAATGCATTATATAATAAAAATATGACACAAGATAAAACAACGTCTGTTAGTAAACGTACAGAAAGCATTGTGATTATAGATGAAATGAGTGTTCTAAATATGTTCCATTTGAATATGGTGATAAATACATATCCTTGTATGACAAAATTAGTGCTTCTTGGTGATCCAAATCAAACAACAGCTATAGACAGAGGTGATATTGTAAAATCATTCATTGAAAGATACAAAGATAGTAATATAATAGTGAAATTAGATACTGTGTATAGAATATCTGGATGTGCTGGATGGGCAACAATGAAACTGTTATTTCAACGTATATTAGATGGAGAAGGTGGAACAATACCATGTTATAAAGGTGGTAGAATTACAAAACATCCAGTTACATTATTACCTAGACATTATGGTAATATGTTTAAAACATTCCTACCTATTATTGAAGCATTTAAAACCCCAAACGATTGGCAAAATATACAAATTATAACTCAAAGACATGTGGAAAGAGTAGCAATATGTAAATTACTTCTTCCTTTGATACCAACAACAAGAAAATATTTTACTAGTAAAATAACAGATTTTAGTGATAGAAATATGCGTTCTATGAAATATGATGATAATGATCTATATGTGGGGGAAAAGGTAGTATTTAAGCATAGAGTAAAGGATTGGAATGAAGTACAGAAAAGGAAAAAAGAAGAAAAGGAAGAAAAAGAAAGATTAATGAGGCATGAAAAGAGTGCATATAACACGAAAAGTGATGAAATAACAGAAGATAATACCAAATCAAAGAGATCAATCACTAAATTATTCATTTATAAAAGCTCATTGAAAGTTATATCAAAGATTGTAGATATGAATAAGAGAAATTGGGGATTACAAAAGAGTAATATTGTAAGTACAAAAGAGAAATGGACTTATGGTAGAAATACAATAAGGATTATACATTTTACAGATGGGTGTCAGTATGCTCTTATAGAAAGGGGAGATATATATAAAATTGGTAGAGGTACATGTGTAACAATAGCCTCTATGCAAGGTGGTGAATGTACTACAGTCATTATCTATATAAGAGAAGGAGTAAGTTTTACTTTTGATGTAAATCAATTATATACTGCTAGTAGTAGAGCAATGAGGAGGATTATATTTATTGGAACTTTAGAAGAGATTGCTAAAATATCTAAAAGATTACCTAGAGAAAGAAATAATTGTCTTATATACTATTTACCTTTTCTTTCTCTTGATATGACAGAAATAGATTCTAAATAAAATGGTTCTGTTACTCAATGTTGTTAATAAATTTTATTTATATTCAAAATACAGTATCATCACCACCACCAACAGAATTCCTCGTATCAGGGGCAAATTGTTCAACCTGTCCTACATTCATTGTATTTTTTTGTTGTTTTGGTAACCAAAACATAGAGAGAAGTCCAATGAGTAGAAATATAATAAAATTAAATAATAATATCAAGTATGGCCATAGTTCATTATCCATTAAACTCTTTGTTATACCAACAGATAAAACAGAAACAATATGAGCAACAAATATAAAAAACCATAGGTAATATCTACCAGTATCTTTTCTAAATAGTACAAGAATAGATATAAATACAATAAAAGATACACCTATAATTATAGCTATATACCAAGTTGCTGTTTCTGTTACTGCTATATCAACAAAATGTGTTATAATAATACCAATAAGTAAACAGAATAGAATGTAACTAGTTGAGCTGCGGATATACTTACTTCTTAATCCATGTAATAATACCATTTCAAAATCAGGTGAAAATATACCACCTTCATCGTTTTCTATAATTTTCTTCTTATCCTCTTTAATCATTTCTATCCTTCCCATTGTTTTTAACATTATAAAAAACACATATGCTATAGTTACACCTGCTAATCCAAATGCCATAGGTATTAATATCGTATACGTTGCTACTATAGTCCATGTTACAAGTAATACACTAAGATTTGTAATTATAATCGTTGAAAGTAAAGCAAAATAGAAATGATCACTTGCCGCATAAAGAATAGATCCTACCACATATGCAAGTAGAGATATCTGAACATTCAATATGGTTTCACTCATATTAAATATTTACCTCAAATGTATGACAGTTTTATTAAATAATAATTACAATAATAATTAAATAAAATTTATTTAACAAATTTATCACATTGCCAACCAATACCAAATAATTGAGGATATTTTTTCATACAACTATCAAGTAAATATGACCTATTTATAGTTTCAGTAATAACAGAAAAGGATTTTAACAATTCTGTAATTCCTAAATTTAAATCATCATAATGCATTGACGATTTAGATTGAATCTCTATCATTTTGTCTAATTTATTATTTGTTTCTCTCATTTGATCAGTTAATGCATTGACAGCATCACTGATAACATGAAATTTTTTTTTATTATTAATAGCCTCTGTAATTCGTTTATTATCACGATAGTTATATCCATATACACAACTTATAAGAACAAAAACAAGAATCATCCCTTTAATCATCATCATTACAACAACTAAGAATAATATGACTACAATACCTTTATTATTTAATATTATTTAATTATATATTTAAAAAAATAAATTAATTATGCTTTAGTGTAAATTTATCATATTGCCCTATCAGACTTTCTTTTGTAATGGAAGACAAAGATCACTGTGACGGATGTGGGTGTGACAATAAACACCACACACATGATTGTGATAATGATAATCCTAACCCAGAAGAAATTATACAACAACAACAAAAAATATTTAATTTAATGGATATGCTTCAAAGTTCTGTCGCCGACGCAACATCAGAAAAAGAAATGGCCGAAATAGTTGAAAAGGTTATTTCTAACAATAAAGAAACTGGTGGTAAATTTCCTTGTTTATCTGCACTACAACACGACAAAGAAAGTAACGATACACCCCCATGGAACGTACCTGCTTATTGTGAAAGTAGACGTAATCCCATGCATAACACCAGGTTTCATAATATTATAACAAAAAGTGAACACACAATAATGATATCTTTTAGGATGATAGGGAAATATTATAAAACAGATGGAATTTCAATATATTATGACGATAGTAAAAATTCAAATATAATACCATCCCCGATTACTGAGTCTATTTATAGTCTGCCTATAATAGATCCAGGGATTATACCATATGTTGCAGCAAAAAGTGGAGAAACAATAATGATACCTCCTCCAAATTTTACAGCAAATAAAAAAGATGATGATATCATTTGAAAAGTAAATAAATGTTTATTTTATTAATAAAGATGTATTTTCCACTTTGCTTTCCACTCGTGATCTTCAGTCGGTTCGTCTTCTACTAAATTGGTCCATGTAAGAATATTTGGATAACCAGGATTGTCGTCGTGTTTTACATGTTCCCAACAAATAGTTGCATTAGGTAATAGGATATTCAATTTCTTAATAAAAATAATTATATCTGCTGTGTGTATAATATCATCAAATTCAAATGGTATCCCCTTGTGTGCATCTGCCTTTACACATAACGAATCATATATCCTTTTACGAAGTTGACCTAAGGATGCAATCTTTTCTTTTTCTCGTTCTCTTTCTGTTTTTGCCCAATTTTCTCTAATTGACGATTCCATGTCTGTAGAAAATGCTTCCATGTTTATCAGTGTAATTATATATTTCTACTTTCTTTATAGGTATTATTATTATTTTTTTAATTTTTAAAATTAATAATAATATTATATAATAAACATTATATAATATTAATGTACAATCAGTAATGTCTTATACTTCACCTGCTCCGCCAATACATGATCATTCATTTAAAGTGCAATTTGATGAAATTAATGAAGTGCCATATACTAGAGTTGCAAATACTGGGAGACCAAGAGACCAAGATCTCAAAAGGAAATCGTGGAAAGACAATACAAGAAATTAATGTATATCTCGCAATTTAAATAAATTTTATTATTTATTTAAATTACAGGATATACATTAATTTCTTGTGTTGTCTTCCCATGATTTCCTTTTGAACCAAGATCTCAAAAGGAAATCATGGGACGACAACACAAGAAATTAATGTATATCCTGTAATTTAAATAAATTTTATTGTTGTAATTTAGGGAGTAGAGAGAGAGACTTTTATTCATAACTAAATAAAACCCAATGTGATTTCCAATGTATTTGGTAATAATATATTTTAAAACATCTAGGTTTAGACTTAAGTACTTCTGTATTTAATTTTACCCATTGTGAATGTTCTAGATAATCATCATTGTGTGGTGTGTTTAACCAATAAAGAGATGAGTTAGGTAACATAGATGTCAAGCTCATAACAAAATAATGAATATCTTCTGTATCAATATTATCATTTTTGAAGTCAAACATTATTCCCTTAATTGTTTTTTCTTTTATACGTAATGAATCGGATATATATTTATGAAGATTATTTAAAAATGCAATCCTTTCTTTTTTTCCTTGTTTTGTTTCTCCCCATGTATCTCTAATTAATAACTTCGCGTTTGCATGGAAAATTTCCATGTTTATTAGGGTAATTGTATATTTATACTTTCTTTATATGTATTATTATTTTTAAAAAAATAATAATATTATATAATAAACATTATTTATAATTACTGTAATGCAATCAGTGATGTCTCGTGTCTACCCAATACATAATGTTTGGTCTGATGATTATACTAGAGATGCTTATACTACAGTGCCCACTGGGCCTATGCCTAGAGAACGAACTCATAGACCAAAATCATGGGAAGATGAAATAATGAAAAAGAAATTAATGGGTAGAATAGACCAATCAATGTCAATAGATCATAATTGGAACGACCGTATGAAAAATTAAATAAATTTTATTATTGATTTTTAAACATTACATTTCTGTGTATATAATTACAGTGTATAAAACATGCCGAATCAGCATCAGTTATATATATTTTTTTGTTTTGTATAATACTATTTGTATTTTTTATAGGTAAATGATGGAGTATCTGGGTTGTTGATGTTGTTTTATTTAAATATTGGTTTATTATTTTCATTCTTGCTATTGAAGAAGAATATATTTTTGTTTTTGTTGGTGATGTTATTGTTGACACTACATCTTGTAACATGGACCAATATCCGTTAAAAGAAGAATATAAATCAGCATTAGTATTTTCTTCTTCTTTCTGTGTGTCGTTTACATCTTCTTCTTCTTCGTCTTCTTCTGTGTCAATATTAAATTCTATAGTATCTATAACAGATTTGATATCTGTATATTCTATGGCCATTGATTTATAATGTATAAAACCATTATCTTTCCATTTTTTTAAATTTTTATTAGCATCATAAGGAAATTTACCAGGCGCATAGGCATCATAGGATACTGATGTTTTTACTTTACCAGATATACTATTATTTCTTGATATATAAGGATTTATCATGACTATCCATTCATTATAATCTTTATCGAATAGAAATGTGACGTTATTAAGAATACCTATAAAACTAGGACAAACACATATGTCTTCATCATTATTTTTTAATTGGTTAAGAAACTGATATAGATTCTCCTTTGATATTATAAGATACTTTATCTTTTTATCGTCATTTGTATAAAATAAGAACTTAAAGTATATATCACCATTATCTGACACAAATATATCAACGGTGTCCTTATCATATATTTTTCTTTTTATTCTATTTATTAATTTCTCTGATGTGTATTTATCCATATCATTAATATCTATTATGAATGTATCATCAGAATTATTTTTTATAAAACACATATCATGAT
>SDBT01017861.1_pt1 | contig 11177 bp, 21 predicted proteins | sample 2277101 | NCBI WGS metagenome assembly SDBT01 (sample SAMN10404973, study PRJNA504765) | marine sediment metagenome | isolation source: marine sediment core GS10_PC15, 103 cmbsf | place: Arctic Ocean: Southern Knipovich Ridge | collected 2010 | reverse complement strand
CTCCAGGGCTTCGTATGTCGCTCCTAACGCCAGAGCCATCAGTAGCGGCTCTACGCATCCATTGATCGCTTTGCGTTCGTAATCGGTCATTGTGATTTCTCTATTCATATTGGTATCCTTTGTATTTTTCGTACAGCTTGTCATTGTAGCCGGCAGCCATCCCACCGGACACGATCCCGACCGTAAAGAACGCCTCCCGATGATCCGGCCAGACCTCACCCATCCCCCACAGAGTCAGAACCGTCCCGACCTTCAACAGAGCAATAGCCTCAGTATCCGGTCGTTCCCCGAGCATGGGATTGAGTTCGGTTCCGCCTATGCCTATATAGCGGTCTGTCGCCCACCCATCCGCCGCCTGTGCTGCGATCATCCCGCCAAAGAGTACTTGCTCGGTCCTGGTCATCGGCCGCGCACAGCCAGAGAGCGTCATAATGAAGATCAGGACGCTTACCAAGGCAAAGAACGCCCATCTGTTTTCTTGAACTGTTAGGTGTCGCATGGCTTCTCCTCTTTCCTAATGCAATGCCCATCTATCGTAGTGATTATCTCAACGACAGGCGAGTAGAATGACCCGCATGGATGGGGCTTTTCATAATGCTTATCCAGTAAAACTTCGATCTCACTTGTGTTATCGCACTCGATGTAAGCGATCTCCGAAGATTGACGTATATTACCCACAGGATCCGAGGCTTTCCGGCCTCTACATAGCGTGTAGTATTCTACTTTGTAAACTTTCATTTCTTCTCCTTCTCAGCGGCCAGGGCGGCGTGAGCTTTCTTCAAGTCTGACTGCGTGACGTGACAACCTGGATGTTCCAGTAAGCCCACAATGAGCCTCAACGCATCCACCAGCCCGTTGATCACAGCCTCTCGCTTGGCGTGGGAGTTGCAGGCTAGAACGATGAAATGCCGTAAGCTATCGTCACCGACAAAAATAGGTGTGCGGCCAATCGCGTCGATGAAGTGCCCACTTATCGTTAAGGGTGTGTGTTTTGCTTCAGTCATGTCTTTGCTCCCTTCCATCGAGCAGCGAGAGGATTCCGAAATAGAAAGCCCACGCCCATAATTGGATTGTTTCGAGCATGATCTATCCTTTTATTACGAGGTTTCGATAAAAGCTTGATGATTACGACCGTCGCCTCTTACGCCATCTACGAAGAAATCATCGGACTTGTCCGGCGTTTCAACATGGACATCAAGGCTGCCGTCAAGCGTACTCAACAGTACAATTAGTTCTTTGACCGTCATGATCTATCCTTTCCTCAATACTGATCCAATAAGTTCTGGATGCGTTTACCCTCGTCGTCCTTTCGCTCTGCTAATAACTTTGCACCAATAGCCTGCTGCTTTTCCAGTTGCAACCGGCGGGCATGACACACGATTGCGAAGTCTTTTTCCCACGGACCTTCATGTAACCAGCCATACTCTTCGGTCCATCTCATAACTCAATAATTCTTTTGAGCGTATTTTGATTTCGTCGGTTAATTGTCCTCTGAGTCCCATTTTCTCATTCTCCTTTGGGCGTTGTTGCCCGAGCTACGGTCCGTCTTGGTTATTCGGTGGCCTTGGCGATTGTATCTCGAATTCTTGTCTTGCTATGGGGCAAAATACCATCCCATTCGAGAATGTCCTTCAACAGCGCAAGTAGATCAGGCGCAGCGGCTATGAGACGGGCATTGGCTGATGATTGGTTAAGGACTTCGGCGATTCGCTCTTTGGCTACGTTAGAATAAACGCCATAATTGTTTAGGTCTGGATCGCCTGTTGACCATTCCCACGGTCCTTTTGTATGTTCACTCATGATTCTTGTCCTCTCATATAGGGTTAAACGGATAAACTACCTTCACCCGGCCCAGTGATGAGCGCGGGCGAAGATAAGTATAAGCTATAGGTTAGCTAGATAATGAATACGGATAGCATTAACGGCAAGGGCTTTGGATTTATGGTAGGCGCGAAACGTTGGGCCTTGCTCGCCTAACCAAGATCGCTTACCTCCAACGACGAGTCCGATGCGAACATTGCCATAATAGACAAAATACTTGCCGGCAGCATATTGTTCCGTGCGGGTTTTAATGATTGTATCCATGATTTGACTCCTTATACTTATCAAACTCGATTACCTTATCAAACCTCGGCCTGTCTTTGAAACTACTGGCATAAATCCCAGGGCCGAAGCCTATAGCGAGTCAAGCTATATGTTAGAGGTTAATAACGAACTGCTTTCACATCCAGTAGGCAAATCGCCCCTGCCGATGCGGAACGCTAAAATGTGGAGGTCATGGAAAGCTTAGTATCTAGTTTTCGCATTTTGTCCTCGTATGTATCCCAAGGACCAGTGTTGTATTGTGGGAAGCTAGGGACATTACAGGGCATGTGTAGTGTTCGCATACGTTCAGTGATTAGAACGGCCTGGTTGCGGAGGTAATTGTGGTCGGTATTATTCCAACCATTAGCTAAACGTCTTCTTGCTGCTCGTAATTGTTTAAGGGATGCAATTCTCATTTCTTGACTCGCTTTCTCTTGACTCGCTATATTGACTTGTAAAAGATCAACTGTCTAAAGTATCGGGTATTTCCGCTCCCATGTCAAGTCTTTTTATGAGAATTATCTTGCATAAAGTAAAATAGTCTGTATAATGTGGAGTATTGGAACAGGAACGCACATTTTGGGAGTAAGAATATTATGGCAAAACCAAAACTAAATTTGACTAAGAGAGTTCTTCACATAACTTTGCCCGTGCCAACATGGCGTAAATTCGCTATTTGGTGTGCGGAACAAGGCCATTCAAGCCTGACGGCAGGCGTGAAGGATCTAGTAAAAAGAGCCGAAAGAGAATATCCATAAATAAATAATTTAGCAGTTGACGAACAAGATCAGCTTGATAGAGTAGTGATTGTAAATGGTTTTTGATAGATGCACGGAGGCAACTATGCTAGTATTGACAATCAGTGAACGAGAAGATATTGTATTGACGGATCGACAGACAGGGGACGAAATAGTCCGCATTGTGTTTGTTGATAAACAGTCAAGAAGCGGGCGTGCTGCAAGGCTTGGCTTCGACGCAGATTACAATATTGAGATAAATCGAGCAAATACGAAGAGAATTGAAACGGCTGGCGCAGCTATCTGAGAAATAACTGCTGCTGGCTGTTTTTGTTTGAATTTGGGTACACTATATCGGGTTAATTCCCGGCCCTAACGCTTGCCTTCCATGTGGGCGTTAGGGTTTTTTGAGACTTTGGAGATAAAAATGCAAAAGCTCCGCTGGTGGATTTACAATAAAGCATTTCTTATATTTGGCAGTACAAGAGTATGGCCACGTATGGGTTATTTTCTTTGGTGAAATAGCGGCAAATGCCAAAACGCCGCATTGTTTCTCAGGTAGCAATCGAATTGACTATGACTACTACACTACGACAACGGGAACGCAAAGCATCGGCCTTTGGTACTGATGACTCCCAGCCAACTCAGATGATCGACGGCTCGGTTGTGAATGTGGTCAGAAGATGCGCAGGTTGATAGACAAAGCTTCCTGATTGCTAGAGTCTCAGTAAAGAAGTAGGAACTGAGAAATAATTGCGGTGTAGACATAACCCAGGAGATCAGCATGACAACTCAAAGCAAAGAGAAGTGCAACAAGCACCCTGGCCGTGACGCTGTTGCCTATTCACCCGAAGAGGGGAAGCCTGCTTGTTTGGAATGTTTATCTGATTGCTGCGGGCGAGAGGCGGCTACAAGAGCAAATCAGGCCCCAAACTCAATAGAGGCACAATGGCCCTAAACACCAAACTACAGACCTTCGTTGATGTATTCGACGGAGACGCCAACAAAGCTGCGGATATAGCAGGGATCAGCCAGCAGTACGGCAGAAGGTTGGTCATGAGCACACTAGCAGCAGGGACTACGCCAAAGTCTATTGAGGTGCAAGAGGCTATTAGGCAACGTCGTGCAACCCAACTAGCCCCAGACATAGCCAATAGGCAGCGTAGACAGCGGTTCTGGACGGAAAGTATGGATGATGGGGAATTATCCATGTCAGACAGACTACGCGCCAGCGAGCTTCTGGGTAAGTCTGAGGCGGACTTCGTGGATGTTATTAAGGGTGCTGATAGCATGCTGCTGGTGTTGGGCAGTCCCCGCAAGCAGATCGAGAGTAAGGTAATAGAAGGAAAGGAAAGCCATGTACAAGGACAAGCAGAAGCAGAAGGAAGCGAGCCGCGAGAGAATGAGGAAGATGCGAGCCAAGGCGACGGCGCCACTAACTGAAGGTGTAACACCAACCGACTGCGAAGGTGTAACTGTTGCGCCTAGTGTTGCGCCCTCACTTGTTACGCCTCTCGATGTGTATTCTGAGGGCCGATGGACCTACCTTCAGAGCCGAGGATATGTCTGGGATCAGGACAAGTAGCGAGGTGTCCGACCCGATGGTGTGATAGGTGTTGTGGTTCCCGGCGACCCAGCCTACGGTGAGGTGAGCGAGGCCACGTGCCGGACGTGTGGTGGTCCGGTTCAGCATCCGAAGGTAGTCAAGTGCCTCAAGTGCTGCACCAGTGGTGCGCTGAGCGCACCACAAGCCAAGCCTCACACCTTCAGCGACCTACCCTCCGACGTACAAGCCAGTATCAATAAGCACTGCTCTGAGAACAACAACGGCGAGAGAGCAGGCAGTCACAGCCGCGCAGCCATGACAGAGAGGGCGCTGCACTACCAGAACGTGACCGCATGACAAGGATAGAGACAGACCACCGCTTACGGTTGGCTCAGTTCATCGAGGATGATGTGAGCGGAAGGGCCCCATCCCTGGCCGGGAGGCTGGCAGAAGGCGAAGGCTCTTTGAGCGGAAGGGGGGCGGTACATGAATCCATCCCTGTAAATGCTTCACTTTCTCAGTCCCATAAATTCCTGGAAATCCCCCCATCGCGGAATAATGGTCCATTCGATGGTTCTTGGCTCCCCCCATCCCCACCGAATGCTTCACTTTCTCGTGTCTGTCCTAGGTGCGATCGTAATTATGAAGGGGTAGGCTGTACTGATAAGTGTCGGAAATCCCCTCGGAATGCTCCGTCTTCTCGTTTTTCACCTTTACCTGTTGGGACTAAGCTTCCTGATAAGTATTGTGAATACGCTCCTATAACAGAATCCCCAAAAAAACCCCAGAATCCCGGAGTAGGTTAAGATAGGTAACTATGAAGATACGCGAAACACTATCTGAGTTCATCGTAGTCTTGCCAGGGATTTGTATTCTCTTACCTTGCGTGATTGTGGGATTTATTGCCTTTTACGTCTACACGGGCCTTGAGGGTGGTTTCCAGATTGCTCGACGCCATTTTGATAAAGTAATGCCTGATACTGAAGAATGCCCAATAAGATAATCCATCTCGAACCCTTCCAGGACGCCTTTTATCGTTCTACCTACCGATTTCCGGGTATGTTGAGTGCGTGGGGTACTGGTAAGACGATGCTGGCTATTTTCAAGGGCATTTTACTCTCACAGATGTACAAGAACAATTTAGGCTTGATTGTGAGGAGGAAGTTCACTGATTTGGCTAAGAGTACCATGAAGGACTTCACTCGATATACAGGCTTGAAAATCCCTCAGGGTACTAAGGAGGTAATGGTCCCTGGTACTACGAGTCAGATAATGTTCATGCACGGAGACGAGCTAAGTGGTCTTCAGAACGTTAATTTGGGTTGGATTTACATTGAGCAAGGCGAGGAGTTTGATAGTCAGGAGCAGTTTGACCTTTTGAGGGGTAGGTTGAGACGGGAATTAGAGCCTGATATGGACTATACGGCTTCTGATCCGGCTTACGACTCTTATATTGAGGATTTGAAGGCTAATCCTTTACTTCAGATGATGGTAGGCGCCAACGCTGCGGGTCATTGCTGGACGTGGAAGAAGTGGATTAAGGACCGTATAGACACAATGACGGTCGAGGACGGCCCTTACGCTGGTGAAAGCTTTAAGGCTTATGAATTACACGAGGCGACTTCTTTCGATAATTACCAAAATCTACCAAAGCCGTTTATCATGGACATTGCGGCCATGAAGAAGGACTCTCCGGCTAAGTTTAAGCGATATGTGATGAACGATCACGACGAATATGATAGAGAAGGGTCGTATTGGAGTTCTCAGATCGGTATTCTTAGAAAGAAGACTCCTCCCCAAATCGGTTTAGTCCCTCACGACCCTGCTTATTCCGTCCATACGGCTTGGGATGTGGGATATACGACGTGTGTGTGGGTCTTTCAAGTAGTTGGAGTCAATCGGTACTTTTTGAGATATTACGAGGGTCAAGGCGAGGGAATTCAACATTACACCGATCTTTTACATAAATGGGAGTCGGAAGGATATAGGTATGGGAGTCATTTCGGCCCTTGGGATATAGATAATCCCGCCCATAAGGCCACTGAGGGTAAGACTGTCCGTGAGATTGCTAACGAGCATGGAATCATCTTCCAGAGCCTCCCGATGGATAAGGATGTGAATAATAGTATTGAGACTACCAAGAAGCACTTCCCGATGAGTTGGTTCGATGCAAAAGGTTGCGAAACGGGGTTGGATGCGTTAGAATGGTTCCATGAGAAGAAAAACACCGCAATGAGCCTTGAAGGAAGGCCGTATTTCACCGATAAGCCGGAAAAGGACTGGTCGGAGCATTGTTCTAAGGCTTTTATTATCGCCGATCAGGGGATTCCGTTCATCAGGACCGGATCGAGTATAACGACTGAAAAGATCAAGGAGTTACAGAGAAAGCATGGGTTAGTAGCCTAAGGAGAAACCATGAAAGAGGCACTTGCAACAATTAAGACATGTTCGGTAATGTTGCTGATATTGATAACAATATTGGTATTGGGGGTATATTTTGAGCATAATACCCACTTGAACGCAAATGATAATTGTCCGCATGATGTCATACAACCTGTTTGTGCCAAGTGTGATAGAGTTGTTGTGAATGACCCAAATGAGGGCCAGCTTCGCGTGACACAAATTGGCGAAGATGAATACGGCAAAAAGTACAATTATGAAATATTTGATAGCAATGAGTGGATCATACTCAAATGAGTGAAAAAATATGCGCATATCAAAGTGAAGAAGAGACCAAGCAAGACATCGCCAACGCCCTCCAGGCGGCTTTGAGTCGGCATATCGGCTTAGACTCTCCCACAGAGGAAATGATGGCTGAACATGCTTTTGTAGTTGACACGGAAGAGGGCTTGGATTACATGTGGGGGACAGAGGAAAAACGAACGCTCTTGATGAGTGTTCGGCCATTAGTTGTAACCGAAGGCGTAAGGATAATTACAGATGGCCCATGACTCTGAACTAAAAGACGACTTCCAAGACGCCTACCAGATAGCATCTGAGGGCTGGGCGAACGCATGGCCCGAGATGAGTATCGATATGGAGTTCGCTCTTCTCGCGCAGCACACCGCCGAGGAATGGGAGAAAGCCACCCTTCAAGGTAGGAAACTCTTGACCTTCGACAAAACCCAGAGACAGTTGAATCTCATATCAGGCTACGAAGAGAGAAATCGCCACATCTTGAAGATAGCTCCTCAGGGATTAGAGGACGACCCCCCTTCGACTCAACACACAAAGCTCATAATGCAGCAGTTGGGCGCCGGGCAGGGATTCACCGGATACGACCTGATGAGTAAAGCCTTCAAATGGGGATGTTTGGCTTCCGGGTCGAACCTTGTAGAGATATTCAGGGATAGGAATAATAACCTCAAATTGGGCCGTAGAGGCTTCAATTCATTCCTACTGGACCCTTTACTCAATAATCCCGATTTGAGCGATTGTAGCTATATCCTGACGGGCCAGTGGGTGCATGAGGATAGGGTTAAACTCATCATTCCCACCGAAGCGGACAAGATAGACAATCTCAATACCATAAGTTCTTTCCCAAGATGGCCGTATTTAGGCCAGCCACTCGACCGCAAAGAGTCCCATACCAGACTGTATGAGGAGTATTGGCGTAGAGATACGAGTTTCGTAGAGACTGTGATCGATAGGCAGACCGGCGAAGAGTTCCCATTCAAGAGGATTAGGGACGCTTTTGGGGATTCTAAAGCCGCAAGGGATTGGCTCAAGTCCCGAAGGACTCAAAATGGAGGCCCGGCGGCGACGGTCTTTAGTAAGCCGATTGATAAGATTCTCCTTTCTGTATTCGTAGACGACGAACTCGTTTTCGACGGAGAAAACCCTCTAGGATTGGACGATTACAATTTCGTATGGTTCCACGGAGATTGGGTGCCCGAAGAGCCGAGAGACGAATTGAAGCTCCAGGGATTTATCAGGGGTTTGAGAGATCCCCAAAACGCATATTCTCGAAAGATGAACCAGGCTTTTGATATTATCGAGAGTCAGATACAAAGCGGTAAGATCGTTCGAGATAAATATATAAAGAATTACGAAGATATTTACAAAGCCGGCCAGGGGATTCATCTTCACGTAACGGACGATGCCCCGCAGAATCTCCAACTCGCAGACGTAGTGGCCAATATACAGAGTGTGGATATCAAGCCAGGGTTGTTTCAGTTGATGGAAGGAATTGAAAAAGCCCTCATCGAAGCTAAAGGTTTGAACGAAGAGATTCTAGGTAGTGACGATAAGGACATTCCCGGTATCCTGCATAAGTTCAGAACCGGCGCCGCCCTTACAGGCCAGCAGGGGATTTTTTCAGGGTACAGATCGTCCAAGAGACAGGTGGGGATTAAACTGGTTAGGGCCAATCAGAGGATTTTAGAGCCTCATCAAGTCTTTAGAATGATAAACGAAATGCCCGTACCGGGTTTTTATGAGATTGACTTCACCCAATACGACTGCACTCCCACCGAAGGACTCTTAACCGATACCCAGAGACAGTTGAGTTACATGGAAATCAAGCAGATCAGGAAAGAGTTCCCCGACGCCGCTCAGTTTATTCCGCTTTCATGGTTACTTAAAATGGCCCCGATCCAAGCCAGTTCAGAGCTTATCAAGTTGATCGAACAAGCCGAGCAGCAGGCTTCGCAACAGAACCAGAAACAATTACAAGACCAACAGAGAATCAACTCATTGATAGAGGCCCAGACTGCCGCCGAGGTCGCCAGGGCCAAGGAGGACATCTCCGACGTTCAGGAGAACAGAGCGAACATCGCTTTGAAGAACGCCCAGACGTTAGTTCAAATCCAAAAGCTTCAAGGTGAGAACCAACGCGCGCCCGGTAACGAACAAGCCGAATTGGTCTTTGGTGTTATAGACAGAATGCTAGAGGCTCAGAAGATAGCCAGTCAAAGGAAAACCGTGGAGAGTACACAAAAATGAGGAAACCAAGATGGAAATGAAGCTAGAAAAACTGAAATTGCACGACTTTGCAGGGCAAAATTGTGACGTTGAAATAACTGGTCGTAAGAATGGTAGTATATTTGTGCGATTTGAATCCATGGAAGGTTATGGCAATCCAATATTAGAACTTGAGCAGTTAGAGTCTCTTGTAAAGAGATGCAAGATGATGGAGGATGCTCGCAAATGAATCTATTCAAAAGAAAACAAAGCGGCTTGATAAAGATGACGGGAAAAGATGCTCCTGTCATAATCCCGGCAATCTCTCCCGACATTCAAGGGGTGAATGCCTACAGACTTCTCGATACAGAGCAGAAGGCGATTCTTCACTACGCTTTGAAAGACTTCCTCAAGACTGAATCATCAGGCTCTTGCTCACTATGGACTTGCATGCGCGGTGCAGGTGATGTATGTTGGGCATTTGAAAAGAAGACCAGGCATAATCCGAAACCGGCCTTGAAGATATGGCCGAGGAAAACGATAAAGGTTGACTTCATAACCAGAGCGAAGCAGAGATTAGGAATAGGATGAAACCGACACCTGACGAAAATAAGGTATTGACGAAAGTTAAGGGAATGCTGAAAACGTGCTTTCCAAGTATGCAAGGTTCGTTGACATTCCACCTCGCCAAGAAGAAGCCCAACGCCGATCAGGTAGATTGCGAAGTCAAGTACACGGTGGAGAAACAATGAAACGACGAAACGACGAAACGACGTTCGACGTTCGACGTAGATAGCGTCGAGTAAAAACTAAAAGATAACAGAGATGATTCTGACGAACTCTCGGCAAGCCCATTGCGGGCACCGGAGTTCGTCTTTTTTTTTTGGAGTAATATGAAGAAAGGTACAATATGGAAACTGTAGAGGAAAATCCGGTCAATGAAATCCCAGAGGGTGACGCTCTGGAAACGGTCAATGAAATCCCAGAGGGTGACGCTCTGGAAACGGTCATAGAGGCTCCGGGTGACGCGGAGAAGAAGGTATCTGTAGAAGCTGTAATTGCCGAGACGAAGAAGCGACAGAAAGCTGAAACTCAACTCGCCGCTGCCCAACAGGCGCAACCGCAGGCCGAGTATCAAGCGCAACTGCTTCAGCAGCAGTATGCTGCGGCTGTTGAGCCGCCGCCTGCTGCTCCGGCAGACGACGAATGGGTCAATTTTGGTGCTATTCGTCAGATGCAACAGGAGCAGACTCAGGCATTGCAGGCCCAGAACTTACAGATGCAAGCACAAGCGTTTATGAATCAACATCCCGACTTCGCCGAAGTAGTAGGCGTAGGTTCAGGTGGGATGTTCAAACCAAGTGAACATTTAACAAAGGCTCTTCAGTCTAATCCGGCATTGGCCGGTCTACAGCAGACGCTTGCTCAAGGTAATCCGCAAGCTCAGATGGTGGCCTATGATATGGCCAAGTCGCAGAAGCAGTTCGCAGAGCAACAGGCAAAGTTGACTGTGTTCGAGCAAGCTGCCGCTGCGTCCAGCGAGAAGACCGCTGCCCAGACCGGCGTCACTTCACCAAACCAGCCAGATCGCTGTTCAACGATATCCGGGTCTACTTCCCGTTGAACAAGCAGGTAAGGGTCTACAAGGTCATCGAGTGCAATATGGAGCTTGCACTGGAATACATGAACAGTCAGCCTCACGATGGAATAGGTTTCGACGGGAATCCGTTGCGGTGTAGGGCAACGACTCGCAAGGGTAAGCCTTGTCAGCGTGTGCCACTTCCGAACAGCCAATACTGTCCCTCCCATCAACATCTCGAAGAGCCGTTGATGGAGGAAGTCTCGACCGCCTAGGGAACTAAAACTTAGCTCTCGCAAGTCTCATGCAGATGTTATGAGATGCAGAG
>SDBT01017860.1_pt1 | contig 11178 bp, 31 predicted proteins | sample 2277101 | NCBI WGS metagenome assembly SDBT01 (sample SAMN10404973, study PRJNA504765) | marine sediment metagenome | isolation source: marine sediment core GS10_PC15, 103 cmbsf | place: Arctic Ocean: Southern Knipovich Ridge | collected 2010 | reverse complement strand
GGAGCGAGAGATTTTTCTGGCCCTCGATTATTTTTCCCTCTGCGAAAAAAGGCTACGAGATAATGGCTTATCTAAAAAGGAAGCTTGGTATTTTGCATACCCTAAATACTCTACTGGATCAAAGTGGCGCAGATTCAAGCGGCGGGGAGAAGTGTTCAACGAGAGAGTCGGGTTTCTAAAAACAAAGTTCAAATAAGGAGGTTCAAACCATGACCGCCTCAAACATACCCAGCCCAAAAGAGGTGCTGGAAAGGCTTTTGATGCTAAGTCCTCGTTTTCATGAAACTATAAACAATCATTACGAAAGGGTTGCCACAGAGTTCTTAAAAGATACTGGTGTGCTGGCCCCAGGTAAGGATGAACCGGCGGCGGCTTATCCTGATGTTGACGAAGATAGGGTTTTACGCTTTACTCAATGGGAGGCTGACATTCGAGAAAACGCCAAAGCCGCCATCCCCGTTGCCGAACTGCATGGGCAGGCGATGGGGTTGCTAAAGCGTATTGTGAAAATTAATGAACCCTTACAAGCAAATATCATTGGATATTTAACAATGGACATGGTAGAAGAAGGACATGAGATTTTCAATCAATTAAAGGAGCGAAAATGAAGTTTGAAATACACTATACGCTGCCGTCTGGCGATGAGGAGAGCGTTATCATTGAGGGCGATTCCGTTGAGGAAATCCGAACAAAGGCCGATGTCGAAGTTGAGAAGCGCAATGGGGTTGATCCCTGGAGCATTTGCCTTGACGAAAATCAGGCAAGGAGGAATGATGGCTGAAATTGAACAGGCCCTGATAAATCTTGTCGATCAGGTATATCCAATGGCTCCCTCAAGCACTGTCGAGGCCGCCATCGCAAAGGCCACCAAGCAGATCAAGGCGCAGCAGCGGGAGCGGGTGGAGAAGTTGATTATCAATAGCAAAAAGGTAAATGAATACTTAGGCCATCCCGATCATTGCGGAATACATATGACTGAGTTCTGTGATTGTGGATTAAGAGAAGCAAGAATCGCGTGGAAAGCCGCCCTCAGAGAACTGGAGGCCGAATGAAACAAACAAGACCTACCCAGCATCAACAGATGAGGGCGTTAGAAGATAGGTACCTGCGCCTGGAGACCCAGATCAAGCAGCAGCGGAAGCGGGTGGAGAGACTGAAGAGGGCCGTGAAATTAGCGCTTGATCCTAAAGCGGAATTCCCACCAAACAAGGAGGCATTCCCATTGTGGTTAGAGATGGAAGCCGCCCTCAAAGAACTGGAGGTTGCCGATGGGTAAAAAACTAAAACATGATGTACGCTGTCTGATGATAGAATATGCAGATGATGGTGAAAAAAGACATTCACTTAGAATTGTATCAGATGGTAGGTTTCTTGTAGATGATGAATGGTGTTATGACTTGCAACAAATCATAAACAAAGCCGCTACCATATTTCAACTGAAATATCCTGAGTATTCTAATGATATAGCAGAAACCCAACTTGAGCAGCAACAGAAGCAGGCGGACATCCTGAAATCCGCCCTAGACAGAATATGGACATCTTCAATGACGGCGGAACTCGCTCAACAGATTGCAGGGACAGCCCTTGCAGAATGGAGAATGAAGGAGGCTGAATAATGGAGGAGAAACAAACAATTTCTAGAAATTTCTCGCCAGATGAATTACGCTGGTGCCGCAGGTTAGAGAGAACATTGAAGGCAAAACCAAGAGACCTTTATGTTTATGCGGGGCTAGGATCAATAGATATAATGCTTACAGACGATGTGGACAAGAATGATGATGGAGAAGCCGCACGTAAGTACCCTGAATGGACTCAATATTCTTTTGTCGCTAGGATAGAAGGGGATGCTAGTGGTCTATAATCCAGGAGGCCACCGATGACGCCTGACCTACAAGAGCAGGTGGAGCAGCACTTAGCAACACTGGAATCCGAGGACGAGCGACGGGAAGTGAGGTTGTTATTCTGCAAAGTAATTGCGGAATGCTGCGGTGGGGTACCTTGGTCATGGCAAGAAGTTATCCGCCGCCGTTTCGCCTGGCTGCTCGATAAATGACCGAGCCGAATATCATAACGCAAGGCAACAGAGGTGGCTACGGCTGGTTGCCAATAAGCGACTTGGCATTCTGCAAAGGGGTAGTGGCGGCGATAAACCGTGACCCCGATAGGCGGGCAAAGGTCGAGTTCCGTAGCAACAAATGCCGAGTGGTTGACTACTCACGTCCGATTCGGGTTCGGCGTGAAGGGGGGAGGCGGGATAGCGGGCCGATCCTTGGCTGGGAGCCGATGGAATGACCGCCCTGGCCGCTAACCAGCCTCGTATTTGGTACGATAAAGAGTCAGGGCTATGGTTCGCCTACAGGGACGGTTATTTCGGGACGGGGGATGACAAGGAAGAGGCTTGCGAAATGTGGCACATTATTTATGAATTGTAGTCATTATGAATAAAAAAGACTGTGAGCATATAGGCTATTTGCTTTCTACTTGTAAAACACGGCAAAAAATTGAGTTCGAGCTACTGAAAATAGACCCTCGAATTGAGGAGGAGCGTGATTTGTTTGAAGAGGTAGAGGGTCGAGACCAAGCGACAATGGACCGTTATATACAACTTATGACAGAAGAATATGGACCAGACTGGTCTTTTAGCAAAAGGGCAAGGATAGAGGGGAGGACAAAAGAGATTTGGCAACAAGCCTATAATGAGGTTAGAGCATAGGCCTGGCGGAGATGTGGCACATAATCTATAACCTGGAGGGAAAATGAGATACACCATTAAAATCCAACACAAGTTTGATACTAAGCCTAAATGGGAAGCCAGTGGGGCCTTTTTCCCCGGAACTCCCAGGGGGTTGCAGGAAGCGCAGGAACACGTAAAGATGATGGACACTCATCCAGGCAATCCACATGGGTATTGGGTGCACAGAGTCTTTGAATATCATGGTAGGGGTGATTACCGTCCCTTGGAGGCAAAATGAACCTGCACCTGTTCCTTGATGTATTGGCTGTTACGTGGGGGATTATGTTTACTCTCCGCTTTGTGCTCGCAACGATTATGAGAGGGCAGGGGAATAAACGTGCGCCCTCTAAGGTAGAATGGACGGCCTTTTTTATGATCGCCACCCTCTGCTGGGCCTGGATCGTGGCGGGATAACACAACAAAAAAGGAGGCAAAATGAGCAACTTCAGAAAAGACTTGGAGCAAGCAATTAATTTCCACAACAAGGAGAGCGGCAGCGATACCCCGGATTTCATTCTGGCTGAATACCTTATTGATTGCTTAGAGTCCTTCGACAAGGCAACAAAGAGCCGGGCAGAGTGGTATCAACCGGACTTGGAAGAAGCCCCGGGAGTGCCGTCACCTGCTGACCCTGAAGCGTAGTGCAATCAATAGCGTTGACTATTGACGGGGGAAAGGGTATATTCAGGTATGTTTAGGTCTATAAGCATATCACCATGCTTCAATTTGCCTCGGCTCCTGGTAAACACTCGCCTTGTGCTTGTGGGCCTAAACAGCGCCAGGAGTTGGGGCATTTTTACGAGATGAGCCAATGTCCACATACATGGAAAAACTGAAAGACCCTCGGTGGCAGAAAATGCGTCTCAAGGTGTTAGAGCGAGATGGATGGGAATGCCGCAACTGTGAGAACAAAGAAGATACGCTTCACGTACATCACACATACTACAAAAAGGATACCGACCCTTGGGACTATGAATTTAGTTCTCTGTTAACTATTTGCGAGACATGCCACGAAGAAGAGTCTGGGGGAAGGAGAAGAGCCGAAGAAGATGCTCTGCTTTCCGCTCTTCGTGTGCGCGGGTACTTATCAAGTGATATAAATTCAATAATGTATGATATTTATAACCTGACTGAGTGGAAACACCTAGATTTACTATGCGAATTTTTTAGAGATCGCTTCGAGATTGAGAAAAAATATGCCTAGAATAAGATCAATCAAACCTGATTTTTTTCTGGATGACGAAATAACAACACTCCCCTATCAAATCAGGCTAGCCTTTATCGGCTTGTGGTGTCATGCAGACAGAGACGGAAGACTTGAAGATAAGCCGCGGCACTTAAAAGCGGTTATCTTTCCATACGATGAAATAGACATGGAATCTACACTAGAACGGTTAGAGAACTACGTTAAAACGGAGGGACAACCGTTCATAAGCCGCTATGATGTTAATGGGCGCAAGTATATACAAATAAATAACTTCAGCAAACATCAGCGACCCCATCATACCGAGCAGGAGAGTAAAATACCTCAAAATAAACCGTCCAAGAACCGTTCTCTACCCGTTGTCCCCCAGGAAGGAAAGGAGGCTGTCTTAAAGGAGGAGGGAATGGTTATGGGAAAAGGGAAGGAGTTTATTCTCTCCCGCCGCAAAAGAAAACTGTCAGGGTCATCGCTAACCCTCTTTAATGACTTTTGGAAAGCGTTTAGCGATAAAAGAGGAAAAGCTGAAGCCGCTGATGCGTGGTTAGATATTGATTGGCCCGATGATAGGGACGGAAGTTTTATATCAAAGATACTGTCGAGCGCCGAAGCGTATGCCGCACACCGCCAAGACCTTATCAACAACGGCTCGACTCCGAAGATGGCCCAGGGATGGCTTTCGGGCCGCCGCTGGGAAGATGAAATTTTAGCAGAAGAGGACTTAACCGCAAGACATGAAAGATGGAGAAGGGAACGTGAACAGAAAAGCACTGATTGATAAGTTTTGCCTTGATTACGGTTGGATACCCAACGAAGGGGAAGTGGAACACCTTGAAAAATTCTGTGATAGTATTACATCTACTGCCATACTAAGAAAGACTCTTGATCCATCTAACCATCCCAAGACCGAAACAGGCAGGGTGTTCCGTCCCAACGTGGCTACGCTTCGATCTGTGGCGGAAGCATTTATTAACGAAAGAGCAGCATATAAACGCCAGGAGGCTATGTCCAGTGTCAGCCCTGCCGAAGACTGCTTTTACTGCACCGCTGGCCATGTGTTGGGCATTCAGGAGAGGATGGAGCTTTGGAGTACCTTTGTTGCCGGCCGTTGTGAGTGCAAACAAGGCGATGACACTGGCTACCTGGCCCGGAGACGCCCCGTGAGACCAACCCTGGAGATTCAGGGCTATGCCAGGGACAGCGGCTTAAACTGCCCACTTGCGGCTGACAAAATGGTCTACGAGCGGAATCGGGGTTATCGAGACCAGGACAAAATGGAGGGGAGATAATGAGTCAATGTAACAGGATGAATTGTAGTCTTTGGTTTCACATTAAGCGGGGTAGTTTAATGATCCTTTTCCGTTATTGTCAAACTTGGGGATGGGGATATTTTTGGGAAGATACAATTTGTCGGCCAATCAGACTTATGAAAAGAGACAGAAAACCAACAAAAAGAGATAATGCAAAGGAAGAAGTATGATTAACTATAGCGAAACAGAAGTTGGCGACATTTTTAAAGTTGTAGGAAGGGGTGCGCCCGGATATGCAGAAGCGGGTGATTTAGTGAGAGCAACGGAAGTCCACAAAAACAGTGTCATGGTAGAAGACAGAGACGGTAACCCTTGTGAGTTTGTCTTTAACTGTGGGGCTGCGAGATTAGAGTCAACAGAATGGAAAAAGGATTTCCCGAAATAGGCAAAATAACCGCCCGACGGTGGGAAGACGAGGAGGCTGCCGATGTGTGAGTGGATAAGCGTTGAGAATTTTTTAAAAATTCGGGACCATGAACAGGTAATAATCAACTTAGCCAGGGAGAGGATAGATGAGGCTCATAAAAGTGCTGATAGATGTCCGCCTCCGATTAATCGCAGGGCCGCCATAGCAAAAGACATTGTAGAGGATGCTGTAATATGGCATGAGCGTGAATCAAGTATATGGGAGGGGAAAGAAATGGGCGGAGATTTCTGGACTATTGTTGGAACGCCAGATCACTACGGCGACCCCTTTAAGGCTTACACGGCTGATGATGGGTGCCGCTACGGGCTGGACGGTGCATATATTGCACTCCCCGAACCACCAAAGGAGGCAACCGATGCCTAAAATACAAGAGCGGGTCGAGCAGTATGTAGAAGATTGGGTTGTTACATCTATGGAGCGCCGGGCTTTTTACGAAATTCTCCGCTCCGCTGTGGAGGAGTGCTGCGAGAAAGCGGGGGAACCCCTCTCGCTACAGCAAAGGCTAGCAATCCGAAATCGCATTGAAAAGCATTTCGCTTGGCTGGAGGCAAAATGACCCGTGAATACACCTGTTCCCCCGGCGATTACATCCCCTGCCCTGAGTGCGCCGCCCCAGGCGGACCGGACGGCATGACCCGTGCCAGGGGCGTGATGACCGACCGGGAGTATGCCGACCGGCGTTGTAACAAGTGCGGGCACCGATGGACGGAGGGCGATACGATGGAGTTGCCGCTGGGGGAGACGGAGCCACCCGACCCTGGCCTGGAAGCGCCCCCGGAGCCACCTGCCCCTGGTGGCGTTGACGTTGACCCCTACGACTTCGGGGACGGCTTTGTGAGGGAAGATGAATCGATACCATTTTGAGGAGGCTAACAATGGCAAAAGAGCGATGCAGTGAGCGAGTTAGAGATAAAGGGATGTGGCCTAGTTTCCATCAATGTCACCGTAACGGCGTTGTGCAACGTGATGGCAAATGGTATTGTAAGCATCACGACCCGGAGGCCAAGAAAAAACGGGATGCCGAACGGGGTGCAAAGTGGGACAAAGAATGGGATGAAAAGCAAGAAGCCTGGCGCAGAGATGCCGCCATGAGCCGGGCCTGCGACGGCATCTCGACTGATGACTTGGAGCGCCTTGCGCCGGGCGAGCTGGCGGTGTTTTTTGCAAAGGAGACTTACGATGGCGAAGTATAAAGACATTGGGCCGGGAGAATCATTCCCCGCCAACAACACAATGAAAATAGCCTGCTGCGATTGCGGGCTGGTGCATAAACTTGAAATATTTGCCAACGAAAAGGGATTTATGATGATGCGATTCGCCAGAGATAGACGGGCAACGGCGGCAATAAGAAGGGAAGAAAGGAAAAGGAGGGAGGCTCCCGATGGAAATAAGCACCAAGGAGATGCGAGAGTTGCTTAACAAGGCGTGGGATGGTGGCAGCGGGTGGATTTGTGTTAGATATGGCTTTTCCAAAGTGCTGGCGACCAAAAGAGGCATGGATCACCGCTACCGGGACGTGAGCAAGATAATCAAAGAGATAAGGCCCAAGCCTAAACAGTGGGATAACTTAATAGAGGAGGATCAACCATGACGGCAGACCCAGGATACCCAACCGTGAAAGACCGCAAGCAGGAAGCGATAGGATTACTTGGCGAATGGAGAGACAACATCCTCAGGCCAAACGCCCTCAGCCCGGAGGAATGCTACGACCGCATCGCCCCACTGATGCAAGGTATCCCGGAATTCCCAGCCACGGCAAGGAGTGACGGGGAGACAACCGATTGCGTCCCGAAGCAAGAAATCATTTACACTAAGCAGGAGGACACAGGAGAGGGGTGGATCGACAGGCGCTTTGTTCGGCCAGAGTTCCCGGACGAGGCGCTGAAGGACCTGCTGCTTGATGCAGACTTGTGGAGCAAGGAGGGGCTGTTCTGGAAAGTCAAGTGCCTTGTACAAGGGCATCCTGCCGAGACCGGCGAAAAGGGCACCTGCCAGACGTGCGGGGGGAGTTCCGGGCATATTTGCCACGATGGGGAATTCCGACGCTGGCCCGGACTTGCTTGCTCAAACTGTGCACACCAAGGAGTTGACCTTTGCCCCGACTGCGATGGCACCGGGGAAGAACGGCGAAGCGGGAAAGAGCGGCGAAAAGAGGGATCAGGCTAGGTGCTGGGGTGCCCGTACAGAGCCGTAGAGGGGTCGTAAAGGCATTTTAATGGTTAATGTGAGGAATCCTACGTTTTGACTGGGCAATGCCCTAGAATCGCATGTGAGAAGGTTCAATATGGAGGTGTAATCCTTTATAAATCTACTTGTCCAGAGTGCAAAGAGAACAACCTAGAAGAATTACAAGAGATTACTTGTACTTGTTGTGGTCTTAAATATGAAACAACAACAAAAAGAATCCGAGTGGAACCAAGCTCATTTAGGAAACGTCCCGTATTTAAGGTTAAGAAGCGGGAGATATTGGCTCGACAGGGTAATCGTTGCTATTGGTGTAATAGAGGGTTTGGTGGATATTACTTGAATAATGGGAAGATTAAACAATTACAACCGCAATTTGACCATAAAACTCCATTTGCCTATACTGGTGGGGCTTATCAAACGGATATGGTAGCCGCTTGTAGACCATGCAATAGTCATAAACATGATAAAATGTTCAACGACGAGTGCGAATGCAAGAAATATCTTCTTGATAGGTTGGATTTCCTCGTTCAACAGGGGAAGTACGTTTTCTTTAATTAGGTATGGGTGCGGGGCTTTGCGGGCTTGGGGGCTAAATCTCTACAGTAGCGGCAACGCCTCCGGTACGCATTGGTCTCACCATAAATATCGGTTTTTATACAAACCCGATGTCCACATTCTAATACTTCGACATTTATCATAATATCAGTCCCCTCGATTGCTCTCTTTTCGTATCCGGTGATTTTACGCAAGGGGCCATATTTATCTCTTAGTTTCATGTCACGCCTCCTTCCCGTACTTGGCGATAAATGCCCTAGCTTCGTCTAGCAGATGGTTGGCTATTTTGCCACTAAACTCTGTCCTGTTAAGGCCGTGTTGCTCATTACTGAGCGCCAGGGCACAGATTGGACAAACCTCTTGCGGTGCTCTCCTGCTCGATATGTATGGCTGAATCAAATGATCGGGGAATTTACGTTTGCACTTCGTACATTCTTTTTTCATTTTCTAGCCCTTTCTACTTTCTATAGCGGCTTGGAGTTTACCGGCGACGCCGCAGCCAGCAGCTCCGCTTTGTCCTGGCGGAGTTGGATCAGCTCCTCGTGCATCTCAGGTGCCTTGACTATCAGCCGGGCGTTGGCCTTGGTGCTGGTACATAAGGCAACAGTATCAGAACCGTCAGCATTAGTAATAGCTACTCCCTCTATTTTCCAGGGTCCGGGTGTGAAGTTGTTCATTGGGGTGTCCTTTCTTGGCTAGTGGGTTCTTTGGTTGCCTTGGCGATGGCGGCTTTGGCAATCTCTACAGTATCATCAAAACACTCTTTAAGGGTAGCCTCTGGTTTCCCGTCTGCCAATGGTTTGTAAGCGATTTTCTGGAGCGCCTCCACCAACTCAGCCTTGTCCTGGCGGAGTTGGGCGACCTCGGTAATTTTAGATGTGTTATGGATTTCGTGAGTTGCCTTTGTTTTTGTAGTAGTCCCCGCACTTGGCGAGTATTTTGTTCCGCCCAATTGCTTACACATATTTGCAAGTGTGCTCCCCTCTAGGTCAGAATTAGCGACCCCCTTACAGAAGTTTACACATTTTTCAAGGCGGTAGCCAAAGTCACCTGAATTAATCCCATCCACTAGGATTTGTCCGTCGGCAGTAACCAGTCTGCCTTTAGGCATAAAAGTGTTGGATTGCTCCTCGTACCTGAATGGGTAGTGGCTTGGTTTTAGTGGTGTGTGCTGTGCCATAGTACCCCCCTTAGGTGTTATTGGGTTATTATGATACGTATGTTAATATGCCCTCGGTGCTGGAGAGCTTATCCCCTCCCGGCATCCGGGGATGGCATAAACTCTTTTGCAGGCGAGGCAGGAAATCGTTGTCCATGATCTCTTGTACGGCGGCTTGAGCCTCGGCCAAGGTACTTGTGGGATTGTCGTCGCAATTGCGCTCTCCAGGGATATTGTGCCGGTAGACCATCTGGGCGTAAGGTCGCTTGTATTGGATCGCGTATACATACTTGCCGTCCCTTTTGGCGACGACGGCCTCGACCGTAAAATCCGCCCCCCTCCCTATCCTGCGATTGGGGACGGTCAGGAGTATCGTACAGTTGTGGGTGTCTGGTTGGGTCTCCGATGCTCGCCAGTGTAGTTGTGCCATTGCTCTACCTCCTTAGGATGTAATAACACCCTTGACGCTAAGTTTGTGATTACGCTGTCCGGTGGATCCGGAAGGGTACCTAGCGCCAAGGGCAATGTGTTATGGGTATGTAGTAGCGTAATCACGCTCGCAACTTAGGCAACCCCAATATAACCCACAAGAGAAATCTTCAGTTTTGATTATCAAATCGCCCTGTTTCTCCACCTCCCTCGTCGTGAAAATACTTTGATTATACATAATCTGTCGCTACAATCTTTTGACTTGACTTTCCCCTAACCTCCAATGTTAAGTTTCGGCAATGGCTAAATCCGCTAAATCCAAGACTCCCAACTCACTACCCTTTGAGCAGCAAGTCGCCCTCCGACTCAAAGAGCTCTCCCCCTCCAAGGATGCCATAACTCCCTCTGAGGATGTTATCCAGCACTCTGAGGATGCTATACTCTCTTCTGGGGATGTTAAGGATGTAATGGAGGGTGATAATGGGAGTATCAGGGGTGATTGTACTAAAATGGTTGTTACAGGAGAGCATAAATCCCCCTGGAGAGAGAATTCTTATCTCCCCACCCATCCCCGCAAATTGGCAACAGTTGAGCAGCGGGAGCAGTTTTTAGTGATTTTGCGCGAGAAAAAGTATATTGTATGGGCGGCAGACGAAATTGGGGTAAGTCGGATGACTGTGTACCGGCGGATGGCTGAGGATGTGGACTTCTCCGCGGCTGTAGGCCAGATCATTGCATGGCGAGAGGAGAGGGTGTTGGCCAAGATAGAGGCAGTGAGTGAGGCTGAGGCCGTTAAAGAGGGTCGTAACGGCGATAGGATGATGCAGCTCAACGCCTTGGCTCCTGGCAAGTACAAGCGCGACGCCAAAGGTCAGCAGCAGGCAACGCAGATCAACATCGTCATCGGGTTCACGCCGCCAACGGTGCCGAGGTGATGCTATGTTTAACGTAAGTTCAATAAACAGTGTAAGTTTACGGAGAATATGGCAACTGCGCATAACTTATATTTTGTATAGTGGAGGCCACTGATGCCGTACAAGCGTAAGGGACGTACCATCCTGCATAAGACCGATGGCTGGAGTAAGAAGCAGACAGCTGGGTCAGTGCCCAAGGCCAAGCGTGCGCTTAACCTGCTCAGGGGCATAGAGCATGGCTGGGAGCCAACAGGTCAGCCAG
>SDBT01017859.1_pt1 | contig 11178 bp, 10 predicted proteins | sample 2277101 | NCBI WGS metagenome assembly SDBT01 (sample SAMN10404973, study PRJNA504765) | marine sediment metagenome | isolation source: marine sediment core GS10_PC15, 103 cmbsf | place: Arctic Ocean: Southern Knipovich Ridge | collected 2010 | reverse complement strand
GTATTAGATGACCTTGGTGGCACGCTGTTCTCCGTTAGGGACGCCATGAAAGAGGCGACTGTGGCAACGGATGAGAACACCGAGGCGATGGCTATCTCCGCCAACAATGCCAAGATCCTTGTCAAGGTGCAGAAGCAGATCACTGAGGCTGCGGTTGCTAGGGCAGAGGCTGAGATAGCACTCGCGGCGGCTGAGAAGGAACGAGTCAAGGAGCTCAGTGGGGTATGGCAGGAGTTCTTCAACCTTAGGAACAACCAAAACCTATCTTCACTTGATGCCCAACGTGATGCGATCAATGCCTGGTTCGAGAATGAGGTTGCACAGCTTGACGAGTCTAATGAGAACTGGCAGGAGCACTACGACCTCCTAGCTGAACTGGCTGGTGAGAAGCTCGACGAGGTAGGTATTGATTGGGACCACCTCCGTAGTGTATCCATTGACGCGCTGGAGGACCAGGCTGAGACTGCTAGGCGGACATACGACGAGATGATTCGTCAGTCCGGTCGCTTTACTAGGCAAGCATTAGAAGACCAACTTCAGAAGGTGAGGGAGACAGCCGCTGCCGCACGGAATATGGGTCAGGACTTCGTCTTGGCACATACTGCGGCCACAACCGCCGCTGGAGATCAAGAGGATGCACTTGACGCCGTCGCAAGAGCAGCCCGGGCAGCTACGGCGGCCGCAAGTGCCACGTCCGCAGCCTTCGCTATCAATCGTGAAAACCTATCTGACATTGCACGTTCGTTCGGAGTCGATCCTGTGGCAGCGTTCGCGTGGGCCAGATTGGGTTACTCCTTTGAGGACATACTCAATCTAGCTAGAAGTGGAGCTCCACCTGCTGGCGCACCACCTGGACCAGGACCAAGGATCCCAGGGTTTGAACATGGGGGCACAGTCCTAGTAGGTGAAGCAGGACCTGAGGTTGTTCGTCTACCCTTAGGTGCTCAAGTCTTTCCGAATGGTGTTAGCCCACCACCTCTAGGAGGAACGAGCATCAGTCTAGTATTCCATGTCAACGGCACGGGCAGGGACGCGGCGCAACAGATCAAGACGGTCATCATGCGTGAGCTAAGAGCTGTCCGGCAGTTCAGAGGAGCATAAGGAGAACCGATGGGACTTCAAAGATGGCAGGAGACACTTATCACGTCACAGATTGACGGGGCAGCACTGACAGCCGCCGCGGCGGCTACCATGCTCCCTGCGGCAGCCATTTTCACACTGCCCGCGAACTTCTTTGATGCCCCTGGAAAGCAAATTAGAATCCAGGCGTCAGGGCGTATCTCTTCACTCATTACGACGCCGGGCACAGCACGATATGACGTCAGACTAGGGGGAACAGTAGTCTTTGATGGATTGGCTGTGCTCCTGGATACGATTGCTGGGCATACGACAGTTGGGTGGGCCCTCGACATCCTCCTCACCTGCCGTGTCATTGGCGCCGCTGCGAACTTCTTTGGTATCGGGCAATGGACGACTGAGGATATCTTAGGCGTGCCTGCTACGGCGCCGAAGGGTGTGCTCACAGCAATTCTCCCGTGGAACACAGCACCTGCCGTAGGTGCAAATTTCGATTCAACCGTTTCTCAAACGGTTGATATGTTCTTCACGCAGACAGTAGCCACGGGCACTATGACATGCCATCAGTATTCACTGCAAGGTATGAACTAGTGTATGGCTGATATATTAGCGCCCGGGCCACATCATCTGGCTCATTTAATCCCGTGATAGCCTGCGCTTCCGGAAAACTGGGGATGAAATAATCGATATACGGCAAGCTGGGTTCCAGGAGCGTCATCCAGCGACCAGTGTCATCCCAAACTGTATCGAGAAAGGTGGTCACGCCAAGAGCCCGCGCTTGCCGCAGCAAGTCTGCAGTTGGTTCACCATCAATACCGGGCAAGACCAGGCTCCCACCGATGTGCAGGATGGCAGCCTCTGACACCAGCTGCAGTTCGACATCCTCCTTGGTTAAATGAGCGTTAGCACCAATATAATGAACGAAGCGCCGCTCACCATCTGGATCGACCATCACCATAGTGGCAGAAGTGCCCGCTTCCAAGTCACGCTTCACACCCCGGGTGCCAATGCCGCGCTCCTGCATGGCGTTGACGATAAAATCACCAAACGGGTCAGCGCCAACCTTGCCGATCACTTCCACAGGCAGACCAAGGTTCACCAAAGCAGTGGCCGCGTTGACTGCGCAACCACCGGTGTGCAGCCCCATTTCATCGACCAACACCAGGCGACCAGGTTCGGGGACTGCATGCATGAGCCTTCCGACTACATCTGCCACCAGGATGCCTAAACAAAGGATCGGCTTTTGCATAACAGTCATTCAGTCTCGCTCCCGGAACGATCGGCATTGGTGACTTTTGCTATGGCTTTAAATTGATCTGCTAAAGCCGGGTAGAGGGCCCGGTATTGTGGGTAGTAGTGCTGGTAAGCACTCACTGAACTGGATGGCGAGGTGCTTCCCGTGAGCTGAACCGCGCCCTCACAAGCCTCTGGGACATTCGCAAAGATACCCGCTCCCACTCCTGCCAGGAGAGCGGCTCCAAAAGCAGCCCCCTCCGCGGTATTAACAGTCACCAACTCAACCTCCAGGACATCCGCCAGGATCTGCTTCCAAAGCTGACTTTTTACGCCGCCCCCAGAAACCCGTACCTGATCGATAGCACCCAGACCTGCTTCCTGAATTAATCTGAAGCTATCCTTGAGCCCAAAGGCGACTCCCTCCAGGACGGCGCGAGTCAGGTGTGCCCGGTGGTGACGGACAGTTAATCCAACCCAGGCTCCCCGTGCCAAAGGATCGGGGTATGGTGTGCGTTCACCCGTCAGGTATGGAAGAAACAACAAACCTTCACTCCCCGGGGAGATCTCGAGAGCTTCGTCCACCAGTTCGTCGAAACTTAAATCTGGGGCGATCGTATCCCGATGCCATTGCAAACTCCCCGCCGCGCTGAGCATGACTCCCATGAAATGCCACCGATCGGGCATTGCATGACAGAAAGCGTGCAAACGACCCTGGGTTTCGATCAATGCGGTTTCAGTCGGGGCAAAAACGACACCAGAAGTGCCTAATGTCAGGGCGATTATCCCTGGCTCTACTGCGCCAACCCCAACTGCCTGGGCTGCCTGATCACCAGCACCACCCACAACTGGCGTGCCCGCAATGAGACCAGTTTCAGAAGCTGCCTGGGCAGTGACCTGCCCGGTGATCTGGGGGCCTTCGAAGGTGGGGGGAAGCCACTCAGCAGGGATGTCTAAAGCTGTTAAAAGCTCATCAGACCAGGTGCGCTCCTTCAAATCGAACAGGATCGTTCCGGAGCCTCCAGCCCGGTCCATGGCATATCCACCGGTCAGCTGGAAGCGAATATAATCTTTAGGGAGTAATATGTGGTGTGTCTGTGCGTAGACATCTGGTTCATTTTCCTGAACCCACAGGATCTTCGGGGCAGTAAATCCAGTCAAGGCATCATTGCCAGTGATCCGGATCAGGCGCTCTCGTCCAATCCTGGTCCGGATTTGATCGCATTGTGAGCCGGTTCGCTGATCGTTCCACAAAATCGCCGGACGAAGCACCTCACCGGATTTATTCAGCATGACCAGACCATGCATCTGCCCCGTCAGTCCAATAGCGGCGATCGACTCGGCGGAGATGCCTGCCTCCGCAATGACCTGGCGGATACTACCCTTGATACCTTTCCACCATTGCCGCGGGTCTTGCTCCGACCACAATGGACGCGGGGTTTGCAAGGTCAGAGGAGTTGTCGCGCTGAAGACCACCTGACCGTCTTGGTCGATCAACAGCGCTTTCGCCCCGGTGGTAGAAACATCAACTCCCAACAGCAGTCTTTGGCTCATCACCTCTATACCTTGCACTTGTCCCTAGTAAATACTAACCTGTGGGGGTGTTCAGGGAACATGCAGAACTAATCAATCCCTAAAACCAGATCAACTGTCAGCTGATCGAGGCGCTCGTATGCTAATCCGCGAGCAGCTAAGTCTGCTCGATCGAATTCCCGAGCCTTGAGGTTAGCCGCGGATGTCTCACTATACGAGCCAACAGATGTGGCTGCTGTCTTATTAATCTCTTTCAATAAAGTTTGGATCTGCGGATCGGAGTTCCACTGGGTGGCTTTACCCTTCAGGATTAAATAGGTGCGCATACAACCAAGCGCGAATTGCTTCACGCCCTCGTAATCCTTGGTGCGGTAGGCATGCGCATCGAAGTTCCGGCTGCCCTCATAGCCCACATCCTCTAAGAATTTAACCAGGGTGAAAGCGCTTTTTAGGTTCACTGCCCCAAAACGGAAATCTTGATCATGGAAGTTGATGCCGTAGACACCAACCTCCGCCAGCAGATAGACAAGTTCAACTGGGGGGCGAACTGGATCGCCACCGATATTCCCGACTGTCCACAGACCGAAAGTAAATTTATCTTCGGGATTGGGTTGGTATCGTTTTATCATCTTCTATTTTGCACCGCTGCTATCGAGATTATCCTGCGCAGTTTCACCTAGAGGGCCGGAAACGACTTCCTCCTGCACAGCCTCTGGCTTGGGGGTGATATGACTCCAGAGGATGAAAGATAGGGTAGAAACCAGCAATAAAATGAAACCATATTTATAACCCTCGAAAAGCCATGGCTGGAACATGCCCACCACGCCTAGTACAATCCCAGCGATTAAAATTGACTCAATGATCCGATGTATGCGTAGAGAGATATTGTTGTCGAGCATACTGGCAACTAAAGCAATAAATGCGATAAAGGCCAGAATAATCGCCACGAAGATCAGGACAAAGGGTACAGCGTTAATGAAAACATTATCCGCTAATTGCTCTTCCGTCATCCTGGAATTAATAAATGGTCCCGCCAATAATCCAAGGACCAATAGTACAGCAATCACAATTAGCAGGGTGACCGGTACGCGTGGACGAGATACTTCCATAGTTACTCCTCTACCATTTCAAGCTGGATAAGTTTCCTCGAACGGACTAAAATGCTTGCCAAAGGTTATTTCTACTCCAAAAAAAGAGTTGCCTTCGACCGCCCCGCATTGGGATTTCGATCGGTCCGGTGGCGGATTTTCCAATTCAGGGGCGAGGACCAGCCTCGCCAGATAAATGCTAATAGGTAATATCAACGTGTCGTTTGGTGTTTGCCGAATCAACGAGTGCATCGCAGATTACGGCTGCCCTGTAGCCATCTTCAAAAGTGGCACCATGCGGGCCAACTTCTCGATCGTTCACGATGCAGTCCAGGAAGTGGTTGATCTCATGGATGAAGGTGTGCTCCCAACCGATGATATGTCCATGAGGCCACCAGTTCTCCCACCAGGGGTGGTGTCCCTCGGTGACCAGCACATTGTGAAAGCCTTGTGTCTCTTTGGGTTCGTCATCTACCCAGAAGACATCTACTTCGTTCATACGTTCCAGGTTGAAGCGCACGCTTCCTTTTTCAGCATTGATTTCGAAACAATTGTAATTCTTGCGCCCACCGGCGAAACGGGTCGCTTCGAGCGTGCCGAGTGCGCCGTTCTCAAACTCAATCGCAGCCACAAAGGCATCATCCACATCCACAAGACCTTCCCCTTCTTCACCATCCAGCTTCCGGGTCTCGATAAACGTCTTCGTGTTGGCAGCCAGGCTTTTCACACCGCCGACCAGATAATGCGCCAGGTCTATGATATGCGCGCCTAAATCACCGATCGCGCCGCTGCCGGCCACACTTTTATCCAGGCGCCAGATCTTGGGCGTATCGTAGTGGGGCATGATCCACTCCTGGAGATACACCGCTCTGAAGTGGTAAATCTGGCCTAGTGAACCCTGATCGATCAGATCGCGGATCAGGCGTATGGCGGGCACAAAGCGGTAGTTGAACCCCACCATGTGCTTGATATCCGCTTTCTGGACCGCATCCAACATCTGCTTCGATTCCTCGGCCGTGCGGGCCAGGGGCTTCTCGCACAGGATATGTTTGCCCAATTGGGCTGCCAGGAATGCCGGCTCGGCGTGCATATCATTCGGGCCGCCGTTGTCAAGCACCTGTACCTCTTCATCCTCAACCATCGCCCGCCAATCGGTGTAGTACTTCTGGTAGCCATAGCGCTGAGCGGCTTCGGAAACTGCAGTTTCATTGCGCCCGCTGATCGCCACCAGTTTGGGAACAGCTACTGGTGGATACATCATATAAGGTAAGGTTTTAAGCGCATTGCTGTGCGCCTTGCCCATGAAGGAATAGCCCAGCATACCAAATCCGATCTCTGGCACTTCACCTTCCGCCTTCGCGCCTGCCATGGTGGTGAAACCAGTTTCTTCGCTCATAAAATCCTCCAAGAATTACTCAACAAATATCCCCTTGATTTGAGTTGATCACCAGACACTTCCCAGCAGCCCGGTCAAAACATCTCTTAATCTTTTGAGGTAAACGCCGCGTCGAACGCCACCTGTGAAGGTGTGAAATCCTGGCTGCGCACCATCCGTAATGCCTCTGGTGCGCCCCAATCCCGGTCCATGCCGGAATCTTCCCACTCAATCGAGAGAGGACCTGAATAACCAACCCGGTTTAACCCTCGGATCATCTGATCCCATTTCACATCCCCCCTTCCTGGGGAGACGAAATCCCAACCCCGGCGAGAATCTCCAAAATCGAGGTGTGAAGCCAGGATACTGTTCCGTCCAGTAAGCTGAACACGTGAATCTTTAACATGGACATGCCAAATGCGTTCGCCAAATTCATCGATGAATTCGACCGGGTCAATAAATTGGTGAATGAAGTGGCTAGGGTCAAAATTGAAACCAAAAGCAGGATGCCAATCAATTGCATCCAGAGCCCGCTTTGCGGTGATAATGTCATAAGCGATTTCAGTGGGGTGGACTTCAAGGCCAAACTTGACATTGTTTTCTGCATAGACATCCATAATCGGTTTCCAGCGTGCGGCGAAATCCGCGTACCCTTTATTGATGTCATCCTGTGAGGTGGGTGGGAAGAAATAGAGATTCTTCCAAACAGCACTGCCGGTAAAACCATTGACTGTCTGCACACCAAACTTCTTGGCTGCAATGGCAGTGTTTTTTACCTCCTCTGCGCATCTACGGCGAACACCTTCGGGATCACCATCACCCCACAAACGCTCTGGTAGAATGCCCTCGTGACGCTGATCGATTGGATCATCACACACACATTGACCGACTAGGTGGGTGCTGATCGCAAAGAATTTCAAATCGTGCTTATTAAGAATGTCCCAGCGGGTTTGGATATAAGCATCATCCTCCAGCGCTTTATCGACCTCGAAATGGTCACCCCAACAGGCCAGTTCCAGCCCGTCAAAACCCCATCCGCTGGCTTTCTTGGCGACATCTTCCAAGGTCAGATCGGCCCATTGTCCGGTGAAAAGTGTGACTGGTCTTGCCATTTTGTACTCTCCTTCGTTCGTGATTGTGCTTTGTAAAACCCGCAATTTTGGGCGTTGCGCCTATTCGGAGCTGTGCTGCAGAACCTCCGGTCCAAACGAGGTTTTATTACGAGGTCAAGAGCTGCCTGAGGAACTTGTGGCCATCTTCAGCGAGCACATCCTGGCTGGGTGCCAGCGCTCGCCAGATCGCCGCGGCCCGGGCGATGCTCTTTACTTTGGCGGTGAACGATTCGATCACTACCGGACCATCATAGTGGATATCGTTGAGCGCCTTCGCCACCTCATCCCAGGGGATATTCCCGGTGCCCGGCGCGCCGCGATCGTTCTCACAGGCATGCACATGCCGCAACCGGGGTCCCACCGCGCGGATGGCATCTCCCAGGGATTTTTCCTCGATGTTCATATGGAAAGTGTCCAGCATCATCTGGCAGTTGGGGTGGTCTACCCTGTCGATGATCGGGATCGCCTGCTCAGCCAGATTGATGAAACTGGTCTCAAAGCGGTTGAGCGGTTCGACGCACAAGATGACCTCGAAACCGGCCGCGTAGTTGGCCAGCTCGCTCAAGTTCTCAACCAGGGTGTCTGTATCGCGCTCCCGTTCTTGCGGTGTGGCTTGCCAGGTGCGCCCGACCGCGGAATAAAGAGGTCCCACCAGGTTGGTTGCTCCTAAATCACTTGTGGCTTGAATGGCTCCCTTGAGGTAAGCCATGCCGCTTGCGCGTATCTCCGGATCAGGATGGATCAGATCCCGGTCTGGTCCCATCGCTGCACAAGCGCTGACCCCCAGATCGTATTCCCTGATCATCTCAGCACCACGTTTATGGTCCATATCATCCAATCCTTCAAGCGGGACTTCGATCCAGTCAAAACCCATATCTTTAACCTGGGGAGCCAACTTCTCCAGCTCGGCAGTGGTCAAGGGCGAAGTCCAAACCCAGGTATTTACTCCAATCTGCATCGCATTCTCTCCCTATTAAAAAGTGCTATTTTGTGTGGACGCGATTCCCATCCAGGTCGAAACAATGCAGCCTGTCATGAAGGATGTTAAACTTGACCTCATCCCCCGTGCTCAATTCCATCAACCCGGGGATCAAACTCACCAGGGTTTGATCCTGCGAGCGGATATGCACCACTGTCTCCACACCTAATGGCTCGGTGAGGACCACCTGGCCTCCAAATTCTCCTTGTGGATCGATGTTCACATCCTCTGGACGAATGCCTAACAGCACCTCTTGAGGTGTTTCGCAATCCGGCGGCATCGGCAGGTGCAGGTCACTTTTCTCAATACGCAGTGTGCCATCCTCCCGCTGAGATTTGACCAGGTTGATGCGCGGTGACCCGACCAGCTGCGCCACGAAGGTGGTCGCCGGGCGGTCATAGATATCTTCCGGAGTGCCTATCTGGACAATGCGACCGCGATTCAGTACCGCGATACGATCGGCCATGGTGAGTGCTTCGATCTGGTCGTGAGTCACAAATAAGGTCGTGCTGCCTTGTGTTTTCTGCAGGTGCTGCAGCTCGACGCGCAGGGATTCGCGCAGCTTTGCATCCAGATTGGAAAGCGGCTCATCCATGAGGAAGATACGCGGTTCGCGCACGATGGCGCGACCAATGCTTACTCGCTGCATCTCACCTCCTGACAGGTTGGCGGTCTTGCGTTCCATGAGATGTTCAATGCGCAGGGTCTTTGCCGTGTCTTCCACCTTGGTCCTGATTTGATCTTCCGGCAATTTACGCATTGGAGATCTGAGCGGAAAAGCCAGATTATCGAAGACTGTCATGGTCGGGTAAAGTGAGTACTGCTGAAATACAAGCGCAACATCCCGCTCGGCCGGAGGGTAATCATCAACCGCTTGGTCGTCGAATAAAACCGATCCCTGGTCTTGCTTTGTCAGGCCAGCTACCACCCGCAGGGTTGTCGTTTTCCCGGCCCCGGTCGGACCGAGCAGCACGAAAAACTCCCCATCCTGGACATCAAACGTGACATCTTTCAAGGCTGTCACGCCTGGGTATTCTTTGGTCACATTTTGCAAATTAAGGTTGCTCATTGACGCACCTCTTTCTTGATCGCTGCTTCAGTTTCGGGGTTGAAGAATCTGACCATCTGGGGATCGATATCAAACTGCACAGCTGTACCAATGGGATAATCAATCTGCCGGTCGGTGCGGATATGCACGATATCATCCGTGTTCACATTGACATGCAGCACTGAATAGGCGCCCTGCAGTTCGCTGGCATACACCTCACCCGTTAGAGGCCCTTCTGCCATAAGTTGGGCTGATTCGGGGCGAAAGCCCAGAATTATCTGCCCTTCACCACCTAAAGCCTCGTCAATCGAGGTTTGCCATCCTTCAGGAACGGGATAGCGGTTCTCGGTATTGGGAATGCTGACAATTCCTTGCGCATAATGAGTGTTGACCAGATTCATGCCCGGGCTGCCGATAAACCTGGCCACAAACAGGTTGGCGGGATCGTAGTAGACCTCTGTCGGGGGTCCTGCTTGCTGGATTTCAGCCTCAGACATGACCACAATGCGATCGCCCATGGCCATGGCTTCGATCTGGTCGTGGGTCACATAAACAGTCGTGGCATGCTGGTTGATGTGCAGCTGTTTGATCTCAGCCCGCATGCTCTCGCGGAAATCAGCATCCAGTGCGCCCAGAGGTTCGTCCATTAAGAAAGCTGCTGGGCGCCGGACAAGCGCCCGCGCCAAAGCCACCCGTTGCTGGTCGCCACCGCTCAAATTGCTGGGACGCTGGTTGAGCAGGTGCTCGATGCGCAATAATGCCGCCACTTCTTTGACCCGTTGATCGATTACATCCTTTGACTCTCGCTGCGCTCGCAGGGGGAAGGAGATATTCTCGCGGGCAGAGATGTGGGGATACAGGGCGTAGAATTGGAATACGAAAGCCACATCTCGCTCGCTGGGGTGCAGCCAGGTCACGTTGCGTTCATCGAGCAGGATTGTCCCACTGGTGACGGTCTCCAAACCGGAGATCATGCGTAAAGTGGTCGTCTTACCACACCCAGAGGGGCCCAGGAAGACCACAAATTCCCCATCTTGGATGGTAAAATCCATGGGTTTGACGGCGTGCAGATCTCCAAATTTCTTTTCAACTTGCTGGAATTCTATTGTAGCCATATATTTTCATCCACTATCGTTTAGATATAGGGGCTGTCCTAAAAAGGTTGTCGCCCTGAGCGAAGCGAAGGGTCTCATACGGAGATAGGAGATGCTTCCCCTCGGTCCGTCCGACCAAGGACGGGACTTCGTTCAGCATGACACGTACTGTCATTTTAGACTGACCCTAAATAGAATTTATCAGTTCGGATCATTTGCGTACCGCTCCGAAGGTAACCCCACGCAGCAGGTAATTGCGTAATAGGAAGACCACGATAATCACCGGGATCAGGAAACCCAGGCTGCCGACTGCGATCGCCGTCCATTCAATGCCACCGCGTCCCAACATGGTGGCGATGCTGGGGGGTGCGGTACGCGCGGTATCGCTGGTCAGCATGAGAGCGAAAGCGTACTCATTCCAGGCAAATATCAGGCAGAAGACGGTCGTGGCTGCGATGCCGGTCACCGCCTGCGGCAGGACGATCTTGAAGAATGCCTGCATACGGGTGTAGCCATCCACCAGCGCGGCTTCCTCATACTCAAGCGGGATCTCATCCATAAAGCCTTTCATCAGCCACACCGCCAGCGAGAGGTTGAAGACGGTATACAGCAGGATCATTCCGATATGGGTGTCGTGCA
>SDBT01017858.1_pt1 | contig 11178 bp, 10 predicted proteins | sample 2277101 | NCBI WGS metagenome assembly SDBT01 (sample SAMN10404973, study PRJNA504765) | marine sediment metagenome | isolation source: marine sediment core GS10_PC15, 103 cmbsf | place: Arctic Ocean: Southern Knipovich Ridge | collected 2010 | reverse complement strand
CTTTACTTTGAAATAATTGCTTTATTAATTCATTATAAACTAAATTTTTTTCCTGCCACGACATAATTCAATTCAAAATTAATATAATCATATAGATATTATAATTTGATGATTATAATGTATAAAAAAAAAAGTATACACTTCAATCAGACATTCAATTTTTTCATATGGTTTATTCTTTTCTGTAATAAGCTTAATATTCCAACATCTTTTCTGTGAAAAAGCTTACCCTTGATACAACCAACTCCTTGTTCAGCAATCTTTTCTGCGCTCTCAAGGTTTCTAGAGATTCACTGTGTTTCTATATAAATTCCCTTTTATTGAGGATTCTTTGACAAAATAGTAAAACCTTTGCTCGTACACTAAATTTAAATATTAAAAAATCGATTTTATAACAATTTATAAAATTTCCATAATACAAACAGGTGAACTTTTTCATAACACTCTCATACGATGGTTGGCTTTTGGGCATTTCATACACTTGCGTTCTTATTTATGGTTGTATATTTGGAATTTTCATTATTTACAAAGCCAAAAAAACTAATGCCAAACTTCTCCTATATGCGGGTTTAGTTATATTTTTTAACAGTCTTACTTATTTGGGAGCGGGTATCGATTTCATAACAATTCTTCTAACAGGTAAGAATATGGATAACCCACATAGTTTAAGATTAACTTTAGGTTGGATGTGGTTTGCTCCACTCATGATATTTGCAATGTATATGTTTGCTGAGCTTATCATTCCTAAGAAAAAGTATTATATTTTAGCGATCTATTTAGTCTTAGGTATAATATTTGAGTTATTTCTGTTTTTAGCTCTAGAAGGCTCTGTTGTGTTTGTTTATCCTGAAACTTCAGGTGAAGATTTAATTGAACCACTATTTATTTATGGTAGCCCTCTTTTCATTTTAAATATAATTTATTGGCTTTCTGCATTGCCTATTGGATTTGGGTATTTATTCAAAAGTTTTCAATCAGAAGGCATTATTAAAAATAAATTTCAATTTTTATCTATTGCCACATTTTTACTAATTGCTGTTGGAGTTAATAACAATGTAATTCCGTTGAGTATTTTTACAAGCATTTTTTTAGTTGGTGGTATGGTTGTTGCGTTTTGGTTTTTTTATTTAGCTTTAAGAGAAGAAACAGAAGAACCGAAAAGGTTGCGTCCTAGAAAGGAAGTTAAAGTGAAAAGCGATCTATTTATTTTATCTAAATATAAAAAAGAGGATATCACTGAAGAAGAAGTATCCCTTTCAAAAGAAAAGAAAGTATGTTTAGTTTGTAAAGGTAAAGTTTTAGGCTTTAATAACTTTATATGCTACAAATGTGAAATATTTTACTGTAAAAAATGCGCTCAAGCATTAATTGATCTTGAAAATGCATGTTGGGTTTGCAACGAACCTTTTGATGATTCAAAACCTTCAAAACCATATAGAGATGAGAAAATAGATGTTAAAATCTCTTCTGAAAAAGACTCTTCAGAAAAACCTAAAAAGATTTAAAAAAACAACTTTTTCTTTAAAATTCTAAAAACAATACAAAAGGCAAAAAAAGAATGGCAGATTTAAGTAAATCAGTCCTGAAAAACCTTTCAAAATTAAAAGAAGAAAATTTAAGTATTAAAACATCAGTTTAGATTAATCTTTGTGATGTATTGATGAATATTTATAAATTATTACACCATTTTTTTCTAAAATCTTAATTGACTTGCATTAATCTTACAAAAATAAATCAGAACGGTTTGTAAATTTCTGAAGGCAAGAAATTTGTAATATTCAACAGATATTTTGCATAAATTAGTGTTTGATTTTACGGGGAATTGGTCCAAACTCATTAGTTATTAAGTGAACAACAATTCACTTCGTGGAAGAAACGTTTGAACCCTCGTCAAGAGTTGATTGATAGATACCAAGAATTATTAAATTATAAATCGAAATTTGAACTGTAATTTTTATACATCAAATAGAATGCATTATCTGTCCACAAGAAGTAGTGTATTGAAGACCGCGTTTCTGATGACTTAAGAAGAACCAATAATTCGTTTTTTTGTGATTCTAAGAGCAGTAAATGGTTTTTTCTATAAACTTAAATAAGCTATTAGGTCTAATGCTTCATTTATAACTTTAAATTTACTTAAGGTTCCTTTATAGAAACTATATAGAATAAAATCTTTGTAATTATTTTTTTTTTCATTATAAACCCAACTGGGAATATAACCTCTAGGCTTTAGACCAAAGTTATGAAAAACTTTCTGATGTTCTGGTTTATAAGCGGAAACAAACACTTCGCAATATCTTCCATCCTTTCTGTGTAGTAAATTCATAAAATTTGACACAAAAACATATAACTCTTCAATACAATTTACATTATAGCTTGTTTTTTCAAAATTTTGAACTGTTGGAGTATGTGTAAATGTGAAATAAGCATCAGACTTTTTAAAATTAAGTGTAATTTCTTCATACCCAAACCTATCAACTTCGGAATTGATTTGTAATTTTCTCTTTAATTTTTTAATTTTTTTATAATCCAAATTTAAATTAGGATTAGAGATCTTTACAGAACCTAAACAATATTTTCTATTAGCGTATTTATAACAATTTAAGTTCTCCATTATTAACCTAGGCTGTGTCTTAATTCTGAAATCTTTGAGAGTTTTTTTATCGTAAAAAATTTGCATCAAGTCAGATTCAATTTTATTATCAAATATATCTTTATTTGGGTAAAAACCAACCGGATTTAAGCCACAAACATACATCGCATGTTGAGATTTAGTGTGAACAGTCCTGTTCTCGACATACCAAGAATATATCTTATCTTTATATTTCTTACACATAACTCCCATGGAACCAATCATTGCTTTAGTTGTGTCTAAAATTCCTTGATATTCTTGTTTTAGCATAAAACCTCTAATATATCCTTTTTTTTGTATAAAATCAATTACAAAAGTAATACATCCGGCAAAATTATTCTTAGGGTCTTTAAAAACAATCCATTCATATTTAGGGTCTTTAATCAGATTTGAGACCTTCTTTACATCAAACATTTCCACATAAGGATACGTTCCATTATATAATTCATTATAAATATCTACTATTTTTTCTGCATCTGTTAAAGCAGCATATTGAATAATTGGACTAACTTTATTTTTATGAAATCTCCTAGTTATTTTAAAATCTAGTAATGAACCATCTTTTATTTTAAAACAGTCAATTTGTTCTACTAAATCTAAAAATTGATTTATATTTTCAGAAAAGAAATCAGAATATGATAATTCTATCAACTTTTTTACCTTTAATTTTATAGAATGATGTTTGATCTATTAGAATTGCTAACTGTATTTAAAAAAAAAACAAATTCTTGAGTTTATAAGTTATTCAAAACTCATATTTTTTTTCTTCTATAACTATTAAAGATGATATCCTCTATAAACTTAATAAAAAATCTGTGTTCATGGTTTTGGTGGTAAAAAGGAAACTTGGTTTTGCCAAATAGATGAATTATCAACAAATTTTAATGTGATTTCTCTAGATAATCGAGGTGCTGGGAAATCTGATAGACCAAACATACCTTATACAATGAATATGTTTGTTGATGACATTAAAGAGCTTATGGACCATCTTGACATTAAAAAAACACATATGATTGGATGGGCTCTTGGAGGTATGACTGTTCAAAATTTTGCTTTAGAATATCCCGAAAAGGTTGATAAAATTATTCCAATTTCTTCAAATTATGGATTTCCAAATAATAAAGGACCACAAAAATATTTAATAATAAATGGTCCACGGAGGATTTGATTAAAATTATTACAACAAATCCTTTTACTAAAAATGATATTATAAACAATACAAATGCTCTTAGATCTCATAGCACATTAGATAAGCTCAATAAAATCGAAGCGAATACATTATTAATTTCACCTTCACATGATAGACTTTTCCCTTCATCAATTATGGAAATTATGCAAAATAAAATTCCAAATAGTAAATTAGTATTTATTAAAAATGCAGGACATTTTGCTATAATAACAAGAGCTCCAGAATTAAATGATGTCATTATCAAATTTCTAAGAGATAGTTAAGAGATTATAAACGATATTATTTTTGATCCGTTTTAACTCGAAAATTTTGTTATAAAATAATATAAAAGTTTATTATGAATCCTATAGCGAATTACAATCTTTAATCAAGTTAAACATAGAGGAATTTCTGTACATTTTAGAATTAACTTTTTGATAATTTGATTCGTTTTTGCATCACGTATTTTTCTTTGATAACTTCACAATTAGGGAAAAATGCTTTCACAGCAGCGGGATTGTCCCAGAAGACTTGACCTCCTTCCACGTAAATATTTTGCTTTAAATAATTTTGAGTAGTGATTCTAGGTAAATCAGCAATTCGTTTATAAATGCCCAACCTCTGAAATTCTAAATCTATTAAAGAAGTATCAGCATTAAATCTATGAACGGGTACTCCCTTCATTACTTGGAAGATATCTGGAAGAACCATAACAGCGCCAACTATTCTACCCGTTTTTTTTTCTATAGCTAAAGGAAAGATTCCAACTATGCTTTCTATTTCCTTAGTATCGGATAAAATTAAGTCCCATACCCTTTTATATTCAGGTATTTGTTGTAATTCTTTACATTGGTAATCAAACTCAAGATTGTCTACTTCGTCTAAATTTTTAACCTTCCAAAATGACTGTGGAAGTTGTTCAATCGCCCAGAAAAAGTCCTCCGTTCTTGATCCCATAACTAGATCGGGGAGCGGTAATGTTCCCTCAAATGACCTTTTTCCGAGTTCATTTATATCGTCTTTTCTCTTTCTTAATTCATCCAAAGTCAAGAATGTTAATTCTATTTCACTATTTAAGGTTGTTCCTGGTTTTCTCCATATTTTATTTGGAACGTAAAGATCAACATATTTGGAGTCTTTCTTAAAACCCATTTTAAGTAAATATTCCATAATCTTTGAATTTGGATCGTTCCATGATTCTCCATACATCAAACCATGTTCGAATCCGGACACTTGAAACCCGATACCTAGAAGTGTTTTCGGATATTTTACAGGTCCACGAATAACTCTTTTCCCCTTGTTTCTTAAAAATTTTTCACATTCTTTTATAAGTTTTTCGCATACTTCAAAATTATTTGCGTATAATAAACCAAAAGTACCTCTGTTGGTAAAACTTCTACTCTTATAATTAGGATCGCACGATGCAGTTACCATTCCTACTATTTCTGAATTCTCATATGCAATAAAAATCCTAAAGATGCTTTCTCCTTGCCATTTTTTTTCCTCGTAATATCTAAGTATCTCTCCAATAATTTTTGACTTTATTTCCATATCATCTTCAGGAACATAGAAAAATTTTTCCAAACCATCTTTAAATTCACTGATTCTTTCTAATTCTTTAATTGTAACTTTTAAACACCTAAAAATATTTTATTTATTTTTCTTTATATGTTTATATTCTAACTCCTCCTTTAAAAAGTTAGTAAGCCATTTTTTAAGTTTAATTTCTTAATTGCTTAAATTTAAAAAAGTATTATTTTATCTTTAATTTAATTAAAATAGCTTCGATTACTTAAATAACTATATTATGAAAGTGTTTATAAGTTACGCCTCTGAAGACCTTGAGCGATTTAATATACCAAAAATTGCCTCTACTCTGGAAGAATCTCCAAATATTGAAAGAGGGGATCGTATGGGAGGATTACAAAAGGTAATAGATAACAATAAAATTGATTTAAAAGTAAAAATATTGCAAATTGCCAGAGATATAATTGTACAAGATCCAGGGATTTCTGAAAAGAAACTTCTTAGACAATTAAGAGATGGCAAATTAATTCCTCGACAATGGGTAATTGGCGACATAACAGATCTTTTTTCCCTTACTCACAACGAATTACTATTATTGTGTTTAACTGGATCAATTCCCTCTAATATAGATTCTATAAGACTTTTAGTAAGCTAGGATTTAATTGTAAAAAATTGTAGAAAAAAAGTCTATTTATTTTTCAAAAGAAAATTCATGTGATTGATTCTTTTCTGTAACAATTTAAGAGTTCCTACGTCTTTTCTGTGAAAAAGTTTTCCTTTTATACAACTAACTGCACTTTCAGCTATTTTTTCTGCTTCTTCAAGATTATCTGCAATCCCAAGCACAGCCATGGCTCTCGATGTAGTAGTATAAATATTTTGATCTTTGCGATAAACCGAAGCATAATAGTATTTCGTTCCTATTTCTTTTATCTTCTTATCGTCAATTTCAATTAATTCATCTCTTAATGGAGAAACTGGGTATCCTTCAGGGGCCAAATATTTACAAACGGTTGCCTTTTTCTCAAATTCAATATTAAGAGTATCTAAATTACCATTAATCATTCCCCAACAAATATCGACAAAATTAGTCTTTAGAAGGGGCAAGATGTTCATAATTTCAGGATCACCCCCACGCGCATTAAATTCAATTAATTTATTCCCTTTTTCCGTTTTCATAAATTGACCATATAGGAGTCCTTTATATTCAGTACCCGTTTCGGTTTTTATTGCAGCAACAACCTTTTTCATATCATCAAGGGCCGAATTTACATCCTCTTGAGTGATAAACGGCATTAAGTGATCCTCTAATGAATAAGATCCCATTCCGCCAGTATTAGGTCCCTTATCATCCTCATATGCTCGCTTATGATCTTGAACTAAAGGCGTAGCCACGACGTTTTTACCATCCACAAATGTTTGTAAGGTAAATTCTTCCCCATCTAACTTTTCTTCTAATATAAAATGGCTATTGTTACTAACTATTTCTTGGCAATAATCTAAAATATCCTTCTTAGAAAAGAGATGATCTCCATAAACCTTAACACCTTTACCGCCTGTTAAGCCATCTGGCTTCACTACAATAGAGGCTTCTCCATTCTCATCAATATAATTTTCAACTCCCTCCATTGATGAAAATTTCTTACTCTTAATATTTGAGGTGATATTATATTTTGTTAGAAGCTCTCTCATAAAGATCTTTGAACCTTCTATTTGAGCTGCTTCGATTTTAGGACTGGCGCATGGTATTCCTCCAGTTTCTAAAGCATCCACAATCCCAAAACACAGAGGTGCTTCTGGACCGATAATAGCAAAGTCAATTTTTTTAACTTTGCAGAAATCAATAATTTCTTGAAAGTCTGTTTCAGAATGTACTTTAATTCGACCTTTACTTAAATCTTCTAACCCCGCATTTTTAGAACTCATAAAGGCATATAATTCTCCCCCTCCCTTTACTAAAGACTCACCAATTACATGTTCTCTGGCACCATGACCCACAATTAAAATATTTACCATCCTTAAACAACTCAGATTTAATATACTTATTATTTATAAAATTGATTTGATCAAATTATTAATTCAATTAATTTTAACATTATTTATTAATGAGATAATTATCAAATCTAACTAGAAGTTTTAAATTACGCACGTAATTTTATGAGTTTGAGTATGAAAAATTATAAATTATCTATAAGATTTAATTCTCCGAAATAATTAAATTTATTAATCAATTAAAGTGGAAAAAATGTCTGAAGATATAGATAAGAAATATAAGAAAGTAGCACAAATTATAAATAGTGCCGGTGGTACTCCTTCCCCCGTTACTGGTACATTAATTGAGATTCTTAAACGTCTTGTAAGTGAAGAATATTTGGATTTCATAAGAGCGTTTAGAAAAAAGAAGTCCCAAACTATGGATCAGTTAAAGGAAAGCACTGGTTTATCTGAAGAACAAATAGAGAAAAAAGTTGAACCTTTAGCGAAGATAGGATTAATTTTTAATCAACCAAATAGAACAGGGTTAATGGTTTATAGGCTAATGCCGTTTGTCAATGTAGGAATATTCGAATATACATTCATGAAAACCTTAGAAGAGAATGAAGAAACTAAGGAATTAGCCAGGTTATTTGGAAAACTTATGAGTGAAGGGAGGGAACGCATAAACGCAAATAAAGACGCCGTAATGGGCTTTCTTGAAAAAATGCCGCCTATCGATAGAACAATCCCGTTCAGAGAAAATAAAGCAACTGGTAAGAAAATTGTAATTGACCAAGAGATAGACGCCCCCGAGCAGAAAATCTTACCAGTTCAAACGGTAGAAGAACTGATAGCAAAATTTGATGATATAGCAGTCGGACATTGCTTTTGTCGGCACCATAAAGATTTATTAGATCAATCCTGTAAACAGACGGATGATAGGGAAAATTGTTTCACATTTGGTAAGAGTGCTCGTTATACAACTGAACAAGGATTCTGTAAAATGATAACCAAAGATGAAGCTTTGAAAATATTAAAAAAGGCGGAAGAGGATGGGTTGGTTCATAAAGCTTATCATCCAAATTTTGATACAAAAAAAGATGAGACTAGCATATGTAATTGTTGCACTTGTTGTTGTGGACAAGCACCAGGACCTTCTGTTAATGCCACTAACTATATTGCTCAGGTTAATCAAGATATTTGTACAGGATGTGGTACTTGTGTTGAACATTGCCATACAAATTCAATGGAGTTAAATGATGATACAAAGGCAGAAAATAACGGAACTTTTTGCATTGGATGCGGAGTTTGCGCATATTTCTGCCCTGAAAATGCAATTACACTTACCGAAGACTCCAGAATTGTGCGAATACCTCCAAAATAGATATCGTAATATAATTAAATTGATAGTGAGAATATTAATTAATATCTTAATTTTTTTTATTAATTTTTAAATTTAATACTAATTTATGATTTTAAAGTAAAAAGTAAAAATTTTGATTTATAATGTCAGAAGCTAAATATAAAAGAGTTGCGCAAATAATTGTTAAAGCAGGAAGACTTCCATTTCCCGTGAATGATACCCTCCTAAATATTTTAAAAATTATAATTGATGAAAATGAGTTGGATTTTATCATTAACGCGTTTAAAAGGAAATATTCACAAACATTCGAAGAATTAAAAAAAACTAGCAAGATGGAGGATGATGTAATATTAGAAAAAATAAAATCTCTTGCAAAGAAGGGTGTGATCTTTAATCAACCTAGTTCTAGTGGTATAATGGTTTATAGACTGCTCCCGCTAATAATGGTAGGTCCTTTTGAATATATCTTTATGGGAAAATTAGAGTTCTCCGAGAAGGAAAAGGAAATTGCTGAATTATTTAAAAAGTTATTTGACGAAGTAAAAGTCACTGTAAATGAAAGATATGATGTATTATTGCCGCTTTTTAAAAGTTTTCCACCAATTGACAGAACAGTAGCAATATTAGATAAAGGCGTTGGGGGTAATGAGATTGAGATTTCTATTAACGAAGAAATTGATAGCCCAGAAGAAAAAATAATGCCAACTCAAAAAATTGAAGAAATTATTGATAAATTTGATGATATAGCGGTTGGTCATTGTTTTTGTAGACATCATAAAGATTTATTAGGGAAACCTTGTAAGGTAACAGATATAAGGGAAAACTGTTTCACGTTTGGTAAGAGCGCCAAGTACACATCTGAACAAGGATTTGCTAGATTAATCTCTAAAGATGAAGCTTTAAAGATTTTAAAAGAAGCCGAAGAAGCTGGACTCGTTCATAAGGCTTTTCATCCCCATGAGAATATCGCAAGAGAGGAAACAAGTATTTGTAATTGTTGTGGTGATTGCTGTTTGACGTTTGAATTGTATCGTGATGGAGTAATTCCGATGATGAATGCCACTAATTTTATTTCAGAGGTTGATGATAATAAGTGCCAAGGATGCGGAACTTGTGTGGAAAAGTGTCCTGTTAATGCAATATCATTAAATGACGATAATATCGCAGAAGTCAATAAAGAAATTTGCATTGGATGTGGTATATGTGCTCATTTCTGCCCAGAAGGAGCAATTATACTCCTAGAAGGAATGAGAAAACTTTTTGTTCCTTTTGTACCTTCTCCAAAATAATAAATTTATCTTATATTTTTTTTTACTGTGCTAATTTTTGCTTAAATAATTCAATAGTGCTGGAAATTTCATTAAGGTTAATTTTTAGATCTTTAGGATGAGTCTGTTTCAATTTATTGATATCTGAGATGATATCTTTCAATTCATCAATCCAAAGGCTCATAAGAATTTCATTTTCTTTATTTTTATGTGCCATTTTAATTTCACTGTATATTAGTGCTTTTGCCTTTTCAAAGACTTGCTTATCAAGTACATTAACGGATATTTTCAAAGTATCTTGTTGAGCTTTGATTTCTCTTAATCTTGAATCAATACTAGATGCCCCCTTATTAATTACATCATTTAGTCCATCTCTAATACTAATATTGATTTCTTCTTGAGTTTGAATCTCACCTCTAAAGTTCCCTTGGCAGGATCTCATCTCGTCTTTTATAATTTGAATGCTTTCCTTTAGTTTATTAATTTGATTTTCAATATTACTGTTAAAATCCATTAATTTCTTGTCAAGTGTATTTTTTTGTTCTTCTAATTTATTATCGAATATCATGATTAAATCTTCGATTTTCTCGTCAAAACTTTTTTCTTGTTCTTTTAAATTTTGATCAAGGTTGTTAATTTGTTCCTTTAAATTCGAATTAAAATCATTTGCTTGATCTGCTAGTTTTTTAAATTGATCATTATATTTATAGTCAATTTTGTTTACTTGGTCTTTTTGTTTTTGATCAAGTTTGCCAACTTGGTCCTTTAATTTCAAATCTAGCTTATTAATTTGGTCTTTAAATTTCTGATCTAATTTATTAATTTGGTCTTTAACATCTTCTTTTTTTGGAATTTTATTCACCTTCCTTAATTATTTTTATTTGTAAATATTTTTTCTTCCAAGCAATAAAACTTTTGGTCTCATTTCCCCGCCATACCGATTTCTTTCCGGGATTTTCTTTTTCAAAAATTTGATATAAATTATTTCTTGATATAGATTCTGCTATTTTTTCTTTTTCAGTTATTTTTTGAACGACAGATATGACTTTTATATCATCATGGGGTTTTTTACCTGGTTTAGAATTGTTTTTTTCCTCTATTTCGGGTAATTTTCTTTCAACTACAGACAGGATTTTTATTTCATCTGTTGTTTTAGCTCTGGCTATTTTCTTATCTATTACTTTTTTCACAGGTTTTAATACTTCCTTTTCTAATACTTCGGTTTCTAGTTTTTCCTTCTCTA
>SDBT01017857.1_pt1 | contig 11178 bp, 10 predicted proteins | sample 2277101 | NCBI WGS metagenome assembly SDBT01 (sample SAMN10404973, study PRJNA504765) | marine sediment metagenome | isolation source: marine sediment core GS10_PC15, 103 cmbsf | place: Arctic Ocean: Southern Knipovich Ridge | collected 2010 | reverse complement strand
GTTGCAGGATTGCACCTTCCAGAGCAAGATTCGGCCCACACAGCCCTGTAGCCGCAGAAGAAGTGGCGATTTCAGGGCATGTTCCACCAATAACGTCCGCTTCCCAAGGTCACTCTGCCCTGAGGAAACACGCCATCACCGCTGTAGCCCACTGATCACAGCCTGCACGTCCTCCAACGACACCCCCCTAACACGCCTTCGTCTTCGCCACGGTTCACCACCAGGCCTCCATCGTATCCTGGCCTCTCCCCTCCGCCACCGTATCTCGTCCATCAGCACCTTCGCAACGTACGACCCGAACGTCCTGAGCACTGCCGCAGCACTTCCCTCACTTCGGCATCCTAGGCGTACCGTAGGGGGCTCTGCCGTACGCGCAGCTGTACAGTGCGCGGCCTGTACGTACCTTGGGGCGTTAACAGGAAGATGGCCGTAGGGAGCAGCTACGTACGTCTGACGGGAAGCACTGAAGCCCCGTTGGCGCACGAGCCCCACATGCGCCCAAGCCATGCGCACCAAGGGCACATCTCGCCAGGATCATCGGCCTCTGGGGGTGATATGCGGGTTGCCATGCGGCACTCAAGCCTCGACCTCACCATGAACATCTACACCGACCCGACGCTGCTGGACGTGGCGAGGCGATGGAGGCTCTGCCCGAGCTGAGATGGCGCCCGAGGGCCTGGGAAGGTGACGGGCAATCGATCACCAAGCTCGAGGACAAGTTGCAGAACAGGGGGCTCTTCGGTAACCTGATGCGCGCAAAGGCGCGGGGGCGCAGTGGAAACGCCACGATGGCTGCACTGGGCCGCATGGCGCGCTGGAGCCCGGCCTTCGGCTCTCCGCCGCCCTCTGCTGGCTGGGCGAGCAACAGCCCGGAGGGCAGCACCGTTGCCGTGGCAGGTCGGCGTCACCACATGAACTCAGGGGGATTCATGCAGAACTACCTGACCAGATTCAGGCTGGATGGGCAGGTCTCGGTTGTGACCGGCGGGGCCAACGGCATCGGAGCGGAACTGGCGGAAGCGCTGGCGAGCGCAGGATCAGACGTTGCCATACTGGACCTCGACCTCACCAAAGGGGAAGAGGAGGCCGGCCGGCTGACCGCGGAGTATGGCGTCAGAACGGCAGCGTGGGAACTGGACGTGGCTGACAGGGAGCGCGTGCCCGCCGTAATGGGCTGCGTGCTCCGGGAGTTGGGCCACGTCGATGTGCTGATCAATAACGCTGGGATCTGGCGGAACGTCCCGGCCGAGGACATGCCGTGGGAGGACTGGCACGACGTGATCGACGTGTGCGTGAACGGCACGTTCCTCATGTCACAGTGCGCGGCGAAGATGTCCATGATCCCGAACGGCGGGGGCCGGATCATCAACATCGGCTCCGTGTCCGGCATGTTCATCAATGATGCTCCGTACAAGTGCTCCTACAACGTGGCCAAGGCGGGGGTCATAATGCTGACGAAGGCACTTGCGGCGGAGTGGGCCCGCTACAACATCCGCGTGAACTGCATCTCGCCCTGCACCGCGAAGCACAGCAAGCCAACTGGGGAACCCGCTGAGTGGCAGGTGCGGGGCTGGGGGACAATCCCTATGGGCCGATACGCCTACACGGAGGAGCTGTGCGGGGCACTGCTGTACTTCGCCTCAGATGCCTCCTCCTTCACGACGGGAGTGAACCTGCCTGTCGATGGTGGCGACACCATATGGAAGGGTAGCGGACCGATCGGCGCCATCGGCGGACCGGAGGGCAACCGATGAAGGGAATCATGTTCACGGCGAAGGGCGTCACCGAGATCATCGACGAGCCGATGCCCACATGTCGTGAGGACCAGGTGCTGCTGAAGACGCTCTACTCCGCGGTCAGCAACGGCACCGAGAGGAGCTTCCTTGTAGGCGGTCCGTACGGTGGGCAGACGTGGCCGAGCCGCATCGGCTACCTGAACGTGTCCGAGGTGCTGGAGAAAGGGAGCGAGATCAGCCAGTTCGAAGTGGGGGATGTTGTCTACACCGGGACGTTCCCCGGTCACGTCGCCCACCACACGGCAAAGGAGGGCGACCTGATCATCAAGGTCCCAGGGGGCCTCGACCACACGGCCGCCACGATGCTCGGGATTGCGGGCGTGTCTTACTTCAACGCCAGACGAGTGGGCGTCAGCGCAGAAGACCGGGTCCTAGTCACCGGTGCCGGCGCCATCGGGTTCATGGCGGTGCAGGCCGCCAAGTCTCTTGGCGCACGGGTGACGCTCGCTTCGCGGACGCCACACCGCCGCGAACGGGCGATCAAGATGGGCGCGGACGCGGCCTTCGACCCCGAGGGCGAGGCCGAACCACTGCGAGAGAACGCACCCTACTCTGTCCTGCTCGAGTGTGCGGGCGTCGATCTGGACCCGCTCATGGAGGGCGGCGGCGCGCTGCTGGGACGCTTCGCCCGGGTGGCGCTGGTGGCCGGGCGGTTCCGCGTCGATTACGACTTCCTGCCGGCATCAATGCTTCGCGTGTCGTTCCACCAGTCCACCCACTTCGACCACGCAGCTCTGGAAACGGTGACTGCGCTGGCGGCGGCGGGCACTCTGAACCTCGGAGGGCTTGTGACTGACCTCGTCCCGATAGACGATGCGGTCCGCGTCTACGACACGTTACGCGACGACCCGATGGCCCTCGGTGGCACGGTCTTCAACTGGGGGCAGGTGTCTTCGTGAGCCGGAAGCGGCAACGCGCCTCTCGGCGACAGGGAACCGGCGAGCCAACGAATGCGCATTTGTCCATGTGCTCGTCGTCTTGCTGCACCTCCTCTTGGCCGCAGGATTGCGGGCGGCGGAACAAGCGGTCAGCGTGCCTATCGACGGCTCCGCCCGTGCCATGTTGGCCCCCGGTGAAACCGTCGAAGGCACCGTCTACGGGCGACGCACCTTCACCGATGGCATTGCCGCACAGGGCCTGCCCGAGCCCATCCTTGATCTCATCTCATCACACGACTCGCCCGAGCACAGAACTACCCTCACCGGACGCCGCCTGCGTCCGTTGGCGCTGATGGATGATGAGGTCGATCGACTGGTCCGGTTTCGCGCGTTGCTCGCAAACCCCATCCTTTGATGTGGGCAAACATCGGGGGCCTGGGCTGCTCTCTAAACCGGTCCTTGTCCTTCGCCGCCGGGTCGGATCAATCTCCCCGCCGAGCTTCCCGTGCCTCAGCTATCCTGCGATTCTCGCGGGCATGCCCCTCGATGTACTGGCGGTGCGGGATGCCGATCAGCCGCAGGCGATCCTCGTCCGTGATGTCCGCGGCGATGATCTTGCCGGGGACGCCTTCCACGACGCTGTTCGCGGGGACCTCGGTGCTGTGGTGCAGGGCCGAGCCTTCCATGACGATGGCACCCGCGCCGATCCTGCAGTTGTAGTTCAGTGCGGCGTTCATCCCGATGACCGCCCCGGGCCCGATCTTGCAGCCGTGCATGACGGCGCCGTGGTTGATCCAGCACCCGTCCCCGATCTCCATCCGGTTGCCATTCTCGAACTGGCGCGGGCAGCCGCCTTCGATGTTCACGTTGTCGAAGACGTTTACATGGTCGCCGATGATCACTGGTGCGCTTGGGTACGAACGGATCGCACAGTTCAGGAAGATGGAGGTGTTGTCGCCGATGCGAACTGTGCCGCTGATGACCGTTCCCGCCTCGATGCGACAGTACTTCCCGACCGTGATGTCCCCCTCGAGTATGACACTCGCATGCACCGTGGTTGTTGGATCGACCGTGACATTGCCGGAAGCTGGCATGGCGAACTCCCTTTCCTCCGTGGTGGGCACGCACTTCGCCGCGTTCTTCTCGCCCGGTTGGCCCAGACATCGGTCTAACCGTAGCTGCCTCCAAACTCAAGCAGGAATCGCTTTCCTTTCCCATCCTTGAGTCTCAGGTGTCCTCAGTACCAGAGGAGGCCACGGCGTAGTCACGCATTCTGGCCTGCATTCGGGTCCCCCTGCTTGTAGGCCGGCTCGTCGCTGAACTCGCGCCCAATGGAGTGCCCGCGCGGTAGGCCAAGATGCTGCCAATCAGTGTTATCGTACCCAGGAATCTCGCGTCTCTGCGGTTGCCACGCTGTTGTCAGCGGCTCGTCCACATTCCGGGATCGCCATTCCCTGCCGATACAGACTCCTGCCATTGGTCTCCCCTTGGTTGGCGCTAGCGGCAGGCGCCGGGGCTCCACAGGGCTACTGACTTCCCCTCGGCAGCGGCCTGCTGCAGAGCCACCAGCACTCTTGTGTTCTGCAGCGCGTCCTCCGGCGCGAATTCGACAGGCGTACCTTCGAGGATGCAGGAGGAGAAGTGCTCAAGCTGTGTCCGGAAGCGGTTCGGCCCGGAGAAAGCCCTCACTTCTTCCTTGCCGCCTCTGATCACCCTCACCCCCGCCTGCTCGCCGAACATGTCGCCGATCTCGATGCGCCCATCCGCGCCCACCACTTCGCAGACACAGCGGAAGGGCTGCTCCATGCCCGTTGCCATGTAGGCCAGGCAGTCGTTGGGGAAGCGCAGCAGGCCGGCAAATGTCGAGTCCACGCCGTGGCCCTCACGCATGCGCCGCCAGCCTTGGACGGCCACCGGCTCCGCCCCCAGCACGAAACGCAGGGCGCTGACGCAGTAGCAACCCGCGTCAAGCAGGGCTCCGCCGCCCAGTTCGCTCTTGGTCCGGGAGTCATTCTCCCAGTCCTCGATCGTGTAGGTCAGCTCAGCCCTGGCCAGCTTCACCGGCCCGATCTCTCCATTCGCCACCGCCTTCCGGACGTGCCGCAACTGCGGGTTGAAGCGGTGCGTGAACGCCTCCATCAGCAACACGCCGTTCTCACTGGCGGCGGCGATCATCTCCCTGGCTTCCCTGGTGTCCACAGCAAGGGGCTTCTCGCACAGGATGTGCTTGCCGGCCCGTGCAGCCCGCACGGTCCATTTACAGTGCAGGCTGTTCGGCAGGGGATTGATCACGGCATCAACGTCCGGGTCGGCGAGCAGCTCATCATAGCTGCCGTACGCCCTGGCGATGCCCAGCTTCTCTGCCCACACCTCAGCCTTCTCCGGATCGCGGCTCGAGATCGCCAGGACCTCGCAGTTCTTCGCCTGGGCCGCCGCCGGCACGTGCGAGTTGCGCCCGATCCGGGCGGTGCTCAAGATGCCGTAGCGTACCTTCTCGGTCATTGCCTGCCCTCCCTGGCCCACACTACGAGTCCGACCCGGCCGCCGGCCACGTGCAGCATCGTGCCGGTAATGTACGAGGCACGATCGCTCAGCAAGAAGGCGATGGCCACGATGCTTCCGTCCTCTGGTGTTGTCGCCTTGGCCAGAAGTTGGTGACATGATACGAGCTACGCCCTGTTGGGACAACACCTGAGACCGACTGAGACGGCAGGCGTTGCGGGGACCACTGACTCATCGACGCTCAGTTGCGACTTCGGCTGCGCTTGGCAAGCGCAGCCCGCCCCGCCCGCCCGCGCGGCGTGCTCAGTGCGGTGCTCCTCCCTAGACCTAACCACGAACGTCCACACCGATCTCAGCCCGCTGGACGTGGCCGGCTCTCTGGAGGCGCTGCCTGATGTGTTGCTGAGTGGCGAGGGGCGGCCTGATGCTGGACAAGCCACACAGTAACACCCGTCCCGCCGGCCAGCCCGGGGAGCACTGCAGGTGCAGCTCCCATCGAGGAGGCTGAGTGTCTGGAGGTAACCATGGCTGGGATGGGAGCGGCCCTCTTTGCAGCTATGTGTGTTGAGGTGACCAGCCCGGCCAGATAGAATCCCGGGCAGACGTATTCCACGTAAGGGCAGCTGCCGCCACAAGGGCCGAGCTCGTTGACAAGGAGGCCATAACGCATGGCGCGACGATCATCACGGAGGCAGGCAACCACGATCGCAGTCGATCCCACACCGGCTCTTGACCTTTCGCCTTATCTCTACATGCAGTTCATGGAGCCGCTGGGGGCGACCGACGGGTCGGTGAGCACCGCGTGGCGCTACCGCGAGAACCGCTGGCGGAAGGACCTCATCAAAGTAACGAAGGAGCTGGCGCCCACTCTGATGCGGTGGGGCGGCTGCCTCGCATCCTACTACCGCTGGCGCGAGGGTGTCGGCCCGCGGAAGAAGCGCGTTCCGATGACCAACCTCCTCTGGGGAGGTATCGAGCCCAACCAGGTCGGCACGCATGAGTTCGTGGACTTCTGCCGGAAGGTGGGCGCCGACCCACTGTACGTCGTCAACTTCGAGTCCGACGGCCGGATGCACTGGGCCAGGCCCGGCGGCGGGATGAACCGCTTGGGCACGGCCAGGGAGGCCGCCGAATGGGTCGACTACTGCAACAACCCGAAGAACGCCGAGCGGCGGCGCAACGGCGCAAGCTCCCCTGTGAACGTCCCCATATGGCAAATCGGCAATGAGACCTCCTACGACAAGAAGGGCTTCGACTGCGAGACGGCTGCGCGTAAGACCCTCCGTTTCGCCAGAGCCATGCGCAAGGCTGACGCTTCGATCAAGCTGATCGGCTGGGGCGATTCGGGCTGGGCCCCGCGCATGCTTGAGGTCGCCGGCGAGCAGCTCGACTACATCGCCTATCACACAGGCTACACCTCGACGCTGCCGAATCCGCCGTTCAGCGACACCGAATACCGCAGGGATTGGGACGAGACCTGGGAGCACCTGATGACGGGGGCCGAGTGGGCGGGACGCAAGTTGGCTCAGATGCGGGAGCAGGTCGCTCCGTACGGCATGCCGCTGGCACTAACCGAGGGCCACTACGGCTTTCGCGGGAGGAATCGCGGCAGCCTGATGTCGACATGGGCGATGGGGGTGGCCTATGCCAGGATACACAACCTATACAAGCGCAACGGCGACGTACTGAAGATCGCGACGCTTGCTGACTTCTGCGGCACTCGCTGGATGTGCAACGCCGTCATGCTCCCCACGCCGGGCGAGCGGAACGCCTACATGATGCCGGTGGCGCGGGTGATGTCCCTGTTCCGTCGCCATACCGGGCGGAAGGCGGTAACTGTCCGGCGGGTTCCCGAAGGTCTCGACGTGACGGCCAGCCGAACGGGCAGGCGTGTCTGGCTCCACGTGGTGAACACCAAGCGCACGGCTGCCGTGAGAGCGTCGCTGCAGGTTGACGGAATGAGAGTCCTCTCGGGCAAGGTATTTGAGATCGCGGTCCCGGCCGAGTTGGAGGTCTGGGTGGGGAACGCTGAAGAGTTCGCGCCGGTCGAGAAGGCGTTGCCGACGAACGGAAGGTGGCGGTTTGCCCCGGCGTCAGTCACGGCTGTCGAGCTGCACGTTGAGAAGGATGAGCCATGAAGCGACTGACGCGCGACCACACTCTGTCTGGCAAGGCACGCTATCGGACGCTGGAGCCGGCCATCACGGTTGACGCCGGAGAGACCATCATTGTCGAGACGGTCAATCACATGACTCCGATCGTCCGCACCGAGGAGGACCTTCATCCGCACGGGTCCCCCCAGTACCGGGAACGAGAGGAGACCGGCCCGATCTACGTACGTGGGGCACAGCCTGGTGATGCGCTGGCCATCCGGGTGGAGGAGATAGCGATGGTAGGGCTGCCCCACGCCCACGGATCGGGCCCCCTGGCAGAGCGCTATCCCCAGGGCCCCATAGCCTTTCCGATTGAGAACGGCAGGTGCAAGCTGCCCGGGGGTCTGAGTGTGCCGCTCTCGCCCATGATTGGCGACATCTCCACGACGCCTGCGGCTCTGCCCCCCGTTCACTTCGACAACGGCGGCAACATGGACTGGACAGACGTGGCGCCGGGCAACACGCTCTGCTTACCAGTGTATCGAGACGGCGGACTGCTGGTTCTTGGCGACGTCCACGCAGCGCAAGGGGATGGCGAAGTCTATGGCGAGGCCGCTGAGTGCGCGGCCGACGTCGTCATCACCATCGACATAGACCGGAAGTATCGGTCGCCAAGGCCGCTGGTTGAGACTGCCGACCACTTCATAGCTCTGGCCGGGCGCGCGACCCTGTACGAGAGCATTCAGGTTGCCACTCAAGACATGACCGACCTGCTGGCGCGCGTGCATGGCATCTCGGGGAGGGACGCGTACGTGTTCTGCACGCTGGTCGGCTCCCTGCGGTTCGGCGCCTGCATGGCGCACCGCGAGTGGGCTGAGAAGAGATGCCTGGTGGGTCTGAGCGTCCCGAAGGAGGTCCGATAGCCGGAGCCCTCCCCGGAGACCGGTTGGCCAGAGCCGCCGGCCACAGCGGAGGGCTCTCCATGAACGTCCAAACCGCCCCGGCGCTCCTGGACGTGGCCGGCGCGCTGGAGGCGCTGCCTGATCTGTCGCTGGGCCTCGCCGTGACTGCCTACATCGGCCACAGCATGTTTGACGTGGGCGACGCCGCAGGCATATCGCTTGAGCTGGCGCCGGACGAGGACACGGGTCGCAAAGCCTCTAGACGTGCGAGCATGAATTGACCCGGCGCGATTGGCGGCTACAATGGTCGCATCGCGCCGTAACGGTTGCGCACGACACACTGAGCGGAGGTCCGCAGATGGGATCGCTGAGAATAAGTCCCAGTGGCCGGTACTTCGTGGACGATGCTAACAAGCCGACCTTCTGGCTGGGGGATACGCAATGGCAACTCTTCCGTGACTTCACGGTTGAGGACGCCACCGCGGTCCTGAAGAGGCGCAAGGAGCAGGGGTTCAGCGCCGTCCAAATCATGGTCACGGGCGTGGGCGACGGCACCAAGCCGAACGTGGACGGTGAGACGCCTTGGGCACGCAACGACCCAGCTACGCCCAACGAGGCGTACTTCGGCGGCGCGGACGCTGTCGTCGAAGCCGCCGGCCGGATCGGCATGGTCCTGGTGCTGGGCGTCTACCACAAGACCCAGCTGCCGATGCTCCCGATTGAGAAGGCCCGCGCTTACGCACGGTGGGTCGCCCAACGCTGGCCGGATGCGCCACAAGTGATCTGGACCGCCTACCCGCAGGCCGGGCACGCATACGTCCCCATCCTGGGCGAACTAGTCGCGGGTCTGAAAGAGGGCGAGGACGAACCGCACCTCATCACGATCCACCCCGACCCCTCGCCCGCGTCCTCCAGCTTCCTTCACGAGGAGGAGTGGCTGGACTTCGACATGATCCAGACCTGGCATGACTTGCCCTTAAACGTGCCGATGGTGCGCTCCGACTACTCCCGCGAGCCGGCCAAGCCGGTCGTGATGGCCGAGGGCGGCTATGAGGCGGCCCCGCACACCGGCCCTCCCTGGACGCCGCTCAACTGCCGCAAGCAGGCGTGGTGGTCGTACCTGAGTGGCGGGCACCATAGCTACGGCCACCACGGCAACTCGACGGCCCCCGCGATGTGGCGGGACTGGATCGATTCGCCGGGCGCACTGCAGATGGGCATTTGCCGGCATGTGCTGGAGTCGCTGCCGAACTGGTGGAGCTTGGTGCCCGATCAGAGCTTGATCCTCAGAGGAGAGGGGGAAGGCGATCAACAGAACGTGTCCGCGCGGTCGGCGTCCGGCGGCTGGGCGCTGATCTACCTGGCGAGCCCCTGCAGCGTTGTCGTCCATGCTGCGTTTGCAGCATTGCCGGCGCAGTGGGTGGACCCGACAACCGGTGAGCGCACGACCGCCTGGCCTCACGGGCAGTCAGCTACAACTCCGGACGGCTGGGAGGACGCTCTGCTGCTATTCGAGCGCTAGCCCCCGCCCCGCCGGCCCGGGCGGGGGGTGCTGCGCAGGGCTGCGACGCGCGACCAAGAAGGCCAAGTACCCGCCATCACTCAGACTCTGATGAGTGGCGACGGTTCGACCTACTTGGCCCTGCCGATCGACTTCAGATACTTCTTCGTCTTCTTCAAGCCCAGCGCAGTAGCCTTGCTCTGCACGCTTGGCACGGCACGCCTCAGCTTCTTTGCCACTGCCGCCGTGCTCGTGCTGCGGAACATCTTCTTCAGCAGCTTCACCTCGTCCTTCGACCACGCCCCGCTCTTCTGCTTGCGCTTGGCCATCGCCATCGCTCCCTGCCACTTGGATGATGCCTAACGCAGCACACGTTACTGGCAGACAGCTACACATGCAAGGTAGTTGTCCCACAGCCCGGCCCGCCGGCCTGGGCGGGGGAGGACAGGAGATAGGGCAGCTCAAACTAGCCCCCTCTAGAGGTTAGCCTAGCTTCCCTTCGGCCTGATGGGCACGATAGCAGACGTCAAACCCAGTCGCGCGAGTCAGGCACCGGAAGAGAGACCCCCTCCTCCCCAGCAGACTGAGAAGCGATGATGCCCGGGAGGGTGTAATCGAGCGCGGCGTGCACGCCAATGGGAGAGGGCCGATCCCCAGTGATAGCGGCCAGGAAGTCCTCAAGCATCCAGTACTCTGTGGTGCCGTGACCGCCTCGCTCAGCCTTCTCATCCAAGTCCTCTGCCTTGCCTAGCCTGTCGGGGATGTACTTCTCAGCATAGTCCCACAGCTTGTGCCACTCGCCCTTCTCGTGATCGTCGGCGAGCCAGACACTGGAGTTGTGAACGAACGGGAAGTAGCGGTGGCCTTGGTAAGCGCCCCGGTCTCCCTGGAGGGCATAGTAGACGTCGTACTCCCGGGAGGAGAGATGGTCGACGCGGACCAGGATCGTGCGCCCCTGCTCGGTTCGCATGAGCATCACGTGGTTGCCCTGCCAGTGGACCTCCGAGTCGTAGATGTCGCTCGGGTTGGCCAAGCAGGAAACGCTCTTGACGCGGTCGCCAAGTACCTGAAGGAGAGGGCCCAAGCTGTGCCTACAGTAGACGGGCTCAAAGCCTCTGCCACGCCAGGTGAGAGAACCGTCTTCGTTGCGCCAAAGGAACTTGCAGTCGTGGATATAGGCGGCCTCGGCATAGTAGATGTCACCGAAACGGCCATCGGCCACCATCCGCTTCAACAGCTCGACTTCGTCGTAGTAGCAGTAGTTCTCCGCCAGCATGTAGCAAGCCGCGCTGCGGCTCACGGCCTCCGCGAGCCGGAGGGCCTCCTCCAGGGTACTGACCGCAGGTACTTCGCTGAGAACGTGGATGCCCCGCTCCAGGCAGAGGACGGCCTGCTCTGCGTGGCAGGCCACAGGAGAGCAGATGACGCACGCCTCGATTCCCGAGTCGAGAAAGGCCTCGAAATCACTGAAGCCGCAGGCCTCGTCGAAGGCCTCAGCAGCCCGCC
>SDBT01017856.1_pt1 | contig 11179 bp, 8 predicted proteins | sample 2277101 | NCBI WGS metagenome assembly SDBT01 (sample SAMN10404973, study PRJNA504765) | marine sediment metagenome | isolation source: marine sediment core GS10_PC15, 103 cmbsf | place: Arctic Ocean: Southern Knipovich Ridge | collected 2010 | reverse complement strand
GGTGTGAATTGGCCTACTTCGCCCGTTACGGGTCTCCCGAGAATTTCCTGGAGGAGGTACAGCGGCAGGTTGGCGCCGGCGGCTATGGACAACGTGGCGCCGCCACCAAACCGCGGATTGATCTCAAAGAAGTATGGCGGGCTGCCGTCGGGGCGACGGCACTGACAGCAGAAGACACCCCAGAGTCCGTCTATGAGGCCCACAAGCTTCATCGTCGCGTCAATCAGTATATTGTCCCGGATTGTTACGCCGTTGTCCACCTCTCCGCTGCGGACGACGAGTCGCTGGCGCGGCACGATAGACTTGACTTCTCCGTCGCGTGTGCGATACACGTCGATGGTGTACTCTCGGCCGGGGACGTAGTCCTGCACAAACAGGCGTTCTCCAAACGTGTGAACGTGGCCTCGCAGTTCTCGCCCATTGTGGATTTTAGCGGTGGCGGTCCCCCCCGATCCGTGGAACGGCTTGACGAAGCAGGGATAAAATGGGTCCGCGCGAAACTGTTCGAGGCTGAACGTTCGGATAGCGGGCATCCCGGCCCGAAGCAGCCGGTTGCTGAAGCGCTTCTTGTCCCGACAGATTTTGATCATGGGTTCCGAACCGACCATCACAGTGCAGCCCAACTCAGCGAACTCCCCTTTCCGGCGGGCCAGAGAGCGCAGGTCCAGATCGGTCAGGGGCACCAGCAGACCTACCTTGTGCTCGCGGACGATTTTTTTCAAGGCGAGAATGTATTCGACGTTTCCGGCGCGTGGAACGATAATTTTTACGTCCGCGGTTTGCAGCGCCGCGGAGGCCTCCGTTATGTCCGTGGCGAGTATCTTTCCCTCGACGCCGAGTTCGTCCAGCGCACGGCGAAAGGCCCGCAGCAACACGACGCGCCGCCCGACGCAAGTAAATAAGATGTTCAGGCGTTTTTTGGCGATTGTTCGACGTTCCTTATTCAATGGCCCGAAGGATCTACAGACCCCTCTGATACGTCGGTCTCACACTTTCCGTCTCTGCTATAACGCTGTTCATAAATATCAGCATGTCCGCCCAGTATACTTAAAACAGTTTTCCCAAGAATTTTCAGGTCCAGGGCGAAACTCCAATGTTCGACATAATACACATCGAGATCGATCTTATCTTCGTGCGTGATGGTACCCCGCCCGAAAACCTGCGCGTATCCGGTGATCCCCGGGCGAACATCCAGCCGGCGGCGCTGATGGGCGTTCCATTTCGCCGCCTGCCGCTCATACAGAGGTCTAGGACCGATCAGCGACATCGTTCCGGTCAACACGTTGAACAACTGCGGCAGTTCGTCCAGGCTCCTTTCGCGCAGATAGCGTCCCAGTCGCGTCAGCCGCGGGTCGCTCCCCGCATGCGGGGAGACGCCGTAGGGGTCTACCTCGGTCTGCATCGTACGAAACTTCAACATCTGGAACACCCGCCCGCGATATCCGACCCGACGCTGACGGAATATCGGATCCCCGGGCGAATCCAGGCGAATCAGCACCGCTATCAAAACCATAAGCGGCCCGAACACAACTAGTGCAATCACACTGCAAACAATATCAAACCAGCGTTTGATCATGACCCCGATCTTCTTCGAGTCACGTCCGCCCGCCGGGTGAGTCGGATTTTCCACCATGACACTATTCTATCATACCGGGCAAATCCGGCAACGGATTTTGGGACCGCACGGGCTGATTCGTTCAGGAGAGATTCTGGCGATACCAGTCAATCGCCTTTTGCAGGCCCTGCTCGAAATAGACTGTCGGTTCGTACCCGATAGTCTCTTTGCCCCGCGAGATATCGGCCAGGGAATGCATAACGTCGCCCGGGCGCGGCGCCTGATAGTCAGCATCGACGTCCACTCCCAGCAGTTCCCGCAATTGCCGTAGAATTTGATTCAAGCTGACTGCGCGATTGCACGCGATGTTGACGGGCTGTCCGTCGCAGACCTCTGGGGGGGCATTCGCCGCCAGCCAATTCGCCCGACAGACGTTCTCGACGTAGCAGAAGTCGCGGGACTGTTCACCGTCGCCGAATACGATCGGGCGATCTCCACGCAACAGACTGCTGACAAAGGCGGGAATAACCGCCGTATAGGCGCCACCCGGATTCTGGAAGGGTCCGAAGACGTTGAAGTATCGCAAGCTGAGCGTCTCCAGGCCGTACACCGCGGCATATCCGCTCAGGTAGGCCTCACAGGCAACTTTAGTGGCGGCGTAGGGGCTGATGGGCCTCGGCGCCATCTCCTCGTGCTTGGGAGATTCGGGCTGCTCCCCGTACGCGCTGGAGGAGGCTGCAAAGACAATTCGTTTGACTCCCGTCGCACGTGCGGACTCCAGGACTGTTACCGTCCCGTTGACGTTGACGTCGTGGCTTCTCTGCGGATCGTCCACACTGCGGGGCACCGACCCGAGGGCAGCCTGGTGAAAGATGGCTGCACATCCCGCCATCGCGCGATCCATCGTGCCGCGATCGCGAATGTCGCCCTCGATCAACTCGATACGATCCTCGACGCCCGTAAGGTTCTCTCGCTTCCCGGTTGCGAAATTATCCAGAACCACCACCTGCTGTCCCTCCGCCAGGAGAAACCGCACGAGATTGCAGCCGATAAATCCCGCCCCGCCCGTCACCAAATACTTCGCCATGTCTTACTCTCCTTAGTGCCCCGTTAGTTTGTAGGCTGGGTTGCGGAACGCAACCCACCTTTTATTTCCAAGTATAAGGTGGGTTGGTCCCTCGCAAGCGAGGTCCCAACCCAGCCTACATTCTCTTCTCAGGTATCCGTCAGTTTCGCCCGCTCGAAGTCAATGATCTCCTGGAGGGTCTCGTCCAGTGAGAATTTCGCGCGGTAGCCGATCAGACGCTTAATCTTGGAAAGGTCCGGCGTGCGAACCATCAGGTCGTCGAAAGGCCGACCGTAGACTTCTTTGTACGTCAGGTATCGCAATTCGCTTTTCGAGCCGGTCATATTGATAATTTTTTCAGCCAGTGCGGCGATGGTAATCGACTCGTCCGCCCCGACGTTGATGACTTCTCCGATGGCCTGGTCGCATTCGATCAGTCGTGTTAGAGCACCAACCACGTCGGCGACGTGGCAGAAAGATCGGACCTGCTCCCCCGTCCCATAAATCTCGATCGGATCGTTTCGCAGCGCCCACCGAACGAATCTCGGGACGACCATCCCATACTCGCCTTTTTGCCGCGGGCCTATGGTGTTGAAGAACCGGCAAATAATCGCCTCCAGCCCAAACTGATCGTGATACGCCAGCGCCAGATACTCATCCACCATCTTAGTGCAGGCATAGCTCCATCGCGTGAAACGGGTCGAGCCTAGTGTCGTGTCGTCATCCTCCCCGAAGGGGACCTTGGTGTTTTTTCCATACACCTCCGAGGAGGAAGCCACCAGGACCCGCCGGCCGAATTTACCGGCCAGGTTCAACACGACCTCCGACCCGTGAATGTTCGTCTCGATGGTATGGACGGGCTGGTCCACAATCAGCCTCACCCCCACCGCCGCGGCAAGGTGAAATATCACATCGCAACGGTCGATCAAAGGCGTCATCATTTCGGCGTTGCGGACTGAATCGCGTACGAACTGGAATCCTTTCCGTCCCAGCAGACCGGTCAGATTCTTCGCCGACCCCGTTGAAAGGTCGTCTATCGCGATAACACCATTCCCTTTCGCCAGCATCGCCTCCCCCAAATGCGAGCCGATAAAACCAGCGCCACCTGTGATCAAGACATTCATATCAAAACCCTTTTTTGCTTTCTGGAGTGGGCGAGGATACTTCCTTCACGGTGCACTGGCAATAGAAAAGGCAAGTAGGCAATAGGCAAATAGGCAATAGAGATGTGTAGGCCGGGCTTCAGCCCGGCTCTTGCTGATAGCTGATGATGTTACTTTTCCTCCAGGGTATCGAGGATGCGGAGGTAGCTTTCGTATCGGCGGGGGAGGATTTTTTCTTTTTCGACGGCCTGGATGACCGCGCAGTTGGGCTCATGCGTGTGGGAGCAGTTGTAGAACTTGCATTGGGGGACAAATTCTTCGAACTCGGGGAAGTACCACGGCAGTTCCGCGGGCGTGATTCCCACGCCGAGTTCACGGATCCCAGGGGTGTCCACCAGGAGCCCGCCGGGGGGGAGGTCGTACAGGCGGGCCTGGGAAGTGGTGTGCCGGCCTCGATCGTCCTTCTCGCGAACGGGCTGCGTGGCGGCGTCGACTTTGGGGACGAGGGCGTTGATCAGCGAGGTTTTACCCACCCCCGATGCCCCGGCCAGTACGCTGCGTTTACCCACAAGGGCGGTCTGAAGGCGATCGAGACCCTCGCCGGTCTTTGCGGAACATGGGAAGATCGTCACGGCCTGGCTTCTGAGATCGGCCATGATCTCCTCATATTTGTCCGAGGGCTTCAGGTCAATCTTGTTGACGGTAAGGATGGGCGTCAGTTCCCCGCGTTCGGCGACGATAAGGAATCGGTCGACCAGCCCGCGGCGCGTGGATGGTTTCGCGGTCGCGATGACAATCAGCAAGACGTCCATGTTCGCGGCGAGAACCTTGACGAACGCGTTGTCATCGTGGGCGGTACGGCGTTTCCCGGACATTGGCTGCGGCCGGGCCAGCAGCGTGCGCCTCGGTTGGCGCGAGAGGATCATCCCGTCCATGCGGTTCCTGTCGAGATCTATCTGCCCGTCGGTATGCTCCGGTTTGACCAGTACGACGGTAACGTCGTCGCCGACGGTCAGTGGGGTGGTTTTCTCGGAGCCTTCAGGAACGCGAAATGTCTTGGCCAGCCCGCAGAACAAATCATCTTGCCCCACGCGAACCCACGCCCCGCGGCGCAGCACGCCCGTGACAATGCCCTCTCTCCGCTGCATGTCCCGGAGTTTATCACCTCCCCCGCCGGCGAAACTGCCTTCCCCGAGCTTCACCTCCCTGGGGGAGAACTTCCCCCGCCGCGAACGGGTGGCCTCAACGTCCTGGTCAGCTTCGAATCGGCTTTGCCAGTCCTTGATCCGTCGTTTGCTCTTGCCCTTATTCTTCGCCATTGGCTTCTCTTCCCGCCTCAGGAAAGCAATTTTATCACGAAATCGATTGCAACGTAGACCGCCACCGCCCCAACCAGGAGGGCAAAGTAACGGCGGAGTTTTTCGGCATGGAGTCTTTGGCACAACGAGGCGCCGATCTGCACTCCGATGCTGCTGGTAATCAGCAGCGGAAATACGATCCAGAGACTCACATGGCCCTTTCCGCCGTATAGGATCACACCCGCCAGCGAGCTGAACAAAACCACGCCCAGGCTCGTCCCGATCGACTGATGCATTTTTAGCCCGACCACCAGGAGCAGGGCGGGCATGAATATCACCCCTCCGCCGATCCCGAGCATGCCCTTAACCAGACCCATCGCCACTCCGAGGAGGCAAAGTCCGGTCATACTTACACCCTCCAGCCCGACGGCGTGGAGCGAAATCCGTGGTCCCAGGGGACACCGCTGCAGCAGTGTCTTCCCGTCCGACCGTTCGTGTTGCGTCCCGAACCATACCAGTCCAGCCACCAGAAGCAGCAGCCCGATGAACAACCCGTGCATCAGCAGCGTAAAGCCCTCTTTCCCGCAGAGGTTACTGAGATACTCGTGCAGGTCGGCCCCAAGGATCGTTCCACAGACGGCCGCCCCGCCCAGGATAATCATGGTCTTGACTTCGACGTTGCCCAGACGCAGGTGTCGCACCCACGCCCCGGAACTCGTCCCGATGGTGAAGCTCATGCTCGAACCGACCACCAGCGAGTAGGGAATCCCCAGCGTCGCATTAAGCAGGGGTGTAATCATAAATGCCCCACCTACACCGAACAGCCCCGTCGCAATCCCGACAACCAGACCTATCCCCCCCAACGTCAACAACAGCGTCGTTCCGGACAGATACGCCGGAACGTCCGAAAGGCTCCCCCAAAAATTCATGACTTCGCCTGCTTACGCCCCTGCGCCCCTGCGGGCGGTCGCAGGACCGGGCCGTGCGGCTCGTCTGAGCGGTCGTAGGGCCTGCTCTTACCGCAACTCCGCCTGCGACGGATCCGCTCGAAAATGAACTCCACACCCAGCCCCCACGCCAACGGCAACAGGATCAGCAATACAATCTTGACAACATTTCCCATGAGAATCCTAATCCTTTCCGAATAGCTGTTCGTATGTTGAGACTAATACGTTTGAGAGAATCGTTCAAGGGTTCATCTTCGCATTGTAGCGAATGGACCGGTGATACGGAAACGACTCACCAGCCCGCTTGCAAATAAACAGAAAATCACTATCATTTGAGGGTCTGTGTGCGAACTATGCGAGTCCCTTCGGACTCCAAAACCTACAGGGCAAACAGGAGTAATACGAATGGCATTGGGATTCTTCCGAAAACGGCAGAAGCTGATTTTTATTATCATGGTCGCTTTGATGGTCAGTTTCCTGATCGGGTACCAGGGATTGAGCATGCTGCTGCAGAAGAATACCGGCAAGCAGGAGTATGGGAAGACATCGGACTACAAGGTCACGTTCGGAATGCTAAAAGGTGCCCGGTTCGATCTGGAATTGCTTCGCATGATGGTCCCGGGATTCGGGGAGCGATCTGGACAGGCTTTGGCCTACCAGATGATGGTAATGGGCGCCGCCCGGGAGGACAACTTGCCACTGTCCTACATGCTCCTGCTGAAGCAGGCCGGGCAGGACGGGTTCGATGTGAGCCCAGCGGAGGTGGACCGACTGATCAAGGCAATGAAATCCAATGGATTTCCCTACGACAGCATAGCCACTGATCTTCGCCAGAATCGAGGCCGTCCGGAAAAATCCATTCGGGAAGTCCTGGGGCACTGGCTGATGATATTCAAGGCCTACCGCGCATCGATAATGTCCTTCCCCCCCAGCCGGGAGGAACTGGTCCGGCTGTTCCGCGACGTTACCGAGCAGATAAATCTGCAGGTGGTGAAGATTCCGGCGGAGTCATTCCTTGAAAAGGTCAACTTACCGAGCGAAGAGCAAATCCGGGAACAGTTCGAGCGGTATAAGAATCGCGCGCCGGGGGCATTTTCCGGCGTGAACGAATTCAGTTTCGGATACCTTTACCCGGCGAAGGTGAAGCTGGCGTATCTCTTTGTCGACAGAGCAGCCATCGAACGGGGGGCGGCGCCGAACTTTGAGAAAGTCCAGGACTACTATAACGAACACCGCGCCGAACTGGTCAAAGAACCGACGCTCGGCGAGACCGAGAAGAACGGCGAAAAAAAGGACGACAAGCCCGTTTCCGTCAAGGTTGAACTGATGAGTTTTCCCGAGGCCCGCCCTGAGATCACCAAGTTGCTCAAGTCCCAGGACGCCCAGGCTAAATTCCAGGATACCATAGATCGGGTGCAGGGAATGGTGCGGAATTTTGAGCCCCCCAAGGACCCCAGTGCTGCTGAAGGGAAGGTGTTCGAGGAAATCGTGAAAAAATTGACCCTCCCGGCCGATAATCTACTGAACCGCCGCATCCCGCTCGTGGCTATCGAAAAGCTGCCCCTCAAAGAAGCGATCCCGAAACTGGCCGATTCCGTCAGCCCGAAGCTTTCAGCCATCTGCTTCCCCTGGGGCGAACACGGTGAAATAAACATCTCCCCGGAGACGAAGGTAACACTCGTCGGACGGGACATGACCGTAGAGGATGCGCTTGAGAAAATCGGCGCCCAGATACCGAACCTCCCGAAACTCCGCTGGGGGTGCTTTGAGGGGATCGATAATTGTATTTTCCCCGTCGAGGGGATTCGGTTTTTTCCGATAACCGCGGGGCGGACCGGGCTGGAATCCCAGGAGGAATTGATCGAAAACGCGCTCATAAGCAAATGCTTCTCGCCGATGCTCGACAAGTCGTTGTTGCAGCGGGCGATGCAGGTAGACCCGATCGTTCCCCAGAGCAAATTCAAGATCGGAATGGACGAACCGATCATGACCGTCTGGCGCGACGGGGACTCCGGGCAACTGCTGTGGCGGGTGATTGACGCCCGGGCGCCAAAAAGTCCCGAGACAATCACCGAAGCGATCCGGAAAAAAGTGATCAACGACTGGAAACTGGCGCAGGGCTTCAAACTGGCCCGCCGGCAGGCTGAGAAAATCAAGTCCGCCGATGACCTCAAGAAGTACGCCGAAAAACATAAAAACGAAACCCTCGAAAGCGGGATGTTCTCACGCAGGGTACACTTCGCCTATGGGAGAGGTTATTTCCAGCCTGCAAGGGTCTCCAAAATGGAGTTCATTAACCTTTTCGTCGATTCGCACTTCATCCACGAGGCCTTCGCCGCTCTTGCGCCGAAGGACCTGGACGCGTCATATCCGAAGGAATCGCAAAAGGTGATCGTCGCCCCGTTGGCTTGCGAGGGGTATGTGGCCGTGGGGCGGCGGATAAACTACCTCCCCGCGATGGAAGAGGACTTCGAACTTGAGAAACGAAATCTGACAGCCTATCTCGAACGGAATCAGTATTATCGGGCGAGGAGGGAATGGTTTTCGCTCTCGGGAATCAAGGAAAGGACGAAGTTCAAGATAAGTACGGAGAAATAGCTTTCCGGGCTTTTGATGACCCGCAGATTGGCTTGACAGATTGGAGAAAGTGGATAAAGTGCTCGGCGCGAGGGCAGGTATGGCTAGGTAGCTCAGTTGGTAGAGCGCGGCCCTGAAAAGGCCGGCGTCGCTGGTTCGATTCCAGTCCTAGCCATTTTTCATGCGCCGATACCGGCAGACCTGGCGCCCGCTTGCTGAGCAGGCGCGCTTTTACTGGTTCATACCCGAAAAAGGTCAACAATAGAAAGTATGCCCAGGCGAAATCTTATTTGGATTGCGATTATCCTGGCGATGGCGACGGTGCTGCTGTTCGTATGGCGTCAGCCCCGCCGGGGAACAACGGTTCACCAGACCGAGTTTGTCCCGGTGCGGGAGACTTACCAATTGATCCGCCAAGCCTATTATCAACCGGTCGACGAGATAAAGCTGCGGCAGGCGGCCGTGCGGGGAATGGTGGGCGAATTGGACGAATTCTCCACGTATTTTTTGCCGGAACAGGCAAAGGCCATAACCCATCGTGTAAAGGGCCTGGATCGTGGATTGGGATTGCGGTTGGATCTCGACGCCAAAGGTGCCCGGATCATTGGGGTGGTGCCCGGTTCTCCCGCGCACAGCGCCGACCTGCTTCCAGGAGATCGCATCCTTACCGTCAACGCAATCCCAACCGCCGGAAAGACTGATCGGCAACTGCGTGATCTGCTGGCCGGAAAGCTGGGTGCGACTGTCGAACTACAAATTCTCTCCCCCGCCGGTTGGAAAAAAACGGTCATGCTCACGCACGGGGAGTTCCCCATCGAGACGGTTCGGGGACTCTATCGCGACCAAAAGGGACGGTGGATCTGGGAGGTTCCTTCTCAGGAGGGCATCTACTACGTGCGAATCGTCGAATTCTGTCCCAAGACTTCCCGGGCCCTGCTGGACGTGCTGCATCAGTTGTCCCCGCTGCGCGGGTTGGTGCTGGACTTGCGGGCCAATCCCGGCGGGCTGCAGGAGATAGCCGTTGCGCTGGCGGACGTGTTCCTCTCCCGCGGGACCATCGTGACGGTTCTCACCCGAAACGATCCACCGAAAACTCACCAGGCCCACGACGACACACCCTTCTCGAAAGTCCCGATGGTGGTGCTGATCGACGAGACGACCACCTCCGCCGCCGAGATCGTCGCCGGGGCGCTGGGGGCCAACGCCCGAGCCGTGCTGATCGGGCGGCGAACCCGCGGGAAGGGGTGCGTCCAGAGCATGGTCCGCTTACCTGGCGAGTTGGGCCAGATAAACCTCACCACAGCGGAGTTTCTGATTCCTCCGGATCGACCGATCCAACGCAGGCCCGGGGGCGACAGGTGGGGCGTCGCCCCGCAAATAAACGTTACGCTGTCGCCAAAACAGACCAAGACGCTGCGGCGACTGCGAATTGAGGCGGAAACCTGGCCCGCTCCGGCGCTCCGCACGACCACCGCATCTGACAAAGGGTCCGAACAAATCGACCCGCGCGATCTGCTGGGTCAAAAACTCCTGCAACTCGATACTCAGCTTGACCGGGCGGTGACGCTGCTCGGTAAACCGAAGGAAATGCAGGCCATTCTCCAGCGCATGCGGACTGAAATCAGCAAGGCCGCCGAAGAACGAAAAAAACGCGCCGCGATACAGCAAACAAATAACTCAAAGTGAACGAAACTTGTCCACGAATTATACGTCCACTAATTACACGAATTACACGAATCATAAAAAGAAAAGGTGGGTTGCATTCCGCAACCCAGCCTGCGCACTTATATTTTATACAATAAGCTCTTATTCGTGACATTCGTGTAATTAGTGGACCATTTCGCAGGTTGGTCAGTTTGAGAAACAAGAAAGCCCACAATGACCGAGAGCAGGCGGGAAATAATCCTGGGCATCGAGACCAGTTGCGACGAAACAGCCTGTGCCTTAGTCCGCGGCGGGCGCGAGGTGCTAAGCAACGTCGTCGCCTCCCAGATCGACCTTCACCGGCGGTTCGGCGGGGTCGTCCCGGAGCTCGCCTCCCGCGCCCACATCGAGGCGATAAACACCGTTATCGCCGAAGCGATGGACCAAGCTGCCGTGCCCCCCTCCGACATCGCCGCGGTCGCCGTCACGCACCAGCCCGGGCTGATCGGATCGCTGCTGGTAGGTCTGATGGCCTCCAAGACGCTGGCGTGGGTCTGGGGCGTTCCGCTGATCGGCGTTAATCACGTCTATGCCCACGCCTACGCCGCCGCGCTGGAAACCGACCCCCTCAAATACCCCGCCGCCGCACTGATCTGCAGCGGGGGACACACCGCACTGTACCGTTGCGACTCGCCGACGGAAATGGAACTGCTTGGGACCACGATTGACGACGCCGCCGGTGAGGCGTTCGACAAGGTCGCCTCCATCCTGCAACTCGGTTACCCAGGCGGACCGGCCATCGACGCCGCCGCCCGCAATGGAAACCCCTCCGCCGTCAATTTCCCACGCACACTGCTTAAGGGCCAATCGCTCGATTTCTCGTTCAGCGGGATTAAGACAGCCGTCCTCTACCACGTCAACGGCGTCCCCGGCGCGAAACGCAACACCGCAAAACGAGGTATCGAAAACTTTACCCAGCAGGAAATCGC
>SDBT01017855.1_pt1 | contig 11179 bp, 11 predicted proteins | sample 2277101 | NCBI WGS metagenome assembly SDBT01 (sample SAMN10404973, study PRJNA504765) | marine sediment metagenome | isolation source: marine sediment core GS10_PC15, 103 cmbsf | place: Arctic Ocean: Southern Knipovich Ridge | collected 2010 | reverse complement strand
TGAGCTGTTTCGAAATCACTCACTTTTTACTTCCTTTCAAATCGGTTCGGCCTTGGAGAAATAGTTCCCGTATAGCCCTCAACGGATAACCGCTGGTAGATAATTTTTTTACAAGCATTATTCTTTTAACACAGTCCTCATCGAACATCCTTCGTCCGGTATCCGTCACTTCGGTCGGTTCAATAAGACCTATCATCAGGTAATACTGCAGCGATTGCCGCGAGATACCGGCCTTGTTTGCCGCTTGTCCTATCGGAATTAAATCTCTTTTACGAGCCAAATATACATCTCAATCGATTGTCGATTTTCAATTTTCGATTGTCGATTTTGTTTTTTCGACCATCGCCTGTCCTGCAGATCCCAACAATCAGGACTGCCACACGTCGATTATAATTGTCATTCTCACACCTTAGTTTTGATGATTAGCCCATTAGTCGATTATTATCGGTCGATGCGGCCTTTAATACTGCGAAGATCGGATTCGGTTTACGATCTTGTCTTTCACTGTCGCATCGCACGCTCAAGCAGGGCCAGGAAGGTACTTTCGACTTCTTTGAAAGTAACCTTTTTCAAGGCATCTTTAGAGCGTTTTTGCTCATCTAATTTTTTCGACCATTTAGGCGAAATGATTAACAAATAATCGAATTCCGGTGGGATTTGCTGCTTGTTAAGACGGAATGACTCTCTAACAAGACGTTTTAGTCGGTTTCGAACAGCAGCGTTGCCGCTGGCCTTGGCAACGGATATTCCAAGACGACTGTGGCCGCATTGATTTTCACGAATGTACAGTATTACCGGACCATCAGAAGCCCGTAATCCGCCTGACATAACAGCTCTGAACTGTTTGTTACTAATAAGCCTGCTACTTTTTGTAAAAGAAAAGGGTTTCACAGTATTAAAATTGAGCTTTTAAGAAATACAAATAATCAATTTAACCAGGTAGCCTTAAAGATCCACTGCAAACTTTGCATAGAATTAAAATACCCAAGTCACGGCTTATTAAGGAGATTAGCTATCGCACTGAGACGCTGTTTCTCTTTCGATAAACTCTGTATCCTGCTAAAGTCCTTCTTCATATCTTCTCTTTTATTCAGGGGCTTATCAATTTGGTCAAGGTTCGCACCCCTGCGCGGCCTGATAGCCTTGTACTTTTTAACACTAAGCTGCATTCTAATGCTCTGGTACAGCGCCTCTGCAAGCTCGAACGTCCTGGCTCGCCAATGAGGCTGGACCCTGTCGGTGTCGGCCTTGTCAAGGATAGCTTGTGCCTGATCGAGAGCCTTTATCGATCCGATTTCTTTTGCGTTGGCAAGAACTCCCCTGGCATGCTCTTGCTGTTCGATCTCGCTGTGGAGTCTGGCCTTGACATACGCATCATAATAAGCCCGGTAGAGTCCCTGCTGGAACCGCCAGTTAAGTTTATCCTGCGGCGTGGCGTTATTTTCCATCTCCTGGAAGAGCTTGAGCGTTTCATATATGCCATCGTTGTCTTTTACCGGGCCATTCCAGTTGCGCTCCAGGGCAAATAAGCCCTTGGAAAACTTCTGTTCGTATCGCGGACTTATAAAATATTTGCTGTACTGGTTGGCGATATCCTTTACATCCATATCGGGATCCCAGCCGAGGCAGCTCCACAAGACCTTGTTGAAGTCGTCGTTGCAACCTTCGCTGTAAGTGATGAAACCGAAAGAATACTGCTGAAGGTCTCTGAATATTTTCACATAAGCGAGCGGCCTAGGATTGACAGGCTCGCGACCAACTGTCAACCTGCACACAAGATCCCAGTCTGCAACCGGGTACTGGCACCTGCGGCAATGAGTAATATCCGGATAACGCCTGATTGGGTATTTTACCGGCACTTCTTTCCGCAGTTCCGGCAGGGTCATCCTGACCTGTGGTCCGAATACGACCCCATCAAGCCACGCAGGTTGGTCCTTCTGTAATATATCAAGAAAATCCCGCAGCCAGCCCGTACCGTCACTTTTATAGTTAAACATTTGTGGCGAGACCCACATCTGAGCCTTTGGATGATACTTATTTAGATTCTTCTTCTGTTTTTCCAGAAATGGAAACAATGTCGCAGGATGAGTGCCGCCGGGATCTCCGCCGGGAACAAATACCACGTCCAGTTTCGGGAGCTTCCGGAAAATATCACCCCATTGCGCTATCGAATCGCGAACCGTTTCCTCATCCCTGTAATCACCGTCTATAGCCGGCCACCACGCCCAGACGTCGAGCCCATAATCGGCTGCCAACTGTGACATATCAATCATCATCTCCAATTGCGGCTTGGGCAAATGCGGGCTGTCGGGTTCATCGTCGCTTTTTGGCGGAATCAACTCAACCGCATTCATACCGAAAACAATCATATCCCGGTAATACTGCTCCCACATCGCCAGGTTCCACGCGTCATAGGAATTTGTCTTTGGCCTGTAACCAAGCTGATGACCGCGAAGAGTGTACCTCGGAGCCGTAGCTATTTTTGTGTTGCTGTCGATTGAGACCTTATCCCTGCTCATCTCAAGCAAACGAAGAATCCTGCCTGCTGCAAACAATGTCCCCCTGTCGTCATAACCGGCTGCGCAAATCGTCGCTGCCAATCGATTTGTCGTATCTACCCAAATCGAATACGCGTCCGCCTTGGCAGGAACATCAAAACCAGCCGGAGGCTCGTATCCCTTCCTGACTAAATCTATGTTTGTCCCGATTACGATTGCCAATTGGGTCGGTCCCGGCAGCTTCGAGACAACATCAAGCCCAATACGGGTCCGCTTGTCAATCTCGTCGCCGAGCATATCGCCAGCATTGGCCATTATCTTCTTTTGAGGATTCAACACCACAATCTTCGCCTTCGATAGATCAATCTGAGCCGCCGAGACAACTGTCGAAAACACAACCACAAAAACCAATGACAACATCCAAATCTTACGCACAAAAACCTCCTTTATCTGAGATTTGCCGTTTAAACGGCTAAAACACATAATCTTAATCTTGCTTGATCAATAATCTTACGAAATTAACCTTGAACTATCAATAATTCCCCTTTTCAAAGCAAATCTGGTTAGTGGAATAAAAAATGAATATTCTTTTACTGCCGTTTTGACCTCAAAAACACGGACAAACTGGTATTTTTAGCAATTTTCTAAAAACAATTGCAATTATTTTATTTTTATGGTTGAAAAATACATGATAGTCGATAATATATACATGTTGTTAGTTAAGGATTGAAAATTATGAAACATACATTAATTCTTATGTGAAAGGAGAGCAAGTCATGAATACATTTATTAAGAAAAATGAAAAGTTTCTAAAATGTTCCTTTGCCGCGCTGAGATTTTCGGGATGGTTTTTACTGGTATTCGGCCTTTACTGTCCTGTTATTTCAATTGTCTTATTAAGAAATTATAAGCCAGGGATTAGTGAAGAAATGTCAATAACAATGCTTTTGATTTATCTTACTTTGATGTTTTTTGGCCTACTTGGAATTGGCTTGGCCCAATTAATCAGATATCTGCTTGACTCTAATTATAAACCCGGATTTATTTTACGTCATGGTGATAAGTTCGTTTATGTTTACGTTGTTCTTACTTTAATTGCGGCAACATTGCACTTCTTTAGTTTTGTAAATTCTCTGAGAATGACGGACTTTGAAGAGCAATTATTATTCATATCGCTCTCTATTACTCAAACGGTTTATCATGTTGCGAAGGCCTTGATTTTAATTGGAATAGCGCAATTCCTGAAACGTGTTATGCCTATTATGGATGAACACCAATCGCTGGTATAAGGAGGGCAGAAAGATGATTAACATTAGACTTGATTATGTTCTGCTTGATCGGCGGATGAAACTTAAGGATTTGGCTACGGCTACCGGGCTTGCGGTAAACAATCTATCGATACTTAAAACCAACAAAGCCCGTGCGATTCGGTTTTCAACCTTAGAGATATTATGTAAAGTTCTTAACTGTACACCCGGTGATTTAATCGAATTTATTCCAGAGACAAAAAAAAATGCTCAACTTGACGAGCAAAGTGTTTAATCATACTCTTGTCTCGCCAATCGGCTGTCAGGGCAACTGGTTATTGGTGAACTCAAACGTTGTGTATTTTATCTGCTTGTTGCTGACGTGCGAGGACCTCGGCGCTTAGTGATCGCCTTACCCTGCGGCAATCAAGCAATGCCACAAACTTTTCGCTGCCGTCGTCGCCCGTTTCAATGACAGGAATATGCTCGATATCGAGACTTTTTGCATTTTCAAAAGCCTCGGCGAGTGTTGTTTTGGGTGTGGCGCTGCCTATGACAGGTTCGGCGATATCCAGAGCGACGAGCCAGTCATTTAATTCCTGGGTGGTAAAAGTGTTTCGTATTCCATCGAGAGTAATTACACCGATAAGTTTTTTGCTCTGGTCAAGTACCGGATAATATAAACTGTTTGTCGTACTAACGGTCTTAATGACTTCGCTTAGCGGCTGACCGGCATCGATTACCGGTGCCTCCTTATCCATAACATCGGCGACAGTGTGCGTGGCGATCAGGTCATCCTCCGTAATATTTAGTCCGACTTCACCGGCTTTTTTGACTCCTATCTTTGTGCACAGCGGACCGAGAAGCTGCAATATGAATACGCCAAGGATAATGACCGAGAGCATGGTGGACTTTACAGGCTCTTCGAATCGAGTACTGGCCATCATTAATAAAGCGACGGCGATAGTGCCCTGCTGGTACAGGCAAAAACCAAGGTACTTGCGAACAGTCGGTACCGCTTTGGAATAAATCGCGCCAAGATATGAGCCGCCTGTCTTTCCTACGATACTACCGATGACGTATGCCGCAACCAGCAGCCATATTTGAGAATTGATATTTGAGATCGTCATTCGGGCACCGATTATGACAAAAAACAGTACATAAACAGGAGGTGAAAAGCGCCGGATGATTTCAAAACTCCTTAGACTTCTCCGGGGTGCTGAATTTATCAGCGTGACTCCAAGGGCCATAGAAGAGAGGATCACGTCAAGTCCTAAAGTTCTGGCCAAGCCGATAGTAAGGATGATTATGCCGATTGTAAAAACGAGTGTCCTTTCTTCCTCGTCGAGTTTCTTTAGGAACCACTTTAAGAGTAAGCCCGCGGCCGCTCCGAGTACGAGGGAACCGACAACCTCATAAATGGAGTGGGCGATCATAACCAGGATACCGGAATCGTTACTTCCTGTAAGTACACCGGCGATACTGACACTGACGATATAAAGCACCAATGCGAGTGCGTCATCAAGGGCAACGATGGCGGTAAGCATTGTCGTTAGCGGTCCTCGTGCTTTATATTCCCAGAGTACGCTTACCGTAGAAGCCGGGTCCGTTGCCGCACAGATAGCGCCGAAAACAATCGCGGCGGCGAGGGACATTTGCCAAGTATGGAAGAAGCTCAAACAAATAAAACTCAGACCAAACACCAGCAGAAATGCCGTCAATCCCTCGAAGGCGAGTATGGCTAGAACTTGCTTTCCGAACTTGACAAAAACATCGCGCTTGAGTTCGCCGCCGATCAAAAAACCGATGATGCCAAGAGCGAACATGTTAAAAGGTTCGAGCGAAGTGACCGTCTGAACGGATATTACTTTCAACACGGGTCCAAGTAGTATCCCCACGGTGACATAACCGATTATCTGGGGTATGTGCAAAAGGCGAAAAATCCGGGCACCGATAGTCCCGAAGAAAATACCAAGACCGATCAATAGTATAATATCGTACTGCCCGGAAGACGGCGAAACGTTACTAAGCAAATTTAGCACTATGTTATCCGTAACTTGTTAAAGAAATCCTTACTTTTTCACAGCCGGTTTAATTATTTCCCAGTCGTCGGTTCTAAAGCTCGAAGCCGGTAAGCCTTGTTTGTTCATCAGGTTAGGCTCGGCTTCCTGGTGCCAGGCAAAACGAACAGCAACGGGATTTTTAACAGCTTTACTCGAGACCAGAACATTATCACCGTCAATTTCGGCCTTGGCATCGTAAAACGCCTTGTCGGCGCCGGCGATATAGAACCAGTTCAATGGCTCCTGGTCACGGCTGACAAGGCCATCTGCCACATGCTTGAAACTCAACCGGATTTTATTGCCCTCGACAGCCAGCGAATCATAAAGCGGACCGGAATAAACAAGTTCCTTGTGACCGTAATCCTTTGCCAGTGCCCAAAGAGCAAGTCGCTTGCCAACATCCTGTTTGTTCCTTGGATGAATATCTCTTGCATTGCCTATATCGTTGATCACTGCCATTCCGGTGTTCGGTATCGATAGAACCTTGCTCTGGGCCTGCCAGACCTGTGCCAGCAGTGTCGGATTTTCTCTATAACTAAACGGTACCAGCGGCGTCGTATCTCCTCTGTAATGGTAAGGCGCCAACTGAACATAATAAAACGGCATTTCCTTGTTGTTCCAGACGCTTCTCCAGCCTGCGATTAAAGCTTTCATCTTTTCGAAATATAGCAAGCCATCGGCCCGGTTGGATTCACCCTGATACCATATCCCACCTTTAACCGGAAAGGGAAGCAACGGATGAATCATCGAATTATAAAGCGCCGTCGGCGACTGATGATGCTTCAAGGGATGAACGGGCCATGCTGGAGTCTCCGGAACAAGGGTGTCGGAGGCGATGGCTTTTTTGGACTCTTCGATCCAGGTCTCGATACTATCGAACGAATCGGCAGCATTTTTGCTGTAGTCCTTTTCCGCTTTATCGATATTCTCAAGAATGTTTGTCAATGCGGGAACCTGCTCGAAACCAACTATTGGAGTCCAGGGCTCGATTCGCGTACCGCCCCAGGATGTATTGATCAGTCCGATGGGGACATTGAGTTCCTTGTGAAGTTTACGACCGAAGAAATAAGCAACAGCACTAAAGCCCGCTGTGTCTTTAGGCGTGCATTGTTTCCAGTCGGCAACGCAATCATCCTGAGGGCGAATGGCTGCGATTCGAGGTACGTAGAAAAGTCGGATATTCGGGTAGTTGGCTTCTGCAATTTCCTGTTCAGGATTATTGGCGCGATTCAAAGACCACTGCATATTAGATTGCCCGGAGCAAACCCAAACCTCACCGCAGAGAACATTGGTTATCTTCTTATCATTAATAGTTATCTCGTGGGGGCCGCCGGCTTTGGCTGGAGGATCGATTTCGACCTTCCATTTACCGTCTTTATCAGCACTGGCAGAGTAGTTTTTACTTTGCCAACTGCTGCTTACATTTATCAGCAGACCAGGTTCGGCCCAGCCCCAGATAGGGACTTTTGCGCCCTGTTGAATGACCATGTTATGATCTATTACCGCAGGAAGCCTGATACCCGATACAACACTGACATCGGCTGGAGCTTTGATATCGGTGCAACCCGAGACCAACCCCAAAAGTAAAGAAAACACAAAAAAGCTGATAACAGCACATTTGCGATTGGAATAATTTGCTTGATTCATTTACACGCCCTTTCGTTAAGACATTGTCCTATAAGAGGTTAAGATAAACTAACGCCGGAACCGAAACGGTCCGAAAAGATTATAACACTGGCTTATCCGGTCGTCAAAGAATACCGCGGGAGTTGGAAATTACGAACCTTGCGTGTTTGGCGACAGTACAATATGATACAAAGCTGTATATTGAAAACTCTTAGGAGACAATTGATGTTTGAGCAAAAGAAAACGGCAATCTCGAGGGTAGCATTGACAATTTCAGTCATTATCCTTGTCGGAGCATTTGTGGTAACCGGATGCAAAAATGAATCCGTAGAAGGCCCCAATAGCGATCAAAACAATAACTCAACGAGCAATCCGGTCGCTCAAACTCCTAAAGAGACTGTTATAAGCGATCCCAAGCCAGAACCGGTACCGGCGCCTACCGAGGCCGTTACCAGTAATCCCAATCCAAAACCGACCCCCCCACCGGTAATTGAAGAAAAGCCAAAAGTAAGTCTAAATGATGTAATACGCAAAGCAAGAACATGGCGTCCGGCCTATACGTCGTGGGTCGGCAAGCCAGCCCCGGATTTTACCGTTACAGATCTGGCTGGCAAGCAGTACAAGCTCAGCGACTACAGAGGAAAGAACGTCATGCTCGTCTTCTGGGCAACATGGTGCCCGCCCTGCATGATGGAGATTCCACATTTGATTTCGCTGCGAAAAGCAAAAAGCCAGGACGATTTGGCGATTTTGGCCATAACCTACGAAAAACCGGAATTGGTACAGAAATTTACCTCAAGCAAGAATCTAAATTACCAGGTGGTGATCGAACAGCAAAACATGCCGGCACCATTTGGCGTTATCAGGATATACAAAACCTCCGGGATTCCTGCCAGCTTCTTTATCAAACCCGACGGTACCATAAAACTGGCAACTTCCGGACTACTCGCTGAAGATGACATGCGGGGCATTTTAGAAGCCGAATAATATATAGGCCCTGAAAAATCAAGGACCGCGCATTTTAACTCCTCGTGGTTTATGAATAATGCCAAGCGCATATTGATAACCGGAGCAACCGGCTTCATAGGCCGGGAACTTTCTTCAAGGTTGATCCAGGCAGGTTACGAAGTTGTTGCGCTGTCACGGAATCCGGAAAAAAACTCATCACTTCTGCCACAAAATACCAGGCTAATAAAATGGGATGGACACTCTTGTGACAAATGGATAGATACTGTCTCCGGAGCAACCGCCATAGTAAATCTTGCCGGTGAAAACATCGGAAGCGGAAGATGGACTCGGGCTAAGAAGCGGCGGGTTCTCGAAAGCCGCCTGAACGTTTCAAAGGCTATCATCTCGGCCGTTGAGCAAGCAGATCCAAAACCAAAAGCGCTTATCCAGGCATCAGGTATTGGTTATTACGGCATGAGGGGTGAAGAACTGCTCGACGAAGACTCATCGCTGGGCACAGGGTTTCTTGCCGAAGTAAGCACACAATGGGAAGAAAGTATCCGGTCTGTCGAAAAACATGGTGTAAGACTGGCGATAATGAGACTTGCCCCGGTGCTTGGCAAAAGCGGAGGAATGATTGCGCGGGTTTTACCGGCATTTAGATTCTATCTCGGATGCGTTCCGGGAAGCGGGCGCCAGTGGTTCTCATGGATACATCTCGAGGATGTCGTATCTGTTATTCAACTGTTAATAGAGAATCAGGATATGAGTGGTATCTTCAATCTGACCGCTCCAAATCCATTGCAGGCAAATCAGTTCTACAAACTTCTGGCAAAATTAATGCATCGACCGACACCCCTCAAAATTCCGGCTTTTGCATTAAGGCTTATACTCGGTGAAATGGCGGATGAATTACTGATGGCGGACCAGCGGGCAATACCCAAAAAACTGCTGGACAAAGGATATGCCTTCAAATATGCAACGGCTGAATCTGCTTTAGCCGAAATTGTAGGTTAAGTGGTTAAGAATTAAGTAAGACGCTGTGAGGTTTAAAGAGCGTTCTTTTTATGGGTGTTCGTCGGGAAGTTCGCTGTGGCAGGTTGTGCAGTTCATTTTTCCTCTTGTGTTTTCGAGGGTGCCTTCCCTGCCGTGGCAGGAATTGCATGTTTGTAGTTGATTAGTTGGTCTAAGTGCGGTGGCGAGGGCTTGCTGTTGCCAGGCGTTTAGTAGCTGTACAGTTTTTGCGGCGATTTCGGCGGTGAGTCTTTTGCATCGTTCGTCGCGGGCTTTTGAAAATGACTTGTGGCCTGAGACTTTGCACCATTTGCTGATAGAAACATGACATAAAACCGAATCGGCAGTCGAGGTGGGTATTTCTATGTCTAAATCGGCTGGTGCGGGTTTATATGTGGGAAGCGCAGATTGCTCGTGCCAGAGAAAAACTTCGTTTGTAAGTGCGGTTCTGTATTTTTTTGCTTTTACGAAGAGTCCGATTACAGCGGCAGAGCCATTCAATGCACCACATAAGGAGCCCCAGTTGCTGACACCTCCTGCACCATAGACCATCATATCCAGTGGAAAGCTGCTGTATGGCTGGCCGTGACTTTCAGCCAATTGACCGACAATGCCCGAAAAGACCGCGTACATGCAATGGTCCTTGCTGAAATCCATATATGCCCTCTGCGCAGTCGCTGCGGGATCTAACTGGATGTAATTCCACTGAGGTTGTGATTTGCCGCCATTAACGGGCCCGCGCTTTGCATCGTCCACACAGGAGGAAAACACACACGCCCCGGCTGCAACACCAATGGCCCCTAACATTTCTCTTCTTGATGATCGTTTCATTATTATGCCCTCAACAACAAGCTACTGCTCTTAAAAGAGTTCTAAAAGTTCAACTTATTAGGTACTTGAGTCTTCGTATTGTTCCGTATCGATCCCAAAATAGATTTCGAGTATATAGTTTGTAAGTCTGTTGATGATAAGTTGTAGGAAATAAGATTTATTTGTCAACCCTTATCCCGATGCGAGCAAGACCATCGTAGAAACGATCTGCGTAATCGAACTGAGGTTCGATGACCATTTTGCCGGATTCGTCCATATATCCCCACTTGCCCTTGCGACCAAAGCTCCACTTGTCTTCGATGAAGATGGTTGTCAAACCTTCAATAAAGATCGTCGGTCCCACCGTAGGCAACCAGACCAAGGCCTTCTCGGTTTTATTATACACGGCTACTTCGAAGCCACTTCTATAACCCAATTTGCCATTATGATTCATGACACACGCTGAACTTCCCTGACTATACGCAGATTTAAATAATGGCTCGACTACGAAATTTCCTTTCTTGTCGATAATTCCCCACTTACTCCCAACTCTTGCGCTTGCCAATCCATTTTTAAAGACACCAACTGCATCGAAGTTCGGATCAATCATAAACAGGCCGGACTTGTTTATGTAACCCCACTTCTTGTTGGTTTTGACTGCTGCCAATCCTTCCGAAAAATGCTTTGTATCATCATACTGACATTGGATGACTATACGACCTGTCCTGTCCATATAACTCCACTTGTCGCCTATTCTGGTTTCAACAAGTCCATCTGAGAAAGTCGGCAGGTAATTACCGTACTCCTGGATCAGAATTTTACCGGAATGATCAATATATGCACGTTTTTTAGAGACTGTAGCATAGTTACCGGGAACGTGCTGTTCCATTCCTCACATTATGAAGTATCTGTGTTGTTTGCAAACGGCCTCGATACTGCTCGTCACGCTGCATATCGACAGCAATACGCTGGC
>SDBT01017854.1_pt1 | contig 11179 bp, 13 predicted proteins | sample 2277101 | NCBI WGS metagenome assembly SDBT01 (sample SAMN10404973, study PRJNA504765) | marine sediment metagenome | isolation source: marine sediment core GS10_PC15, 103 cmbsf | place: Arctic Ocean: Southern Knipovich Ridge | collected 2010 | reverse complement strand
ACATTGGCTCGTTAGCCTCACGCCAACAACCGACGGCGTCAGAATGACGGCTGACCAGCTTTGTCGACACGGTGTCGGCTAATCTCTTGTTGTGCGGTCGAAACGGGCTGGTTTGTTCGACGACCTTTTTCGTATATCCGTCCAATATCAATGATTCTCGAACGAATTGAATAGCAGACGCACCTATCCCGTTGATTGAAAGGCGCTAGATATGGCCGACGATACCCCCACTAACGATGACACGACCGTCATCGATCGAAGCGCAACCGGCAAGAGAATTCTGTTCACGATGTTATTTGTCATAATTGTTCGGCTCCTAGAAGCCGTAATAGCGGTTATCGTGGCCGTAGATGTAGACGTGTCTCCTACAATAAGCGTGTTAGCGACTATCGGGTTAGTTCCGCCACCGGTATAGGCAACTTGCGATATTGAACTTTCCTGTGTGCCTACGGTAAATGCCAACTGCCCTAAGTAAGCCAACTCTGTATCTGCTGATGTAGTGTCACTGTCTTTGTTTCCATCGCCTAAAGTTCCAAGGTATATCTGGTAAGTAAACGCTTGATCGTCTGTGATGCCTATTCCACGTATTCGTATACCGTTCCAGCTACGGGGAATATCGAATATGGATATTTCATCATCATCATTAGCCGCCGCCGCTATTGCGGCTTTCACAGCTTGGTAATACCTCTCGGTAACAGCTAAATCAGCTAATGCCGATACTGTTCCAGGCGTGCTGTCAATCACCGTCCAAGTCGTTCTTGTGGTATGTAATTGGCCGGGGTCAACCCTCGTACCTTCAAGGTCAATCAGAGTAACTATCGACCTCGCTCCCATGATAAGTAATGCTAACAATATAAAAATTACTACAGTTTTCTTTTTCATAATAAATCCTTTCTTAAATTAATTTCTACCCCTTGAACGCCTTGAAGTTCCCAATGTTTTCCCTATACCGTTAATAACATATCTATTTCTTGTCTTGTCGTGATATTTGTATGCTTTGAGATTTGTAACCCCTTCTACAGTGTCTATATCAATAATAAAAAAAAGGTTTCCTTTAAAGTCTTTGGGATGGCAACCTAATACAGAACCGCCTAAGTTGTAATAATCAACACCCGCTATCGTATCTTTTTCCCAGTCTATAACAGTATTAGGAGCGACTCTGTGATAATGACCACAAAAGACAGTCACTTTTTGACCTGCGTCTGCAAGTATAGTTTGCAAATTCGGATCGCCAGTGTCAGGATTGCCCGATAATACAGATGATGGAATCGTAGCCGCCCCGTCTGTATCAGATAAATGATTATGACAAAATACTAATACTGGTTTTGTGATCCCTGATAAAGCTGTGTTTTCTAACCAATCCAATTCAGCCGCAGCATTTACGTTGGCCCCCTCATAAGCTACTCCGGTATTATCCCAAATAGTTCTTGTTGCAGGTGCAGGTGCTCCCCAAGTGCTTATTATATGAAAATTTGTTAAGTCTGCTCTAAAGGAAGCATATCTATTACCGGTTAATTCAGGCCAATGAGTACCCCCTACTATATCTCCTGTGATTTCATTCGCCCCAAGTAATTCACTTTTGTAACTATCGACAAATTCGCTAATTTCCATTGCGGAATTATCTTCGTGATTTCCTATAATAGCGACAAGTTTAATACCAAGTGGAACAAGTAGCTCAGCTTCAATTTGATTCAATACAGCCTCCCAAGTAGTCTGGGGAGTAGAATCAGTCCCGTTGATATTGTCACCTAACAGAATTGCAAAATCGACTTTTTGCTCAACCCCAATAAGACATGCCTCATTTAATCGTTGAGACCAATTGCTAAATATTCTAAATTTATTACCATCTTGAATTTCAACGTTTGCCCCATCTGCGGTATCACCGGCATGAAGGTCGGCAAGTATTAAAAACCTATCACTCACTGCGTGAACAAAAGAAGACAAAAACAAAATCAAGATTATTATTCTTTTCATTAATTAGTCCTTTGTATTACCTGACCTAACAATCTTTTTATTTTGTCTGAGTTTATTGAATCTTGGTAGTAATTCGTTAATCCGGTTAAGTCGTCTACAACTTCTTTCTCGCCCTTGCTCAACAGAAATACGTTTGCCGAATTAAGAGCTATCATGGGGCCATGCCTTTTATCAGCAGGAGCGTCACCGTCTTCCAAGGCTGTCGGGCGATCAGCAATAACCAATGCTTTAAATTCATAAATATCATTAGGTTTCGGATGAACGTATAAGTCCTGTCCGTAAAGCAATGCAGATATAGGAGTTGTACGGGTTTCAAATCTACCATCTGTAAACGTAGCAGTTACATTAGCTGCATTAAGAGCAGTAGTTGCGGGTGTGAAAGCTCCGTCTGACTTTATCACAGTTACATATCCCATATACGCTGATGCGCTGTCAGATGAATTCAGTGCCTCTAATGCTTTGCGTGGAGTGTCATAACCATTAACATTGTCTGTAGCAGCAGCAACCGTTATGGTCCCGTCAGTGTCGATTTTGAACGACCATGCACCATACTTACTTTGAGGCACTGCGCTACCGGTTAAATCAACCTCGCTTGAATCCTTAGAGTAAGAAAAGTTGTTAATCCTATAACTAAAGTCACTATGTTTAACCTTTGTTGTATCGGAAGTACCAATAACCAATGTGGGGCCGGTAATGAACTGTTCGTCTTCAAACTTATGAAAATGAGTGTTGTGTAATGTAGTCAGGTTAAACCCAAGAAAATGATGATGATGACCGTGTAAATGGTTTCCGGTAAAGAAAAGCTCCCTGTCTCTGTAAAATGTTATCGGATTGCCATTGATAGTCACGGGGTCATCTAAGCGGTCTACATCTTGAGATAAACTATATTTACCATCATCAGTAGCAGATAGTGCCTGAGTAAAAAAGGTATCAAACTCGTCTACTTTGGCATCATTGGGGAAATGATTAACATAATAATCATTGATTTCTTTATTTACATTAACATTAGAAATCTGGTCAGTCGTCGTTCTTCCCGTGTAAATGCGCCATTGATCTCTTATCTCGGATAATGTCCATGCTTTTGTGTCGGCCATTATTTATCTTTCTTGTCTTTCTTATCCTTGAGAAAACTCTTTAACGACTTACCTTCTTTTTCGGCATCTTTAATGTCTTTTCTAAGCTGTTGATGTCCGTGTCCGGGCGGTCTGCCTCGCATAATGAATCCTTAAAAAAATACCGGGACGGGGTTACCGCCCCGATAATATTATTGAGGTACAACCTCTACGCCGTCTGCAACAGGAGTAAAGATCATGTACCATTCCAGGTCCCCTGTAGAACCACCGGAATCAACTGTGGACTCAATCATGCCTTCTTCTATCCACCACTGTATAGGAACTCCCATAGAACCGGATGATCCTACCGCTTGTACGGCAAGAACACTTTCGCCCGCCGTAGCGGTAAAAGTCAACAGTCCGCCTGCATCTACTGTATCGATATCGACACTCGTACTTAGGTCATAATCAAAAGTATCGTCAGCGTTAACATTGACTTTCATAACCGTTGCACCGCCAACTGCGACTGTCGCTTTGGCAACAAAACTCGTTACAATAATCTGACCACCTGTAACATCGAATAGGTTATCAGTGGCATTTGTATCACCTGTAAGCATTGCCCTTGCATAAGATTTCCCCTTGATAAGAGGAACGTCTTCGGCCCCCGCATCAATGCCAACGGTTTGTTTATTGCCGTAGGTACGCATTGATCCCGGATCAAGAATTAATCCGTAAGTCCCACCTGATAGCATATTATCAACGACTTCACCTGTCATTGCGGCAGTTGCAGAAATACAAAGACTTGCAGCGTTTGTGTTATTAATAACATTATCACGGATAATATTATTAATATTCACCTGGTCACTGGAGATCGTCGCCGTACTAAAATTGCCGAACATCCTGTTACCTATAACACTAAGTTGTGTAACGACTCCCGTATCAACTATTATAACCGATGTCGCCCCAGATGTTGTTGACGTAAACAGGCTGCTTTTAATAGTAACCCTATCGCCAGCAGTTTGGATATTAATATGTTCGGTGAAATTAAAAGCACTAGAATTAGACATCTCACAATCTTCCATAATGAAACCATCACCAGTACCCGCAATATCAACTCCAATATCAGTATCTTGCGTAGTACATAATAGTTTTATGTTCTTTAGAAGATTATCAGCGGCGGTTACATCAATAGACGAACTGGAATCATCGAAGGTTACGATAGGTCTTTGATCACCATCACCAAGGCCGATTATTTTAACGCCTGCTGTAGATAAGGTTAGTTGTGCGGCTCCTAAAGATTCTGCATGGAGAGTAGCAACAAATACGATGTCGCCTTTATTAGCAGTTGTATCACCATAACCGTTTGCAATAGTATCTTCGGCTAAGGCCCATGTCGTACCATCGTCACCTGACGAACCTGTTACACTATCGACATAAAAAACATTGCCAATAGACTCACCAGTAGCTCCGAGTTGTGCAAGAATCTCATCAGATTTGTTTTGAAGAAACTCTGCACGTTCAAGCAAGGAACCGTCGCCATCTTCTGTTACATTAGCGGTTGTTCCGAGGTTAGCGGCATCATCGACACCTAATTTATTCTGTAAACTATCGGTAGTCCAACCCATAGGTAATGGAGAAGACGATTCAATTTCGCTATAAAAGTTTTCACCAAGCATACCATCTGCTGCGACAATAGCAGCTTCGGGCGTAGCCACATTACAAAATAATCGGTTGCCATCAATTATACCTGTAGTTGTTGCGACTAATTCGATACATGGCTCAGTATTAAGCCCTGCAGTACCGCCGATAATACCATTAAACAAATGATTGTTTAATATGGTAATAAAGTTAGATGCAGTTGATTCGTTCTGTATACAAGCAACCGCCCTATCTCCAAAAGCTGTATTGCCAATGATGCGAAGATAGTCCGAATCAACAAAGTTAATACACGATTGAGGCTCGGCATTAGCACCGGGGTCGCCTAAAAAACGACAGCTAAGTATCAATCCTTTGTCTGCTGCCGCTCCAACAATAATAACATCGTCAAACTCGTCTACTGTAGTAGTCTCGGCAGAAAACTCACATCCGACAATAGACCATCCGACACAAGCTGCTTCAACATCAATAGCTTTTACTACCGAATCTGAGGTCGCTATAAATCTTAGGTTTGCTACAACCGAATTATCTCCATTAGCACCAAGAACAAACTCGCCACTTGCGGTGTAACTAAGCGTTGGACGCAATTCACCGGTTCCAAGGCCTATAATCATAATTCCGGCCACATCTATATCTGCATCATCAGTGGCTGTAAAAGATTCTGTATGTCCCTGCATAACAAAGATAACATCACCTGCATTAGCCGTGCAGAGATTAATACCGTCATCAATCGTAGGTGCGGCAGTCGCGAGGGTCAACCCTGTCGCGCTGGACGAATTACCCGGCCCGCTATCAACATAGAATATTGTTCCTGTACCTAAATTCGATGTTACGCCACCTGCATTTGTAATATCGGTATTTAAAGTGTCAATCCATCTACGCAAGCTCTGGTCGAAATTCCCTGCCTGAACATTGGTAAAATTAACTTCTGTTATATCGACTGTCCCGATAGCGCTGTTGGCGAACACCATCAACGCTACAATAACCATTGTTAATAGTGTTTTCATGTGCACCATTCCTTTCTTTAGAAGACCTTCGTTGTATCTCTCGACCTCTTTGTTGTATGCGTCGTTCTTTGAGATCGTCTGTAACAACTTAGCCTCTATGTGTTTTTGATTATCAATGAGCCGATTAAAAAGATCACACTTTTCTTGATCGGTATTGATATCACTAATTCTTACGTTGTCCATAATAAACTCCTTACATTAACTGTTCTTCTTTCGGCATAACTTCTTCGAGGATTTTCTGGTCAAATACCGGACCAAATGGAGCATCACTTGGGGCATCAGCAAGGAAATTGAATGAGAATCGAGGCTCGCTACCAACCCTTTTGCATTCCTCGCCCATCTGGCCTGTAGTGCCGGGGCCACCGACAACACCTGTCGAAACACGTTTGTATATAGGTGTAACCGCCCTTTGCTGTAAGAACTTGGTATGGTATTCACTGATAACATGAACCATACCGGGAATAAGGTGGATAGTATATTTACCACCCGGACTGACTGTATGCGACGCATCAGCCTGTTTGAGATTGGTGAATATATAGTACCCCTTTTTGCTTGGCAAAAACTCCTTACCTGTTACGGGACAAGTTCCGCCCTCGATCCTGACGGTTTCAGGCGAAGGTTTTGTCTCGATCTTCTTTATGCCGAGAGTCTGCCTTGCTTTAGCAAGTTGTAGCTCCGTTGGGTTATCAGGCAGATCAACAGATATTTTAAGTGATTCAGATTCAACAATGATAGATGCGCGGTCAGTTTGAATTTGTCGCTGTACTTTGAATTTCTCCTGTGCTTCAAACTCATATTGCAACTTTGCCTCGATCTTTTTGCGTTCCTCATCAGAAAGCACACCTGATACCGGCTTGGAGTTATTAATCACTCCGCCTGTTTTTGCCTGAGCAATCAGTTTTTCGAGTTCTTCTTTCTTGTTATGGCCCTTGATGCCCAAAGCCTTAGCTTCTGCTAAAAGCTCGTGATATTCTTCTATTCCAGTTTTTTTAACTTCATTTTCCATTTTTAAAAATCCTTTCTTAAGTTTTTAAGCATTAGGGTCAATACCATTTGTCCAACCATCGGTATCCTGGTGGTCTACAGAAGTATTCGACTGTAGGGCCAGATAATACATTTCCTGTCCATTTGTCTGGATGTCGTCTTCGATAATAACACCCTGATATCCACCACGCTGGAGAGATACGTTGACTTTCTGCCATACGACAGAATTGTCAGTCACGTTTTCGCCGTCAGCATCGGGCCATGTAGGCTCTGCGCCTCCGCCAGTACCGGCTGTAACACACTCGAAAACCGAACCACGGTCAGCAGAGTTTGCTACCGATGGCTTGACGTAAGTTCCCGCTGCGGTCGCTGTACGCGCCGTAGCCGCGGTAGCTACTGATGTAGTCCATGTAGTAACGGTAGGTGTTTGTGTGCCGGTGTTGTAAGCGGTGATACCAGCATCGTCAGCCATTAAGGTTTTTGTTCCGGCTGTGTCAGTGATACCTTCTTGAGAACCAGTCGCCTCATCTGTTTCCTGTGATTTCCACCAATAATGAAGTAGCGGGTTTGTTATCATCTCTGCCATGAAGAAAAAGTCAGGGATGAAGCCTATTGGGAGATTAATTAAACTTCCATCTGGCTCAAAATGTCCTGTTCTTATCTTGTTCATAATTTGTCCTTTCTTAAACTGTGGTTACTAAAACATGCCCGAAGTTGTCATTTAGTATCTCAGCTGCGAAGTTTTGCAGCCATCCGAGCGTGGTAAATCTCTGCAACGGAGAACCGGTCTTGTCTTTTGGTGTAAAGATAAGCGGTGCTGCGGCGGAATTACCTTTAATTTTAACCGTACCGTAGAACTCTTCGCCAAAAATAAGATTCTGATATCCCGTAGTGGCGTCCGTTCGGGTCGCATTGGTCGTAAGCAGCCAACGAATATCGTCAGTGCTACCAAACTCATCGGTCATTGCTTTGTCTTGAGCATAGGAACTGACATGCTTAAAACCACTTACATTTGACAGACGCGTTCTTTGGCCCGTATGACAAATACCAATAAAAGACGACCTTATCGGCGATGTAGCTACGTTCGTACTTGCACTTATCTGAGGGTTAATCATCCGGGTGTTCTGGACAAGCAAGTTCGTTACGATAGTGTCAAGGTCAGTCTTATTAATGAATGTGGCCGTTCCAACACCGTTAGAAGCTGTGGTCTGCGAAGCAGTTCCGCTTGCAACATCCCTTGTGAGCGTGTCGATGGTCAATCTCATATTATCAAGCAGAATGTCAGCCATCTGGTTTTCGTCGTCCGTGATACCAGTAAAGGTCATAAACGAGCTTGTGATAATATAAGCACCGTATTCTTTTAGTTTCACCTGTATGTCGGTCTTTGCCAAAAGAATAGGAGCAGGATCGATACCTTCCTGTAACGGGACTGTCTGGGCCAATGGATTACTCCATCTTCGCCATTTGTTTACATCGCCTTCGTGTTGAGGCATTGAATCTCTTTTTCCAAATCTCACATAAACAAAAGCATCAATAACCCTGAGTAACACCTTGCTTTGGTAAAAGATGTTAATAGGATGATTAATCCTTGTCGTTGTGTGCATTAGTTTATTAACTGTCATGATTTAATCCTTTCATAGACTGTCACCCGCAGCAAGTTTCCGTTCAATCTCAGCAACTTGTGACCTTGGCAGCAACTCTTCGGATTGGATATCACCGCCTGTACTACCACCTGCGGCAGAACCGCCGAGAGGCAGAGATATAATGTCAACGCCCTGTCTTTTTAAATGCTCCTGATTGGCGTTGGCATTTTTCTCAAGCTCTGCGAATCTGCGTTCGTCCATAATGGCAGTATAGGCGCCGTGTGCTGTTTGAAATGCTCCGGCTAAATGTGATTTTCTTTGCTGTAACGACAAAGCCTCTTGAGACCATGCCATTATTTGTCCGGTAGCAGGGTTTACACTCCCTACAACCTGTGTGAAGTCAGTATGTGAGTTTACGAACTGCTGGTTTGCGACTTGCGCAGTTTGAGCCTGTTGCAAGATAGCATCAAGTCTGGCTTTCTCGTTGAAAACCTTAACTTGTACATCTCCATACATCTCATCAGCCGTAATACCCATGTTAAGCATAGCTTGGTCAAGTGTTGTCTTGGGCTGTTCGGCCTGCTGCTGAGTCTGCTGCGACATCTGCATTAGTTCAAGTTGACGTTGCGCTGTCATGGCTTGTTCTTCTGCTGCCTTGCGTGCCTTAGCTTCTTCTTCTAATCTTGAGTACGGAACTGTTTTGTCTTTACTCGTACCATCAGCCAGTATCTCATCCTGTTTCTGAGCATCAGCGACTTGCTCCGTTACGCTTTGATCGGTGACGACTTGATCTTTTACGTCTTGCTCAGTGACGACCTGAGTACTGTTTACGTCGTTTTCCATTGTTCTATCCTTTATTTAAGGTTAATAAAAAAACCCCTGCGCGCGTTCCACATAGAACACGTCACAAGGGTCTATTTTTTAGATAATCCTTGAAATTATTTAATTTTTAAGTTACTTGTTTAAATCCTTATACACTTGTGTAATTTTGAATATCACCACTATACCAAATATAAGTCCGGCATACCAGAATTTATTAGTCGCACCCTGAGATAACTGTATTATAGCCTGTATGCCTATGATACTTATACATAATTTTTTGCTTACGCCGTTCATTTAAATTCCCAACACCAATCTTCCGGTCTTTTTCTCGGCTGTTCATCGTAAGATGTGTCGCCTTGTCCGTCAGAACTGCCCGGATAACGCCTGCAAATTACCATATTGCCATAAAGTTCCCCGGCCTTACATTTGTCGCATCTCTTTTCAACCATTATTATTTCCTTAACCTATTCCGCTGACTTTTATATTGTAATTCATACTATCGTGTTTAGGTGATAAATTAAAACACACCTGCAATCCCTCTTTCGGGAAAGCCTCTTTTAGTTTCTTAAATGCTTCTCGCATTAAAACACGTTGTTTGTCTGAGACAAGTTCGTTCATTTTTTGTTCACATATATAACAGGCTGGTTCTCGACAAAAACAACTCTCCATGTAACTTCTTGCCAGTGACAATCATTTGTCGCACAAAATCGCGTTATAGTGGCAAGTAACGGCTGTTCGATGCTTTCGGGCATTTTATCAATATTTTTACCAGACAGTTCTATGTCCGGGTCTATCTCAAGGTCGATAACTTTCATATCATACCCTTTGCTTTCATAATCTGCCTCTTAAGTTTTAATCTTTTTTCTTCTTTCCTCACTTCTTCAACCTCGTCAGGCCACATACCTTGAATATTAACAATACCTAAATCGTTGACGATGAATTTTAATTCTTCAACATCACAGTCGTTTTCCAATGCTGCCTTTTTCAACATGCGTTGGGTTTCTTTTCTAAACTCTTCTGTGAGTTGTTCTAATTCAGATGTAGGTGTCCATACGTTATTTTTTACCACTTCTTCTTATCCTTCTGCGACTGGCTTTCTTCTGGGCTTTATTTTTCGCTCGTTTTGCTTTTGTGTGTTCAGGCATTTTGTGCTCCCTGTAATTGTTTCTGTGCGATTTCCAATCTCACTTGTTCTTTTATTAACGCCACAAGAGGCGTAGCGGCATTTTTGTTTATCTCAGATATTGTTTTAGCCTGATTTAAAGGAACCTGACTTCTGTTTACCTGAGCATCGGTGATATTTTCCTCAGCCTGTGAAATCTGTACCGCTGTCAGTCCACGAGTAAGTTCATCAGTAGCCTGTTGTGATTGCGCCTGTTGCTGTTGTGCCTGTCTTTGTCTCTGAGAGGCTGATTGAATGGCTTTTAACATCTGGGTCTTAAACTGTATCGGAGAAGCTGTGACTAACATCTCAGGCGTTATAATGCCAGAGAACATCTCCGGGAAAGTCTTTAATAGATCCTTAAGTTCCTGATAGAACATATTTATCTGGTTGTCAGTGAGAAGCCCTTCGGTGGGTACACAGTCAAATCTGGTTAAGTCTTCATCGTAAAACCCCGGCACGGGTCTTTCGTTTATCATCTTCTGGATTCTTTGCGGATCATAATTTAATTGAACTATCTGAACTTGTTTGCGTCCTAAATCTCTTTTAGATGATGAGGTTATGACCGGCAAATCCAAAGTCTCACCAGTTATAATTGGTTGAAAAACAACTCCATCCCTGTCAACTAGTTTGAGTTCACCGTTTCCAATCGCTGCAATTGGACGTCTTTCATCGACTTTTATTATGAGCCGACCAGGGAGTCGGCGAATTACCCTGCTTAACTTTACCCTCGGTATTTTATTCACACTCGCCGCAATGCTGTCATATGGAAGCCGCATCAGGTTTGACCCGAGAGAAACATCAGCAGCTTCCAAAACTTCGTATTCAGGGAGCTGCTCAAGTCCTTTTACCTCAATTATCTGGAGAACGGCATAAGATGAGTTTTCAATCCAGCTAAATCCCCATAACCAGATAGATCTGATGCGAATGAACGACCTG
>SDBT01017853.1_pt1 | contig 11180 bp, 15 predicted proteins | sample 2277101 | NCBI WGS metagenome assembly SDBT01 (sample SAMN10404973, study PRJNA504765) | marine sediment metagenome | isolation source: marine sediment core GS10_PC15, 103 cmbsf | place: Arctic Ocean: Southern Knipovich Ridge | collected 2010 | reverse complement strand
ACACATGAAAGTATCAATGTTTACAGTGGCCATTGATGAAAATGGTTTATGTCTAGAGGTTTCAACCATTAAATATGTCTACACCAATATAATACGATATTTAGCGTGGCCATATAGTGGCAATATATGATTAATTTTAATTTTAACCTAAAATTAAATTCTTGAATTATTACAATGAGTAATAACTATACATTAATCGGCGATTTAAATAATGCTAATACCCCTCAAATGGGTATGCCTCAGAGTATACCCCAAGGTATGCCTCAGAGTATGCCCCAAGGTATGCCTCAGAGTATGCCCCAAGGTATGCCTCAGAGTATGCCCCAAGGTATGCCTCAGGGTATGTCTCAAATGGGAATGCCCAATGATAAATTGGACATGTATCAAAAATATTTAAACGATTCAGGTAGTGACTCAGACAGTACCTCTGATAGTGACTCAGACAATGAATCAAAGCGCTCCAGCAATGATCGGCAACACTATTATGGTATTCTTACGTTAATTTTACTAGCAATTATTTTATATTACGTATTTAAGATTCGTAAAGAATTAATGGGAATGTATGAAGAGGTATAATAAAAATATTGTTATTATATAATGAATTTTCTAATAGCAAAAAGTGATTTGGCCACTTTTTCACATGCTGATATTGATAGTTTAGCAAAGTATTATAACTTTTCAGGAAATAACAAAAATGATTTACTTTGGTTAGTTGCTATAACCATACTCTCTAACAAACGTGCCACTATGCCTCCAGTAGCTGCACTTGTAGACTTACCTATCGATATGTTGGTATCAACTCTTGCCTTTACCAATCTCGCCGATGTCATTAGATTATGTAAAACATCACCGGCTTTTAATAACATAATATGTAAAAGTAAAGATTTTTGGACAAAATTTGCGTCTGTAAAATATCCAACAATTGATAAAAAAATCATGGGATTTATTCATGCATCAAAATTCGGTTATACTGCACTAGTAAAAGCGTTGTTAGAACTCGGTATGGTCCCCACTACTAAAGAAATTGATGAGGAAATTGATGAGGAAATTGGCGAGGCAATTGAAGAGGCTGGTGTGGAACTGGGTACTGCGGCTGAAAAGGGTAGAGTCAAAATAGTCAGATTATTACTAAAGCTTGATATACATCCGGATTTTATAGAAGAGGCCTTAGGCTTAGCGATTGAGAACAATAAAATTGAAGTAGTAAAGTTGTTTCTTGTGGACCCACGTATGACTAAATCTATGATAAAAACTACACTCATGATGAAAGTTCCGAGAAGAATAAAATCTATATTACGTGGAGAAATAGAAAAACGCAAGGACGAAGAGGACGAAGAGGACGAAGAGGACGAAGAGGACGAAGAGGACGAAAGAGAAGTATAAATTTTTTGCAAAAAATACTAATTTAAAAGAGAGTATGGATCAAGTGAGTGTGCCCAACTCTCGCAGGTTCTCCTCAGTTTCTTTAAAGTTTGGCCCATTCGGCCCATAGTAAAGTTCCATCACCATCTCTTCAAACTCGCGAAACTTTTCTATAATCTCTTGTAGTGTAATCTCAAGCGAATCCTTTGGACCTGCATCAATAATTAATTTACCGTCAGACGTTACTGTAATACCGGGAGGTTTCTCATAGTTAATGCAGTTTTCAAGACGTAGAGACATTAAAGATTATTTATCTAAAGATTATTTTATCTTTAAATAAATATGAACGTTAGTAGATTAGTCTTAAGCGGTGGAGGTCCGCGTGGCCTGGGAATTCTCGGTGCTCTACATTATATTGACGAGAACAAGGAATTAAACAGTATAAAGGAGTATTGGGGTACTTCAGTCGGTAGCGTAATTTGTTTACTACTGTTGATCGGCTATACCCCTTTTGAAACGTTTCATCAATTTTTTATGCTTAATCAACTTACTGATGATCAATTTGATCTACCAAATATTTTCGAAACAGCAGCGTTATGCCCCATAGAGGTTTTGGGGGAAAAAATACAGTATTTCATAGAAAAAAAGCTTGGTAGAGATGCTGATCTGACATTTTCTGAATTATATACACGATTTGGAAAGAAGATACATATTATTGGTGCTAATACTGATACAATGTCGGGGGAATGTTTTGATATAGATACACGACCAGACATGAAAGTAAGAGATGCTATAGAAATTTCCTGCGATCTCCCATATATTTTCACAAAGAAAGAGTTTGAGGGGCATATCTATGTTGATGGGGGATTTATCAATAATTATCCGATAAATATGGCTGATGATGGTGTACATAACGTATTAGGAGTGTGCGTCTTTGGAAATATGACAACTACAGCTAATGATTATATTGGCTGGATTTACCGCTTGCTACATATGCCAATAATGGAACTCCATCGTGAACACGTGGCACGATTAAGCGACAAATGCATAAACGTCGAAATTATGATTGATAATATTAGTATTATTGATATGTCCTTGGATCCTAAAAAGAAAATTGGGATTTTTTCTTCAGGTTATAAACAAGCTAGAGAATTTTTTACAACGCACCATCCGCACTTTCCAGGGCCGGAGAGTGACCATGACTGGCTCAGTGACTTTGGGTGGAGTGAATAAAATTCTACTTTTTAGGAGAAAGTAGAAAATTGATTTCCAACCATCCTTTACATCCCAAAATAAATTTCAAGATGCATAGTCAAACAAAATTAATATATGTATTGGTCATTCTACTTTTTTCTGACATTGTTAGTGCTGACCCCACCACTGGGGAATGTGGGGATGAATCGTATTACAGAGCTCGACACGGGATTGGATATGAAGATGATGATATAGTTTTTGTGTCTAAAAAGCTACTGGAAAATGCAAGCACTATTGATGAAATAGCTATAATAGTAAAGAATAACTATAACTGTAGTATTATCGGATTTACCATTCACCCAGGCTATCCCGCATATAGATTAGTTGGGGCAGTTATAAGTTATGTGAGAAGCTGTGCAGCTGGGGGCCAACTTTATCTCTGGGATGAAAAAGAGGCCAACAAAGGGCCGTACGCATTCTTCTGCGGGGGAATGTATGTTTGTTTTGGTCGTGCTCTGTGGTTTGCTTGCACTAATCACAACGGTTCGCTCCCGTAGAAAACGTTCATCGGAAGCCGAATCTGTAAAGACCGAGTTTGACGACAACTATTCGGTTACTGACTCATTCTCAGAAGAAGAAAAGGGAGTCCTCTCCATTTAGGTATTTGGACGCTCACTCTACTTTATAAAAGTAGAGTTCGCTAAAGTTTGTAGAGGTATCAATCGACATATATTTCTTTCAAGTAACGATGTATATAATGAAATAATTTAGAATCTTCTAATACCCGCTGATCATTATTGGCTATTCTCAAGTGTGTTTGATCCTTAGAAAATCCTAATTCTTCCAGTTCGTCATGTAAAAGTGTTGAGCCATCAGAGTGTTTTAATTTAGAAAGTGATATCCGTTGTACTCCTAAATATTCCTCCACGGCCATTACTATATCCTCGGCTTCATCATCGTCAGGCTGGTGTGGATGATCATCTCTCAAAAATTTCCCCACCCCAGTCCAATCCCGTGCCAACGGTTCTATAATGAGTGGAATTATCGCTCTTCTAAAAAATATACCTCTAGGGGGAGCTCCCACAACGTTACACACTGGTTCGTTCAATATTTCATTGGTTATTAGTAATAGCTCCTTTTTAATTTTCGATTTGTGTGGTCCTGAATATACTCCAGACGAAATTTGAGCAACAAGAGCAATATCCACACTACGCGCTATCATTGCATCTAGACCTGCACGTATAGACCACTTTATAGATTCTCTAAAAAAGTTCCAATTGTTCGCAGCATGAAAATTAAATGTTCTTGCACCAGAACCCTCAGGAGTTCCTTTAAACCCCGCATTCGGCCCCGCTACCCATACTAATATTGCCGGAAAGGTCTTGTCAAGTTCGTACCCGAGAGCATTAAAGTACATAGCTGGATCAATAGTCTTCAGATCTTTAATAATATCACTATCAATAGTTGACTGACGTTTTTTAGAAAGAATCGCATAATCTACAACCCATGCATCGGCATACCTTTCGGGATTCGTGGTTTTTTTATAATCAATGCCTTGTATGGTTTTCACACTTGTGCTTCCTTGCGGAACCAACATACCCCATTTTTTATGAATGGTACCCAGAAATAACTCATTTAAATCTCCAGCATAGGTCATTAGCCAGTTTGATACAATATCTTCCTCTTGGGTTTTATGATAAGGATGAACAGATTTAACAATAACACCCTTTAAACCTCCGATGGCTCCTCCTGGGCGTCCACTATTACCAGCAACCATTATACCAATTTTTGAGTCTTTAAATTCTGGATCCTTGTATAAAGTGTATCCCGCAGTAGTTACTCCACCGTTATACATTTGAAATTCTGCCTTTGCGGGATCTCCAGGGTATGTTTTTTGTGAGTGTTGTGACCATTTACTATAAAAATAGTTGCGTTGTTCTATCGATCCAAAACGATACTCAAAAAACAGTGGCTTCATTTTGTTTACTATTAGTTTTTGAATGTTCTTAAAAGAATCAATTTTCAAATGCTAATTTATCAAAAAATTGACTAAATTTCTATTTTTTCGTCGCTATTAAAGGTTACAGACGTTCCGTCCAAGCGTGTAAACGTTAATATATCATACCCCATTATCTTCGGCGTCACTGTTTGTCCGTGAAAGTTATACCCTGGTCCCAAAAAAGCTGCGACTTGTTTTTTGACGTTTACTCCATCTTCAGTAATAATTGTGTCTATTTGAGACGGTCCACGTCGACGTGGTATTACAATTTTGTACCAAGTCACGCCTAATGGATAATGAACTATATAATGGGTACCATGTACATCTACTAGATATCGACTGATCTGATTTGCAAATACTTGTCTAGTCCATGTTACGAGGTTTTTTCGTTGTGATAATGTTTTGTGCCATAAGAGTGCTGTCGCTGCGGCTCCAAGAATTCCTATATATAACCACATCGTCGTTCTTCAATATATCTACCAACGGAAACCATATAAGGCCTTTTTATATTTTGCGTAATGATATAATTACATGTGCAAAAGCTTTTTCGGAATTCTTCGATAGTTAATTTACCACCATGAACTTTGAGGCAATCTATTTCTGGTGCTGCTTTCACTTTTAACTCTGTCTTGTACAATTTATAGTATAAACTGTACAATAAGCTTTTACTATTTCTAAACAGTGATCTGTGCCCGTTTTCTTTAAGAAACGCCAAGCAACATGGAAAACTACAAAATACACCATAGGTTAAAAAATAATCATTTGTTCCTATTATTTTGTCATCTTCTTCTTGTACCTTATCGGGTTTCTTTCGTACATATTTTATAGGGATACCTATTGGCGAAGTGTTAAATGGATGATGGTCATACCTACACCATAAATCGGTTCTTTCAGGTAAACACCCATACTTAACATAATCAAGCATTGTTATACATTTACCATCTTTGGGATCTATGCAAACATGCAGTGGTTGTCTTTTAGGTGTTAATTCAGTAATTTGTGTCGTTGATTGTTCACCGGTTTTACTGGAATATTCAATGATTGGTGTGAAATGAGGTTGTGCTGGCTGCATAGCCTCATCTCTTTTGCTCTGTTTGTATTTTTTATATACTTCACGAGCATTGATACCATCCAAGATTATGGTATGAAGATATTTTGGTTTTCGACCTCGCTTGCCTGTTGTCATTAATTAAGAGTTACAAGTATTTTAAATGGTTCGAGAAAATTGATCTATCTATTAAGAACTAGAATCTTAATATAATGTCCTCAACAAATATGGAACCGTTACGTTATCAAAGTCGCTTAGACATTTACATAGGGGCGATGTTTTCGGGTAAAAGTAGCAGTATGATCAATACATTAACATTATTGTCTGAAATGGGACTAAAAGCATTATATATTAATCACGGAATTGATGATCGCAGTCAATTTGATTATTCAACTCATTCCTCATTACTAAAAGATCGCGATCTTTCAATATCCACCATGAAAACAACTAATCTACAAGAAATAGCTATTTCGCAAATAAAACCGTTTGATATTATTGGCATAGATGAAGCCCAATTTTTTGGACAAGATCTTATTTTCTTTGTAAAGGACCTTGTGGATGTATACCATAAATATGTTATTGTTGTTGGTTTGGATGGTAGCTATAAGCGTGAAAAGTTTGGATATATTCTTGATCTTATCCCGTTGGCTGATAATGTTGTAAAGTTGCATGCATACTGTAAACGTTGTTCAACAATGCACAAAACTTTACGTTCGGCATTATTTACTCATTATACTGGAGATTCTGATGATATAATCATTGTCGGAGGTGCTGAGAAATATCAGGCTGTTTGCCGCGAGTGCTATCTAGAATTAAACGATTAAACTACTCCTCGGGAACGGTTGAGTATTCATAAAATTAGTATGACTAATATTAATTGAATCGTTTATACTTATAAAAAATAAATATTCAAATTTATCTTTTTTATAATTGCTTATACATGCCAGGTTTATAATAATATGGTGGTAACCATTTAGGTTTTTCGGGTAGAAATGACCATTCATACATTGATGCATCAATGCCACATGAGATACCCATAGAACATTCACAGCCACAACTCGCACAAACATAACCAACTGTATAACATTTTATAATAAATGTTTTAAATGTACCATTACAATTTCCGGGATTATCTACGGCGCAGTAATTTGGATTACATCGCCCAGTACATTTAAAACACTCTCGACATGTAAATTCGGATGTTTCTTTAATTGGATCATATTTTTCTGCTAATGGATGTTTAACTTTTTTGCAATAATAACATTGTTCATCTACTGGGTTATTCACTGGTTCTCCCATATTTTGTATTATAGTCTATAAATATGTTCAATATTAAATTATAAATCATAAATTCAATTTTTTCGCTATTTTCAATTCAATAAATTTCAACTATTTAAAAATACTGAACATATTGGAGGAGGATGGTAAATTTACTGTAATGACTTGCAAAAAATAAATCTTGTAAAGTATTAATATGAGTTTAAATGCATTAGTTCATCCAGAGCGTGAAAAATGTGAGAGTTTAAATTGGCGTTGGGTAAGAGCCCACCAGCTCGGCGTTCAAGGGCTCGGACCAGAAATGAACACCCAAAATGAATGTAATTATGGTGATTATGCTCCATACACGTCCCCACAAGAATTACAGAAAATGGATGCTACACTTCCTTTTAGGGTATGGGGTTATCCTAATGTAACCCCATGTAGTCGTCTTGCTCCACTCTTGTACGCTCCACGCGTTGATCCCAACCCGCCAAAGCCATGTGGAGCGCAGTGCACCTGTAACTCTCGTGCACGACAATGGCCATATGGGTTTTACTGTGGGAAATAATCCACTTGACGGAGCGGACTATTTCTTGAGAAGTAAATCAAGAAAGGTGGTGGCTTTGCCACCCTCCTATTTTAGACATACCTTTCAACTTTTTAGAAAAGTTGGTCAAAATAGGAGGTTCTCCCTAGTGCTCTGCTTCGCTAAGTAGCTTTTCCTAAAAGGTATAGCAGACCACCTTCCATTTTTGATCTACTTTTTAAAAGTAGATCGAGATCTAAAGAATACCCCAGTCCAGTGTAATGCAATGTAGCTATTTTATAAATAATGAAAAACGTTGCAAATTAAAAACAAATAATTCTAATGGTTTTTGCCACCGCCACAAACATATGGAAGAATTTAAATTTGCAAAACCAGAAACATGTCCAGTATGTTTTTGCAGCATACATCAATGTATTAGACCACTCGTGTGTGGACATTGGATACATCGGCGGTGTGTTCAGCGTTCAGGGAGGGCAAGCTGTCCCGTATGCCGCCAAGACTTACCGGATATTACCCCCGAACCCCAATGCACATGCAGCGAAAATGACGAAGGCATTGGCGAGGTCATTGACGAATTACTAAATGATCCAAATCTTGACAGGATTGATATACCCGAGGATGCTATCATATTCGCAGTCATTGTTTACCAGTTATATGCGTATATTATTAGTCCAAGGAACCGAGTGCTTGGTCTAAATCATTTTATTAGTTGTATATTAAATGATATGATACCCATTGAGCATCCAGGACACCAAGGACTAACCACTTTTATGTATGGAGAAGCATTACGAATCTTTTTTGATCCAGAATACTGCTGCCACTAAGGAATTGTTTAAGTTTGTCGACGCCATCCTTGCACATTCTCGTTGCCCTGCTGCCGCCAAGGAATCGTTAAAGTATGTCGACTTGTCGCACACCATAGCTGCGGATCCGACTGAGACATTAGCAAATTCGAAAGTGATGCTTGCGCAGTACGGAACGTGCAAGCGTATTTTTTGTCAAAAGTAGAAAACTGATACTACAAGACTATGTGCAGTGTTTTTGTAAGCTCACCACTCTCCCACGTCAAATGGATACCCCTGCGGTAGCTACCTGGTCACGATTGACCGTATGTACCAGTAAGCGAGAGTATATGGAGGCGGCCATGGCAGAGGCCATCAAAAGTCCTCTGCGAATCAAACATGGTTGTGTGATTGTAAAGGGTAACAAGATCATCTCCAGAGGCCACAACCACTTTTCAAAGAAGAGTCAGTTCAGTTCCAAATTCTCTACTCATGCAGAAGTTGATGCACTGAACAAACTGCGGGAAAAGGTGCGGCTTAAGGATGCTGATATGTATGTGGTGCGGGTCCGCCTTGATGTTCACAAGCAGGCTATTTATGTTCGCTATTCTTCGCCGTGCCAGGGCTGTCGTTGTAAATTGATAAAGTGTATGAAAAAGTATGGGTTGCGGAATGTGTTTTACAGTGTTGATGACTATTGAAAAAAAAATTGATTCTTCACATCTGTAAAGATACAAAATCACTTGCTCCACACAAACATGGATATACTTGCACTCTCTTTGGAGACAATTACTAATGATATAAAACATCGTGTTGATCCTGCTCTTCTTAATCATATTATCACTATTGCCTGCTTATTTGACCCAGAGCGGATTCGCTGTCTGCAGACGCTCGGCGGGCACACTGACTGTGTGAACGCGGTTGCGAGCTGGAACGGCAAGCTAGCAAGTGCGTCGTGGGACAAAGAAGTGAAAATTTGGGATGTGGCTGATGGACGATGCGTCCAGACCTTGCGGGGACACATTGGAGTGGTGTGGTCTTTGGCAGTCTGGGGCGACAAACTGGCGAGCGGTGGAGGGTTGAGAGACAAGTCCATCATGGTTTGGAACACCGATGGCACTTGTGAACGAACTCTGCAGGGACACACGGGCGGTGTCTGGGCTCTCACAGCGTTAAAAGACAAGCTGGCGAGCGGGTCGTGGGACAAGATCGTCAAAATCTGGAGCCGTGCAGGGAACTGCTTGAAGACGCTCACTGGTCACGATTGTGAGGTGTTGGCGCTGACCGTGTGGGATGGACGACTGGTCAGCGGGTCAGAGGACGAGACGATCAAACTGTGGGATGTGGGTGCAGGCAGCTGCCTACAGACCTTTACTGGGCATTCCGGAGGGATCCAGGCTCTGACTGTCTGGCAAGGGAGGCTCGTGAGCGGGTCCTATGACAGGACAGTAAAAGTGTGGGACGATACGGGTGCATGCGTGATGACGTTGCAGGGGCACACTGGACCTGTGTGTGCACTTATAGTGTGGGAAGGGCTGTTGGTCAGCGGCTCTGGGGACCAAAGTGTGAAGCTGTGGAATGCGGAAGGGCAGTGTGTGAGAACGCTGGAAGGGCACGTACTGTGTCTGATAGTGCACGAAGGAAAACTGGCAAGCGGGGGGAATGACACTACGATGCGGGTGTGGGGATACACATGAAAGTATCAATGTTTACAGTGGCCATTGATGAAAATGGTTATGTCTTTGTCTATGTTTAGAGGTTTCAACCATTAGATGTTAAACTAATTTTCGCTTACCAAAAGCAGATTCTGGGTGCTTGATCTACTCCGCTTACCGAAGCGGACCACGGGAGATGGTGTCCGTAGGACACCATCTCTTTGATCTACTTTTGTTAAAAGTAGTACTTTTGAAAAAGTAGATTTAATCGTAATATGTGACAGCGGGCACGGCACGTCCCCGCAAAATTGATTCTTCACATCCGTAAAGATAACAAAATCACTTGCTCCATTCTATACAAACATGGATATACTTGCACTTTGTTTGGAGACAATTACTAATAATATAAAACATCGCGTTGATCCTGCTCTTCTTAATCATATTATCACTATTGCCGGCTTATTTGACCCTTCGCGGATTCGCTGCCTGCAGACGCTCAGAGGACATACTGACTGTGTGAATGCGGTTGTGAGCTGGAACGGCAAGCTGGTGAGTGCGTCGTGGGGCGAAGAAGTGAAAATTTGGGATGTGGCTGAGGGGCGATGCGTCCAGACCTTGCGGGGACACACTGCTGGGGTGATGTCTTTGGCAGTCTGGGGCGACAAACTGGCGAACGGTGGATGGACTAGAGACAGCTCCATCATGGTTTGGAACGCCGATGGCACTTGTGAGAGAACTCTGCTGGGACACACTGCTGTTGTCTGGGCTCTCACAGCGTTTAAAGACAAGTTGGTGAGCGGGTCTCATGATCACTCCATCAAAATCTGGAGCCGTGCAGGGAACTGCTTGAAGACGCTCACTGGTCACGATGATGGGGTATGGGCGCTGACCGTGTGGGATGGGCGACTGGTTAGCGGGTCGGGGGACGAGACGATCAAACTGTGGGACGTGGGCACAGGCAGCTGTCTGAAAACATTCACTGGGCATTCCGACGCGATCTGGGCTCTGACTGTCTGGCAAGGAAAGCTCGTGAGCGGGTCCTGGGACAAGACAGTAAAAGTGTGGGACGATACGGGTACTTGTGTGATGACGTTGCAGGGGCACAGGTTCAGTGTGGAGGCACTTATAGTGTGGGAAGGGCTGTTGGTCAGCGGCTCTGGGGACAAGAGTGTAAAGCTGTGGAATGTGAAAGGGGAGTGCGTGCGAACGTTGGAAGGTCACACTGGCTTCGTGCGATGTTTGGCAGTGCACGAAGGAAAACTGATGAGTGGAGGGGACAAGCTGGTGAGGGTGTGGGGATACACATGAAAGTATCAATGTTTACGGGTGCTGT
>SDBT01017852.1_pt1 | contig 11180 bp, 8 predicted proteins | sample 2277101 | NCBI WGS metagenome assembly SDBT01 (sample SAMN10404973, study PRJNA504765) | marine sediment metagenome | isolation source: marine sediment core GS10_PC15, 103 cmbsf | place: Arctic Ocean: Southern Knipovich Ridge | collected 2010 | reverse complement strand
GGGCATATCCCTTGAGTTGCCGGCTTGCCTTTCTTTATTGTTATATCTTTGGCTTCCTTCATTTCCTTTTTGGCACGGCATTTCACGCAGTACGCTTGCATTAGGCCACCTCCTTTCCTGTGTACGATAAGCTATACGCTTGCAAGATGTCAATAGCCTGATAGTTGGTCACGCAAACTCAATTTATGGGTAACAAGAGATTTTTAATGTGATTGAGGATAAAAAAGGAGGGGCGAAGCCCCTCTTAGACTCTCTGCCCGTTATTTCGGGGGTTACCGTATCCCCGTATCAATATCTATATCGAGCCTGAATGTCGCGCCCGCCATTATCTCCACCTGCTTGGGGACATCACTACTCGAATCTACCCCGATACGATTGATATCTACTGTATAGGCACCAGGCTTTAATTCCACGCTATACCTCCCATCACAGTCAATGTCTACCTGCTTAACCAAATTACGTCTGTTTTTATCATAAACCATTATTTTTCTCGCCTCGTAAACTTCACAGGGAATCTCCCGCTTTTCCCCTTCCCTCTCTACCGGCCATATGGGGCCAATAGTCGCGTAGCCTTGAAGCAGGCCCGTCTCTGTAGTTCCAGTGGAACAGCTAACCAATAGTAGCCCGGCAATTATCACCGCCAATAAGACCAAACTTCTTTTCATCCGTTAAACCACCGGCAGACAGTACTCCTTTTTATTATAACGATAGAACTCTCAATAAGTTACTGACTAATCCCTCCCCCTTTGTCCCCCTCCCTTATCAAGGGAGGGGGACATATAAAAAGAGGGGCTTCGCCCCTCTTAGACTGCCTCGATGAACACTCTCTTTATCTCCACTTGCTGCTATTGTAGCACACTCATAAAAGAAGCAACTTACCTTAGGAGAGAAGTCGCACGTTCTTGGCATTGGATAAAGACACTAAAGAAGTTATCTTCGACCTATAGCTTGTAAAAATTCATCCTCGTCAATCTCAAGGCGTTTGAGAATGTCTGAGAGGAGATAGGGGCTGATGGTTTTGGTTGGATGAATAGGAATAGGAGCTCGGCGACAATCTTGGTGATGAAATATTGCGTGACTACCCTTTTGCCTTACCTTAACGAACCCCACTCTCTGAAGAGCCTTGACCACTTCCCGAGCTTTGAGTGGAGGCACTTTTGTCATATGGCAACTGTAACCTGCTTAGTATCGACTTCCTCTGGGATTTCCTCACCGCGTTCTTTGCGGAATTGCAAACAAAGTTCGAGCACCTCTTTGATGTTAGCCAGGCATTCCTCGTAAGTCTCACCCTGAGCCTGTGCTTCTGGAATCAAAGGGCAGCTAGCGATATGGAATCCGTCAGGTGCCTTCCTGATAAAAATAGTATACTCCATTTCTCTCTCCCTTACCCCCATTATATCACAGTTTTTCTCTCATAAAATAAGGGGCTAGGGATTGTTTATCAACCTCACTCCTCGAAGAGTCTTCGACCTTTATCCCCCCTCTTCTTCAAAGGAGTGGGGGGATAAAGAAAAAGAGGGGCTTTGCCCCTCTTAAAGTCCCTCTATATACCTAATATTAGTTTAGGATAGTGAGGAAACCATTTTCCAGCGTATCCACTACTATTTGTTCTTTTGCAGTGGTTGAGAACAAGCTTTAAGGAATTCGAAGCCTAGTTGGGTCGCTATTAATACATCCCTTCGTACTAGTTTGTGGTTTAAATCATGCAATTTTTGAAGGTCTTGCTGAACTTTAACAGGTAAGGCATTGGTGCTAGTAACACAAAGACCTAAGCGTACTATGTTATCAATAGATAAATCATACTCCTCATCGGATAGATTAGTAGGTTCCTGTATATTGGGGCGAAAAGCAAACAAATAAATATTTTCAGGTTTTGATGTATGATACCACTCTTCTTTAAGAAGAACGTCTAAGATTTTTACATCGGGGGGAGATAATTGGCTCAGTATATTTGAAAAAGTTGGAATTAAGTTAGCACTATATACAGGCGTTGCTGCATTTGCCAAAAGTGCTGCCCATTTTGTAGAGAGGTTATCGTCATCTTCAAGAGCAGCTCCTTCTAATAAAGGGACGAGCGCCCTCAATGGCACTGATTTAGGTTCTATGCCAGCTTGATTTAACATATCTTGGGTTTTACCCAAGACTATGAGTTGATTGCGAAGTCTATAATTCCTAACTTTATCTTGAAGGAAAAGACCCACTTCCTCTGCCGCAGGTCCTGCAAGCTTCTCTAACAATTTCGTTGCAGCTTCAATAGCCGCAGGAATACCCGATTTAGCTAACGCTAATGATATATAATCCATATAAATTCTCCCGCCTTGCTGCTCTACGGCAACTGTATTCTACTCATATTATATCACCCCACTCTCCCCAGCACCTCTTCCAGCACCTTCTGCCACTCCCCACCGAGGCGTTTGGGGTTGAGGCGGAGGATTTAATCCTTCTGCCCTTCCTTCTTCGTCTTTTTCGCTTCGGTTTTAGCTTTTTTCTTTTCCAGCTTGAGCTTGCTTTGCTCCAGTATAGTGTCCTGGCTCAGGAGAGCCTCTTCAGCGGGAGGGGGTTCGGGGGTAGGGGGTGGTGGCGACTTTTTCTTATGCGCCTTCTCTATTAGCTGCATAGCCAGGTAGCGCCCAAAGTAACCTATAAATCCCGCCGCAAGCCCTATCCCAATCCATTTTAGAATTTCCATTCGTATCACCCTTCCCTAAGCGTGTTGTGTCTTTAGCCTTTGCTTCTCCAAACAATACTCGGCTGGATTAAATTATATCACTCCGCTCTCCTCAGCACCTCTTCCAGCACCCTCTGCCACTCGCTACCGAGGCGTTTGGGGTTGAGGCGGAGCTGGGTTAAGCCTACCTTTATCCCGTCTTTTATGATTGGCTCAAGTTGTTGTCGGTTAAACTGCATCCCCTCAAATCGTCTGAGTATGATTTGACCCTCTTCGGTGGCTATGGATTCAATACCAGCCTTGGCGGCCAGAGACTTAATCTTTACTGCGTAGAGCAGATTCTTTACCTTCGTGGGCAGAGCGCCAAACCGGTCGCTGAATTCGTGAGCCAGGGCTTCTATCTGCTCAACCGTTTCCAGCTTTACCAGATGCTGGTAGAGGCTTAACCTGGTATCGAGGTCGGACACATATTCCTCAGGTATATAGGCAGTTAAGGGCAGGTCTATAGTTGGCGCTGGCAGGCGTGACGGTCTGGTTACAGTAAGGCCGGCCTGTCTTGCTTTTTGTTCCTCTACTGCGTCAGCCAGCAGCCGGCAGTAGAGGCTAAAGCCAATGGCGCTTATATGCCCGCTCTGCTTTACCCCAAGCAAGGTTCCAGCCCCTCTAATCTCCAGGTCTTTCATGGCAATGCTGAAGCCGGCTCCCAGCTCGGTGGCTTCAAAGATAGTCCTCAAACGCTTCTCAGCCGTTGAGGTCAGTTGCTTATCTTTGTCATATAGAAAATAGGCACAGGCAAGATTAGCCCCACGTCCCACCCTGCCCCGGAGCTGATATAGTTGTGTCAGTCCAAACTTATCTGCTTTATTGACAATTAAAGTATTGGTATTGGGCATATCCAGTCCTGATTCAATAATAGTGGTGCAGACCAGAATGTCGCTTTTGCCCTGGGTAAAGTCAGTCATCACCGCCTCAAGCTCTGCCTCAGGCATCTGCCCGTGAGCCACCGCTATCTTTGCCTCAGGCACCAGAGACCGGAGCTTATCAGCAACAAAGGCTATGCTTTGCACTCGATTGTGAACAAAGAAAACCTGGCCATTTCTTTCCAGTTCCTTGAGTATGGCTTCTCTGATTAAGCGGTCATCGTACCCGGCAACATAGGTTTTGATAGGCTGGCGTTGTTCAGGGGGAGTCTCCATGGTGCTCATATCTCTCACCTCGACCAAAGCCATATGCAAAGTGCGGGGGATAGGGGTAGCACTGAGGGTGAGAACATCTACCTCACGTCTCATTTGCTTGAGGTATTCCTTATGGGCTACACCGAAGCGTTGCTCTTCATCAATGATTAACAAACCCAGGTCTTTGAAGATTACATCCTTTTGTAGTAGCCGATGGGTACCAATGCAGATGTCTACAGTTCCATTAGCCAGCCCGTCAAGGATATCCTGTTGCTCTTTTGGTGTCCGGAATCGACTCAACACCTCGATTCTTATCGGGAAGGCGTTCAGCCTCTGGCTGAAGGTGGCGAAGTGCTGCTCGGCGAGCAATGTAGTCGGCACCAGCACTGCCACTTGCTTATTATCCATTACTGCCTTAAAGGCGGCACGGATAGCTATCTCGGTCTTACCGTAGCCGACATCCCCACAGACCAGTCTATCCATGGGCTTGGTTTTTTCCATATCCTCCTTTACCTGTTGCTGCACCTCTATCTGGTCAGGAGTCTCAACATAGGGGAAGGAAGCCTCAAGCTCCTGCTGCCACGCTGTATCCCGGGAAAAGGCGAAGCCGGGCACCACCTCTCGGGCAGCATAAAGAGCTAATAGTTCCCGGGCGGCGTCTTCCGCCGATTCCTTGATCCTCTGCTTGGTTCGTGCCCATTCCTGAGTGCCTAGCCGACTCAATGCCGGTGGCTGTTCACTACCTCCTATGTAGCGATTGACACGGTCTATCTGGTCGGTAGGGACATAAAGCTTGTCACCGGTAGCGTATTGGAGCACGAGGTACTCCCTTTCAGTGTGGTTAGTTATCATCGTGGTAACGCCGGCAAACTTGGCAATGCCATGCTCAATATGTACCACATAATCCCCCGGAGTTATCTCGGTAAGGAACTTATGATATGCTACCGGCCGCTTCTTTATTAACCGCCGTTGTTTAATAAAACCGAAGATTTCAGCATCAGTGAACAGGTAGGCGTCATTGTTCATAACCCAGCCCTCAGCCAGTGAGCCCTGGGCTAATGTCAGTGAACCGGCTGGCGGTATTTGCTCGATTTGGGTGAGGGGTGGGGCAATAATGTCCTCCTGGTCAAGTAGCTCTGATAATCGGCTCGCCTGGTGGCTGACGAGAATGAGTCTGCGTTTTTGCCTTAGCAGTTGCTTAACCTTCTTGATAAACATTGGTAACTGCCCGGCATAGTTACTGGCGGGAGTGAAATTTAACCGATATGGTTGTTCATTTTCAGCGATATCCCAGGCAGTAAGCATCAAGCATTGCCTGCTTTTCAGCCCCGGCTCTAGCTCTTTCCAGGTGAAATATGGTCTGGGGAAATTGTGGGGGAGTTCTGCCTTTTCTAGTTTCTCGATGCGCAACTCTTCGGCTTCGGCATCCAGGTTTTCCATGGCTAGTCTAATATTGGTGGACTCATCAAGCACTATAAGGGTATCTTGAGGCAGGTAGCTCAGGATGCTGTCCTGGTTAAACAGCGGGGCATAAAACTGCATGTTGTTGGGTCTCTGTGTATTAAGCAGCATAGCCAGTTCCTGTTTGAACTGCTGACTCACCTCAGCATTGCAGCCGGATAGGTCGATACTATTGATGACCGTCTCCAACTCCAATTTGCTGCTTAGCAGGGGTGTCAGTAGCTCTGTGGCTGGACTAATAGCTATTGATGGCACTACCTTGAGCGAGCGCTGATTTGCCGGGTCGAAGAGTCGGATGCTGTCTATAGTGTTACCAAAGAACTCGAGCCTGGCGGGCAGGTCACTGGTGGGAGGGTAGATGTCAATGATGCCGCCGCGATGGCTTATTGTGCCCGGCACCTCCACTATGTTTTCCATCCTGTAGCCCATAGCTTGCCATTGGCTTAACAGCTTAAAGGGGTCAACGTCCATTCCCGGCTTTACACTGTGGCAGGTAGCAGTGAAATCACTGTGTGATGTTGTCTTCTGCATGAAGGCTGGGGCAGAGGCAACAACTAACGGAGCCTCTGTGCCCGACTCATTATTAGCTAAAGCTGACAGTATCTGTACTCGTTCCAACTCGGTGGAGGTATCTGAGGCGATACGCTGGTAGGGCAGGGCATCGGGCTCGGGGAAGAGTTTTACCGGTGTAGAAACACCCCAGGTCAGAAGTTGTTCATAGAGCTTCCGGCAATTTTCTGGTTGTGCCGTAACTACAAGCAGAGGCAGGCGCCGACTGTGGTATAAGGCGGCTATTAGATAAGGCTTGGCAGCGTCAAGCACTGTCACCTGGGGGCTGTCATTTGCCTCTTGTAACTCGGCCACAAGCTGGCGATAGGCAGGCATCCCCTCGATGAGCGGCAATAATTGAATTAGGTTCAAAGGCATGTTTTTATTTTCTAAATACCCATAGGGCTAGCCGAAACGGTCTAGCCCTCCGATAAAATTGTAGCACAGGGCAAAGCAGGGCACAATTCAGCCCGGTGTCAAGTTGCACCGAGGAGAGCCCAGAGTCTATAATAAACTACTAGAGAGCTAACCGAAGTACCTCAAATTCTAATCCCTATTAAAAAGGCAGTCTGGAGGCAAAAAACTGACTCAACTCAATAATATTCTCTATCAGGTTACCAGACCAGCCCGCTACACTGGTGGAGAGTGGAACAGCCTGGTAAAGGATTGGGACAGAACCAATATCAGGATTGCCCTTGCTTACCCTGATTTATATGAATTAGGTATGTCAAACCTGGCTCTGCCTATCCTCTATGAGATACTGAATAGCCAGCCGGATGTTCTGGCGGAAAGGGTTTTTGCTCCGTGGGTAGATATGGCAGCGGCAATGCAAAAAGCAGGTATCCCCCTGTTTAGCCTTGAATCTAAGCACCCACTAAAAGACTTTGATATTATTGGTTTTTCATTGGGCTATGAACTTACCTATACCAATGTATTGAATATACTTCACCTGGCTCAAATACCGGTCCGGGCTTCTGAACGAAATGATTCCCACCCGGTAATAATAGCCGGTGGTAGCTCAGTTGTTAACCCGGAGCCTATGGCTGACTTTATTGACTTCTTCGTAATCGGGGATGGTGAAGAGGTATTGCTTGAGCTACTGGATAGCTTACGGAATTGGAAAGGAGGGGGCAGGAGGGGCACCAAAAGAGAGTTGCTTACTGAGGTGGCTACTATCCCTGGCGTCTATGTACCTAGCCTATATCAAGTGGAATATCAGGCTGATGGCTTACCTAAGAGTTTTACTCCCACCGTAGCTCAGGCTCAACCTAGCATAGAGCGGCGGATAGTGGCCAAGCTGCCCCCGCCGGTAACTAAGCTGGTAGTACCTTATATTGAGGTAGTCCATGATCGAGGCGCAATAGAGATACAGAGGGGTTGTAGCCGTGGTTGCCGCTTTTGCCAGGCAGGAATGATATATCGTCCGGTGCGTGAACGGCCCCAAGAAGAAGTACTACAGGCAGTAGGGGAACTTATTGCTAACTGTGGCTATGATGAGGTGTCTCTACTCTCGCTAAGCACCAGTGACTACTCTGGAATTGACGAGCTGGTGAGTGGCATATCACACCGTTACCACAATCTTGCCTTATCGCTACCCAGCCTTCGTCTTGATAGCTTTTCAGTGGCATTGGTGGACTCCCTTTCTTCTCGCCGGAAAACAGGGCTTACCTTTGCTCCTGAGGCGGGGAGTCAAAGGCTACGGCAGGTCATCAATAAGGCTACTACTGAAGATGAAATCTTGGAAACGGCTGCTATTGCCTTTGACCGAGGCTGGACAGGACTTAAGCTATATTTTATGCTTGGCTTACCTACAGAAACCACTGATGATGTAGAGGGTATTTCCCAGCTAGTAACCAAAGTCCATTCATTGGGCAAGCGGGCTAAAGGGAGACAGCTTCAGGTAAGAGTTAGTGTGTCTACCTTTGTGCCCAAGCCGCATACGCCTTTTCAGTGGGCAGCCCAGGAGAGTAAACAACAGCTAGACTCTAAACATGAAATTCTTAAGCTGGGATTGCGGCGAAGGGGAGTCAGGTTATCCTGGCAAGACCCTGAAGTCAGTTTGCTTGAGGCAGCACTGTCACGGGGGGATAGACGATTAGGTAAGGTTATTTATCGTGCCTGGGAGTTAGGCTCAACCTTTGATGCCTGGAGTGAGCACTTTAATTATGGGAATTGGCTTCGTGCCTTTGAAGACAGCAGGCTTGAGCCTGGATTCTATGCCCTGCGCCAGCGTTCCCTGGATGAACCCTTACCCTGGGCTCATATTGATGTGGGGATAACTACGAGCTTCCTGAAGCGAGAATATAACCGGGCTTTTGATGGTAAGAATACTCCTGCCTGCCGCTATGGGGCTTGTAATGCTTGTGGATTAGAATGCTGGCAAGCTAGTTGCCAGCAGAAGTATCAGCAGCAAAGTCAAAGCAAGCAATAGCCACCACTTTATCACTCTTACTGAGCCTCATCAGCTTCACTCCCTGAGTACCCCTACCCTGAACCGTGATACCCTTCCTGGGGTCTTTCTCTTTTACCGGAGTGCGGGTAACAATACCATCAGCCGAAATAATCATTAATTGCTGAGACTGAGAAACCACTTTGGCAGCAACAACCTCACTCGTTTTTTCAGGAAGCTTGAAGGTTATTACCCCGCTACCAGCGCGCTGCTGTTGAGGGTAGTTACTAATTGGGGTCAGCTTACCGAAGCCATCATTGGTAACTATTAGGAAGAAGCTATCTGGGTAGGCAGTATCGATACTGACTACTTGGTCATCAGGTGCCAGGCGGATGCCACGTACCCCACCACTGGTTCTGGAGCTAGCTCTTACTTTAGATACGGGAAACTTGATTGACTGACCTTTTTGAGTAGCTAATATGATGTTATCCTGGTCAGTGGCTAAAGAGGTTGACACTAATTCGTCACCTTCTTCCAGGTCCATAGCGATGAGTCCACTAGTCCTCACCGCAGCAAACTTATCCACAGCTGTCTTTTTTATCTCTCCATTGCGAGTAGCCATCAGTAAGAAGACATCTGTTCTGAAATCAGGCACAGATACCATAGCTGTGACCCTCTCGTTATCGGTAATAGGGAAAAGATTAATGATTGCTATTCCTTTGGCTGTCCGGGAGCTGTCATCGGCAATTTCATGGCACTTGAGATGAAATACTTTGCCCCGGCTAGTGAAAAATAGCAGATTATCATGAGTATCAGCCACCGTAAGCAGTCTTACCGCATCTTTCTCCCTGGTTACCATGCCAATGATACCCTTGCCACCGCGATGCTGCGGCGTGTAGACACGGGATGGGACCCTCTTGATAAACCCTCTATCACTGAGTGTTACCACTACTCTTTGATGGGGGATAAGGTCTTCCTCACGGAAGGCTAGCACCGCATGTTCACTTATCTCGGTTCGTCGCGGGTCGCTAAATTTAGACTTTATTTCAGCCACATCTTCCTTTATCAGGAGAAGCATTCTTTTGGGGTTAGCCAGAAGGTCTTCCAAATAAGAAATGTTTTTTACTACTTCGGCATACTCATCAAGTATCTTGCTTCGCTCCAGGTTAGCCAGTCGGCGTAATTGCATGTCAAGGATGGCCTGGGCTTGAACTTGAGACAGGTTAAAGCCGGTCATCAGGTTACGGCGAGCAATGTCAGCAGTTTCAGATTTTCGGATAGTAGTAATTACCTTATCTATCTGGTCTAAAGCGATTTTAAGCCCTTCTAGAATATGAGCCCTTGCCTTGGCTTCTTTCAGTTGAAATCGGGAACGTCTGGTGATAATCTCACGGCGGAAATCTATAAAAAATTGGAGCGCTTCCTTAAGGCTGATTACCCGGGGTTGACTATCAACCAGAGCCAGCATGTTAGCGAAGAAAGTGGACTGCATTTGGGTATATTTATACAGATTATTAAGCACCCGCTGTGGTTGAGCTTCTTTCTTTAACTCAATGACAACGCGCATACCCTGTCGGTCCGATTCATCGCGTAATTCACTAATACCGTCAATTTTCTTATCCTTGACCAACTCAGCTATTTTCTCCACTAGGGCTGCCTTATTTGTTTGGTAAGGTAATTCAGAGACTATTATTTGTTGGCGTCCAACCCCAGGAATCTCTCCCAACTGAGCCTTAGCTCGAACAACTATTTTGCCATGTCCGGTAGCATAGGCGTTCTTAATTCCTTCCTGCCCTAAGATGATACCCCCGGTAGGGAAATCAGGTCCTTTAACAAATTGAGTAAGTTCGTCAACTGTAGCTCCGGAGTTTTCAATGAGATAAGAAATAGCATCGCAAATCTCGCCCAGGTTATGGGGTGGAATATTGGTAGCCATCCCTACGGCGATTCCTGAGCTACCATTAACCAATAAATTGGGTAATCGGGTGGGTAGAACCGAAGGCTCTTTAAGACTATCGTCAAAGTTTGGCACAAAGTTGACAGTATCCTTGTCAATATCAACTAACATTTGCTCGGCAATGGAGGCTAGGCGTGCTTCGGTATAGCGCATAGCTGCTGGAGGGTCATTATCCATACTGCCGAAATTACCCTGACCGTCAATCAGGACATGTCGCATTGAGAAATCCTGGGCCATGCGTACCATTGCATCGTAAACGGAGGTGTCACCATGAGGATGGTATTTACCTAATACCTCACCGACGATTCGGGCACTTTTCTTATGGGGGTTGGTATGATTCATCCCGAGACCATGCATGGCATAAAGAATTCGCCGGTGTACCGGCTTTAGCCCATCCCGCACATCAGGTAGAGCACGGGAAACGATGACACTCATAGCATAGTCAAGATAAGAGCTTCTCATCTCATCTTCTATAGTTACCGGTTTGACTTTGCCTAAAGTCATGTTCAGTTGAACCTCCTATTCATGATTAGTGGCCTGCTCTTCATCAAGGCCATGAGACTCCTCGGGCAATACCTCATTATACTCCAACTCATCCCCAGATATCTTATTGGTAACATAAGGCTGAAGGACTTTAAACCCTCTTGGCGGGAAGGAAAGTTGTCCTGCCTGACCGGGGTCCTGATACACCTCTCTAATAATGACCGTTATCTTATCTTCTGCTGAACTGATGATGGCAGCGGTATACTTATTACCTCCCTCTATTAATTTAATGAGTCGCTGCCCGTACTTAGACTCGACTTGCCCTAGATACTCGCCGCGGCTGTTTTCTACGACCAGACTAGAGCCATCTATTTTTAGATTTACCCTATCACCTGTCGCCGTTCTGGCTAGAATTTCTTGTGGTCCCAGGCGATAAAGGTTGACCGCCCCCGCTTTGCCTACCTCTTCAATAAAGTGATGTGGCTCAGCCTTATGAGA
>SDBT01017851.1_pt1 | contig 11183 bp, 7 predicted proteins | sample 2277101 | NCBI WGS metagenome assembly SDBT01 (sample SAMN10404973, study PRJNA504765) | marine sediment metagenome | isolation source: marine sediment core GS10_PC15, 103 cmbsf | place: Arctic Ocean: Southern Knipovich Ridge | collected 2010 | reverse complement strand
CCCATAATTAATGTTAATGGGACTTTATCATTAGATTTATTGTTAGATGTAAAATTTAAGAAATCATGAACGATTACTTTCTTAATGGTGCCGAAACTATATGTGCCTCTTTCATTTTCTGGTTTTTGTAATGTAGTTATTGTATAACAATCTAAGGTTTGACATTTATCATAACTTTGATTAGGTAATGGTACTACACATGATGGAGAAGTTTGAAAATCATAACGACCTAACTCAGGATTTAAAAGACATCCCCGATATATGCAACATTGTGTGGGAACTAATATATCAAATTGTGATGTATCTATGATAAGTGAAACACGTTGTGAATTTCCAATATAAACATCTATAAGATAAACTTTTAGATTGAAATTGTATTTAAATTTAAAGTCACCATTGATCTGAGTTTGTAGTGGTTGTTCTTGATGTATCGATATATCTGATTTAGTAAAAAACATATTGGTGACAGGATTAGTTCTTTTAATTTTGAGATTAATATTTGTATCAATATTTTTATCAATATTTTTATTAATAATTGTATCAATATTTTTATCAATTCCATTATCAAAAATATGATGTAAAATAGATGGTTGTTGATTATAACTAATATTAATATAAATAGGTTGATTTTTAGATACCATTATAATATGATAATATAAAAAAATATTCTTGATTTATATTATAATGAAAGCATTTGTAACATTTATCTTATTTTTTATTTTCTTATTTTATCTTATTTATCTGACTAATATAAATAAAGAAAGTTTTGAAAATAAATGTGATTCATCTTGTAAAACCTATAATGAATCCTAAATTCAATTTGAGAGAAATATGTAAGAATTGCATCTTGCTTGAATAAGAGACGTCAAGATTAAGGTTTCCTATGGAAACCGCAACTTTAGTAAAGTCTTAACCCGTCCCTTAGGATCCCTCACGTTGCAAAGGAATTTTTTATTTTTTGGTGGAAAGTTTTTGATCAAGCTTTTTTTGAAAAAGCTTAGCATTGGCAAAAACATCTCTTCGTTCCAAATAAATGTAATAATTGTATTAAAAAACATTTACTTACCATTGAAGCTCTTGCTGAAGAAGCTATTACACTTGATAAAAATAAAGAATGTGCCATGGTGTATAAAGATTTTTATGAATTGCCAGATAAAATTCGTAACATTGTTAAAGATTATATTGATGGTAAAGATATGCATGGTATTGCACAAAAAGTTAGAGCAATTCTGAAAATATTAATGTCTAAATGTTTTTCTGAATTTAGATAATGGTATTTTTGACAAATATATATAAAGAATGTACATAAATATATTAGATAGAGATGACATATCATATTTATTTTATAAATTTAGATGATAATATTGTAAAATTTGGTATAACAAGTAATATTTTACAACGTATTAATACACACTATTCTAAATTTGTTAATAAACTAAAATTAAATTATCAATTACAAATAGTCAGGATAATTGAGTGTGATAAGAATATATTAATTATAGAAACTGAAAAGAGACTAAAAAAATATTTAAAGTACAGTAATAATAATTTAAAAAAATACGACGAAACAGAATTATTTTATATTAAAGATATAGATTATTATATGAATAAAATAAATTCATTTATTGAAAATATTATTAAAGAATTTGAACTAGATAAAAATAGTTATATAGAATTATCTTCTGATACAATAAAAAATATATATAATAAATCTATCAAAGATAAAGCTAAATATGATAATAATATCTTAGATTTAGAAAATATAATGTATAAATATTATTATAAAATGGAAGAACATAATGATGAATTAATTGAAAAATCTTTAGTTACAGATAGTGAAATAAATAGATTTGAAGATAATATAATATCATGTAAAATTAATTTAAATTTTCTAAAAAATGAATTTATTTGTAGTATTAAAGAAGATGATATTCGAATAAAAAAAGATCTAACAAATAAATTAGATATATTATCATCCAAATTAGAATATAAATTACTATCATATAATTTACAAAATAATACTAGAACTAAATGGAAAGGTATAGATCATATATATAATTATGGACAAGAAAGTATCATTAATTTAACATCATATGATTGGGAAGATATTTTTAATAGTAATTTTAATATGATAGTGAAATACATACAATTTAGACATATCAGAACACCACAAAATAGAAATATATATTACGACGCTTGTTGTGAAGAAATGCATATACTTGATAATCAAGTATGGGTTATAATATGTGAAGAAGATTTATTAAATCAACTTTTTAATAATAGTATAATAATATTACAAAAAATTATTGATAAATTTGGTAACAAATTTCAAAATGCCAGTAAAACTAAATCACAAACTATTTTAGATTGCTTTAACTATGATTGTGTGCACGATTATGAAAACGTAAATAAAATAAAATTAGAAATTAAGAAATTAATACAAACAAATATAATGTTAATTGAAAATACTTATGAGACTGCTTACGATAAACCTTTCCCTAAATGCCAATATTCCTTTTCCTAAATCCTCATATTCGGTAAATTATTAAAAATAATAGAAATTTGTTGAACGAACTTATAGGGAACCTTTATATTGCAAGATATAATAGATAATTATGGAAAAGATTTCACAAAAATTAGTTCAGAAAGGGTACAAAAAGTTTTAAATTACTGCGAAAGAGATGAAGAAGAACATAAAAAAATTCAAAAAAATGTTGGAATAATGATGGTTAATAATAAAAATAAAGTTGAAGAAAGTTATAAAGAAGTTTATGGAAAAAAAATTCCAAAATTATAATTTTATATTTATAAAGTTTAATATTAAAAATAGCTAGATGAAATAAAGTAAAAATAAATAAAATATTAATATAAAATATAATGAAATTATTGGAATATTCCAACAAAAAGAAGAAAATTATTCAAAATAAAATAGATAAAATAGATTTAGTATATACTTATGTGGATTTAAATGACGAAAAATTTTTAAATATATTAAAAAAATATAAATCAATAAATAATATAAATAGAATAAGATTTGAACAATATGGTGAAATATATTTTTCTTTAAAAACTGTAGAAAAATTTGCATTAAATATAATTAATAATATATTTATTGTAACCTTTGATCAAAAATTGGATGAAAAAAATTTAACAAATTGGCAAAAAAAAAAAATAATTTATATTAATCATAATGAAATAATACCTAAAAAATATCTACCAACATTTAATTCAATAACAATAGAAAGTTTTTTACATAATATTCCAAATATTACTGAAAATTTTTTATATTTTAATGATGATTTTTTTATTGGTAATTATTTAAATATAAATGATCTGATAGATCTCCATAATATTCCAATAATTTATATAAAAAGATTAGATAAACCTTTAAAAATAACAGAAGATCAACCTTGGCTAAATTATTATGAAAATGGTAAAAAATTATTTCAAAAAAAATTTAATATTTATCCAAATATTAAACCAGGACATTTACCATATATGTATAATAAAACATTATCACAATATGTTTGGAAAATATTTGATGAAGAATTAGATAAATCAATGACTAAACTTAGAGAAAATAAAAATATAAATTTTTGGTTTTTATGTTATCTTGTTGGATTATATAATGGAACATTTAAATATAGACTTATTACTGATAAAATATCAATATATTTACATTGTAATTTAGATAATTATCAAAATACAAAACAAGCCATAGATTATGTTAAAAATATTTATAAAAAAAATCCGTTATTTTTTAATATAAATAATATTAATGATAAATGTCTGCCAATCTGGAACTTTGTAAAAGATAAATATTTACTAAAATTTAGATAAATAATATATATATATATAATATATATTATGTTTTTTACATGTGTTAGTAATGATTATATGGAATATTTAATGATCAATTTAGAAAAAATTTATTATCCATTTAAAAATCCAGGATTTAATTTAAGTATGGTTAGAATTGATGATGAGTATGAATTATATGTTTTTAGAAATATTATACCATTTAAGATTTTATTTGAAAATAATAAAAGATTAATACCTGGCATTCCAGAAGAAGCACTAAATAAAAATATACATGATAATGATAATATATCAAATAAATTTATTTGGCATGCTCCAAACTATTATGAAACATATATATTTTTTGTTGCATCATTGCAAAAAAATGGACATTTAAAAATTAATACAAAAATAAAACCAAAAGCATTATTGGAACCATATTATATATATAATATAGAAGGATATTCAGCTATACCAAAATCATTCAGAAAAATAAAAAGAGAAGATTTAAGATTATTTAAAATAAAAAATAAAATATTTTATATGGATAGTGTTGTTAATATTATTAATGAAGTAATTGTTGAAAATAATGAAATAATATTACATGGTAAGAAATTAATTAGATATATTGATGTATGCAATATTCCTAATAAAGGATACAGAAAAATTTTTGAAAAAAATTGGAGTTATTATAAACATTCATACACAAATAGTAACATAAATTTATTTTTTTTTAATGATTTTATTGATGATGGTATATATAGTATAAAGTATACTCCAAAAACAAAGTACTGTATAAATGATATTATTATAAAATATAATAATGATGCAATACCACATGATAATGAATATATAAGATTTTCATTTGGTTCAAGTATTTATAGTAATAATAATATACATTACGGAGTTGGACATATAAAATCTGATTTAAAGAATAATAAGAATAGTACAACAATAATATTATATGATAGATTTTTATATATACATAGACAATTTAAAAAAGTTTTTAAAGAAAAATATAAAACACATCCAAAAAAAATATATTGTTATTTTTTTTTTAAATATAATGAAAATGATAATACTTTTTTTATATCAAATGGATTTTGTCCAATTATTGTATGCAATAATTATATTTTTTCTCTTACATTTCCAGTATCAATTATTAAAAAATATAATGATTTCTATGTAAGTATGGGATATGGTGATTATACTAATATTATTGCACAATATACACAAAATGAAATTGATAGATTATTAATACACGATGCTAAATATTTTAATCTGAAAGATTATAAAATTGATATTGTTCATAATAAAATTTAAATTCTCATTTTATAATATTATTTCATCTTAATATGAAATAATATTTACATATATTATATAGTCATACATGGTTAAGATTAAAATTAAACCAACATATGTAAAAAATGAAACTGTATTAGTAAAAATTAGTGATAAAAAATATATTCCTGCCAAGATTTATCAAATAAAAGGTAATAAATATTTTGTAAAATATGTTGACAAAAATAATATCGAAAAATATGGCAATAAACAATTTCAATATGATATTAAAGATATTAAAGATATTAAAATTAAAATTAAAAAACTATTAAAAGAAAAACCATTAAAAGAAAAACCATTAAAAGAAAAGATTGTACCATATACACCTGTTAAAGTTCAATATCCACCTGTACAACCAATATTCTGGATCCTACAAAATAATAAAAAATTCCCGGCTTGGATCAATCAAACTTTTATCAAATATAAATTAACAGATAAAATATCGATTAAATCTATTGATGATAAGTTTAAACCATTTTTATATCAACTATTTTTACGTGATTATATGCAAAATGCTTCCCCTTATCGAGGAATATTATTATTCCATGGATTGGGTAGTGGCAAATCGTGTAGTGCAATTACAATAGCAGAAAATTTAAAAGATCAAAAAAATATAATTGCAATTATGCCGGCATCACTTAAAGGAAATTTTATAGGCAATGAAAGAGAAGGTTTATTATTCTGTGGTGATCCAAAATATAAAAAAAATCCAGCTTTAATTGATGAAAAATATACATTTATTTCATCTAATGCGTCAAATACATTACAACAACTTAAAAGCATTTCACTTGATAATCATGTAATAATTATAGATGAATTTCATAATTTAGTTTCTCGCATGGTAGGAGGATTAGCTGGAGAGAATAAACAAGGAAAAGCTATCTATGAATTATTAATGGAAGCTAGAGATTGTAAAATTATTGCATTAACAGGTACACCTATAGTGAATAGACCTTATGAAGCAGCGGTAGAATTTAATATATTACATGGATATCTATATTTAACAATTTTTAATATTGTCTATGTGTCACCTAAATATGGTGCAAATTGGAATCTAAGACAATTGAAAGATGAATTAGAAAAGATAGATGTAGTAGATTATTTGGAAATCAATAAAACCAATAAGACGATAGAATTTCATATAAGAGTTAAACCATGGCATGATAGATATCAAGAAATAATTAAAGAAATAACAGAAAAGGCAAAATCGATGGATATTAATATAGAGTATGCAACCTGGAAAAAGTTTACATTATTTCCTGACGGGGATGATGGAGAAGGAGAAAAAGAATTTAATAAATATTTTATAGATGAAGAAGATAGTAAAATGAAAAATGTAGAATTATTTAGGAGACGTATTTTAGGATTAGTTTCATATTATAAATCAAAACAGAAGAATTATCCTACTATTAAAATAGATGAATATGTAGAAGTGGATATGAGTTCATATCAATTTAAAGAATATGAAAGAGTTAGAATTGAAGAAAGAGCATCCAGAAAATTAGCTGAAATACGTGTCTTTACTAGACAATTTAGTAATTTTGTTTTTCCACCTGAAATTCCTAGACCAGGCATCGGTGAGAGAATTGCAAAGAAAATACAAAGTGCGAATAATGAAAATATTGCGAAAGTAATGCGAGCAGCAGAGAATGAAGAAGAGAAAGATGAAGTTAAAAGAGAAGAACTTAAAAAATATCAGAAAGCAGTAGATTTAGCATTAACAAAATTGAGTCAAAACGAGTCAAAATATTTGGTTAAAGATAAGTTAGGGATGTATTCTAATAAGATGAAAGCAATGTTAGAGAATATAGATAAATCAAAAGGATTAGTTTTTGTTTACTCAGATTTTAGATCTTTAGAAGGAGTAGAAATATTTTCTCGAGTTTTAAATGCAAATGGATATGCAAAATATGGTACTAAAAATAATTTACCTAAATATGCTCTTTATACTGGTAGTGAAGATTTTACAGAAAGGAATAAAATTAAATCTATTTTTACTTCACCAGATAATAAATATGGTAAGAATCTAAAAATAATTTTAGCAACATCAGCGGGAGCAGAAGGATTAAATTTGAAGAATATTCGGCAGGTGCATATCATGGAGCCATATTGGAATAATATTCGAATCCAACAGGTGATAGGCAGAGCAGTTAGAAGAAATTCTCATATAGATTTGCCGAAAGATGAGCAGAATGTGTCAGTATTTAGATATATGTCATTAATTAGTCGAGAAGATCAGAAAGATTTAAAACCGAAAGATAGAATTTCTACTGATCAGATTATTTTAGAAATAGCGAGAAGGAAGGAGAAGATTACGGATGAAGTTTTGCATACAATGAAAGAAACTTCTGTTGATTGTGTTTTGAATGCATTAGATAATGAAGGGAATATAACTTGTTTTAATTTTGGAGAAGGAGCCGATGGGGTAGCATTTGTGCCGAGATTGGGTAGAGATTTGGGAAGAGGAGTGGAAGCAGAGATGCGAAATGTGGAGCAGCAATTGAGACATGGAGCAGTAGATGTGAATAATGTTGTATATTTCATAGAGAATAAAAAATTATATAAGGCTGATGATAATTTGAAACGAAATCCGATAATAAAAGTTCCAAAAATTAAAATGAAAGTTGCAGTTGATTTAGATAAAAGGGAAGTTTATGATCATGATGCAGCGATGCGAAGTAAGATTAAAGTTAGGATAGGATATTTTAATGATAAATCAGAATTTTATAAACATTAAATTTTATTAATATATAATTAAAAAATATTCTTTAAATAAAAATGTCATATATAATTATAATTAAATATGACATCTCATAATCCAAATACTCTTGTAAATATATGTACGATTATTAACAATGTCCAATGTAGAGTTTCTAAGATCAATACACGTTTAAATAATGTTAGAAATAAACCATTGTTTGATATTCAAACTGACGATGGAACAACTATTTCTGATTTACTCCCCATTTCTAGAGGTGATTTAGTTAAATTTATAACTGATGGTGGTGTTACAATTCAAGGACAAGCAGGCAGTGCTTTAATCGATGTTAATCCTAATAATCTTTTTACAGGAGTTGGTACACCAGTAGGTGGACAATTTGATCCACCTTCGGATCCAAGTCGTCTTGCATTTTATGTAGATACCGCTCTCAATGAACTATATTTTTGGAATCCAACTTTAAACGCATGGATTCTTGTAAATGATGGAGCGATGGGAGCCACTGGTGCAACAGGTGCAACAGGTTTAACAGGTAATAAAGGTATAACAGGACAAGTTGGCCCAATTGGTAATACAGGGGCTGTATCTTTAAATGATTTATCTAATGTTTGTATAGAAGGAGCGACAGGTGGAGATATTTTACTTTTTGGAGCTACATGTTGGGGTAATACTGCATTATGTATAAATATATTGTGTGATGCACTTACATCAGATGAAAATTTAGGTTTAGGAACAGGTGCATTGACTTCTTTGACAAGCGGAGATAGAAATACAGCAGTCGGATTTAATGCATTAAATGCGATAACAACTAGTAATGATTGTACTGCTGTTGGTCATAATACATTGACAGCAAATACAGCAACTCAGGTGACAGGAGTAGGTTCGGGTGCGCTAGCATCGAACACTACAGGATCGAGAAATACAGCAGTTGGATATAACGCGTTAAACGCAAATACGTCAGCAATTGATTGTACAGCTGTAGGACGTGAAGCACTAGCAGTAAGTACAGGAATTCAGCTGACAGCAGTTGGTTCCAATGCATTAGCAGCTAACACTACAGGACTAAGAAATACAGCAGTTGGACATAGGGCATTAGATGTAATAACAACAGGAGATGATTGTACTGCAGTTGGTAATAATGCATTGGGAGCAAATACAGCTAGTGAGATTACAGCAGTCGGAGCCAGTGCGTTATTAGAGAACACAACAGGACTGAGAAATACAGCGTGTGGAGCATTCGCTCTGAGAGTAAATACTACAGCTGCAGATAATACTGCAATTGGACACGATACCTTGATCCTAAATACAACAGGACTTAGAAATACAGCAGTAGGGGCTGATACTGGTACAGCAGTATCTACAGGTTTTGATAATACATTTATAGGAGCTTTGGCAGGATTATCAATAACAACAGGAAGTAGTAATACATGTCTAGGTGTGGGTTCTGATATAACTACTGCCACTGCTATTAATTGTACTGCAATAGGTGATGGTGCTGTTTGTAGTGCAGCTAGTAATCAAATACATTTAGGAACTACAATTCTTGCAACTGCAGTTAGATTAGGAGGTACACAATATCAATCGGCAGGTGCAGTTTCAACGACAGCAACTGGTATTCTGACAACTGCATCTGATGAAAGACTAAAATCAGTGAAAGGAAATTTGACAAATGTTTTGGATAAAGTGATGCAATTACAGGGAGTATATTTTAAATGGAAGAATGTTGAAGAGTTTGGAGATAATATGAATATTGGTTTAATAGCACAAAATGTTGAACCACATTTTCCAGAATTAGTTGGAACTTCAAAAACACCAGAAGGAATTAAAAGTTTGCAATATAATTATTTCACGGCAGTTCTATTAGAAGCAATAAAAGAACAACAGGTTATAATAAATAAACAACAAGTTAAAATAAATAAACTGGAACAAGAAAATATAGAAATTAGACGAGAAAATACAGAACTAAAAACTATTATAAATAATATTAATGAGAGACTCGAAATATTAGAACAATAAATATTTAGATACAAATATTAAAAAATATTCTTTAAATAAAAATGTTATATATAATTATAAACTAAATATGACATCAAATAATTCAAATACTCTTGTAAATATATGTACGAATATTAACAATGTCCAATGTAGAGTTTCTAAGATTAATACACGTTTAAATAATGTTATAAATAAACCATTTTTTAATATTCAAACTGATGATGGAACAACTATTTCTGATTTACTTCCTATTTCTCGAGGTGATTTAGTTAAATTTATAACTGATGGTGGTGTCACAGTTGAAGGAGAAGCAGGAAGCGCCATAATTGACATCAATCCAAATAATCTTTTTACAGGCGATGGTTCACCTATAGGGGGACCATTTGATCCACCACAAGATCCAAGTCGTCTTGCATTTTATGTAGACACTGTACTTAACGAACTATTTTATTGGGATGCAGATTCAAATATTTGGACTATGACTGCTGGTACAATAAATGATTTATCTGATGTTTGTATAGAAGGAGCGACAGGTGGAGATATTTTACTTTTTGGAGCTACATGTTGGGGTAATACAGAATTATGTATAGATACATTGTGTGATGCAGTTACATCAAGTGAAAATGTAGGTTTAGGAACAGGAGCATTGACTTCATTGACAACAGGAGATAGAAATACAGCAGTAGGAGTCAATGCATTAAATGCAATAAGTATAAATACTGATTGTACTGCAGTTGGACATGAAGCATTAGAAGCAAATATAGCTAATCGAGCAACTGCAGTTGGCGCGAGTACATTAGCAATCAATACAGGATCAAGAAATACAGCAGTTGGATATCATTCATTAATAGTCAATACAACAGGAGAAAGAAATACAGCACTTGGATATGAGGTATTAGATGCGAATACAACAGCTGATAATTGTACAGGAGTTGGTTCATTCGCTTTATCAGCTAACACAACAGGTATAACAAATACAGCAGTAGGTGCCAATTCATCGGCAGCTAACACTTTAGGACTAAGAAATACATCAATAGGATTTGAGTCATTATCGAGTAATCTAATAGGTGCAGATTGTGTTGCAGTTGGAGATAGTGCACTGTCTAGTAGTACAATTAGTGAGCCAACGGCAGTTGGTTCGGGTTCGTTAACCGCCCTTACAACAGGACTAAGAAATGCAGCAGTTGGATTTAATGCATTAGGTGGGATAACAACAGGTGAAGATTGTACCGCGGTTGGACATAGTGCTTTACCAACAAGTACAGCAAGTGACGATACAGCAGTAGGTTCATCTGCGTTGAGACAAAACACAACTGGTGCTAGTAATACA
>SDBT01017850.1_pt1 | contig 11183 bp, 8 predicted proteins | sample 2277101 | NCBI WGS metagenome assembly SDBT01 (sample SAMN10404973, study PRJNA504765) | marine sediment metagenome | isolation source: marine sediment core GS10_PC15, 103 cmbsf | place: Arctic Ocean: Southern Knipovich Ridge | collected 2010 | reverse complement strand
GAGTGAGTCGTATATATCCGTTCTTAGGAATGGAATAATTTTTATAGAATTATTATATTTTTCATCTATTGAGATACCACGACATACATTTATGAGATTAATTAGTATCTTACTATACTCATTTATTTCAGCAGTTAGCCAGTTTTCATCTAACTGATCTAAAATTATTAAAAATTTTGTTTTGCCTACATTTTTTATGAAAACATCTTCAAAGTATTGCAAAAGTGTGAATGCGTTGGATCTTAAATTAGCTTGCAACTCTCGATTTTCAGCAATGGTATCAAATGAGACTTCTCCAACATTAATATCAATATCTTCTATGTCAACTCCTGGACCTTTAAATTTCTTAATTCGCGCTAGTTTTGACAAAAGCACTTCCATAAGACTTGGGTCTGGATTTCCGAATATTTTATCTATATAATTTTTAGCCCACTTCAAATCTTTTGAAAGTAGTTCAGAATTTGATTCTTTGATTTCAATTAACTTTGATAAAAGTTTTACAAAAAAAAGAAAACGCCAACTTTTTTGATATGCACTCAGCTCTCCAGCAAGTGACTCTTTATATAGCTTGTGAGCAGGCCAAGGGTAGTCTTTAAAATTTAAAGATATTACATTAAAACCATTTATTTTTTTAGAATCCGTTGTTTCAAGATATTTGTAAATAGCTGTTTTCCCTATCCCTTTTCTACCTAAAAGTAACCAGTTTTTACTATCGATAATCTTTTTAATCTCTGGGGTATGAAAAAAATACTCCTGAAGTTCCTCATCTGTTTCTGCAGAAACAGAAAATTCTGGCAACCAATCTCTTATATCTATTATTTCTTTTTGTATCATATTTACTATAAATAGGTTAGTTAACACTAATTTATCTGACTTCCCATATTTAAATTATATTCTTAATATAAACTAAAGTAAAAGACGAATGAGTATAACTCAATTATAGAATAAAATTAATACTAATTTTATGGACTGGCTATAATAGAATACTCGTCTTATGATACATGATATTTCTGACTTACCAAATTTTGAAAAACCTGAGTAGCCCAAACTTTCTGCTTACGATCTACTGCTTATTTCTCCAAAAGAGAACAAAAATCCAGCACCTTACAGTGCTGGATTTACTTTAATCGGCTAGTTATAAGCCGGATTCTGTATTTGACGATAATTTATCTGGACCTTTGATTACTCGCAGGTTCTAGCGGCACTTCCCGCCGATGGCGGGACGCGGCCTTGCACCCAATAAGGATTTAACCGTTTCACTTCCGCTTTTTTGTCCCTATGGCGGAATTAAGCCTGCTACGTTGGGATCGGGCTTTCCTTTGGTTTTCACCTCGGGACGTCACTGTTCGCACCTCTATCCTTTCGGACGGCGGCTGTTAGCCACTATTTTCGAGGGTGTCCGGACTTTCCTCTCCGACTTTGCGTCGGAGCTATCGTCTGACTAACCGATTTTTTATAATTATAGCGATTATATTGCTTGTGTCAAGTTTTGGCATATTAGTGCCAAGGGCTTTTTATTTCCCCGCGTCTGGAATTTTATGCCATTTATTCGCGACGAGATGCCAATCGGCAACGTCAACTTCTTGGATTAAATCCCAAAGTTCTTTAGCGGAATCCGTATATAATTTCTCGTTTCTTATTATCTTACGATACTCGGCAAACTTTTCCGGTATTTTAGACCCTCTTTCTTCAAGCTCTTTAAGTTCGAGGTCTATATCAAGGTTGTCTGCATCCTTGATTATTTTTGCTTCAAGAGTTTTTCTTTTTTCATATTCTTCAAGAGTGTTGCGATTCAAATCGGCCAGATTGGTGTTTTTAAATAAATCTTCAGTAGCGCGCTTTTCATCTGCATTTATATAAACTTTTTGAATATAGCTGAAATCCAGCGTTCGGCTTTCGGCCAAGTCGTGAACAAGCGCCATTTTGATTATTTTTTCTTCATTTTTACATCCCTCTTTTCTAGCTATTAAAAGTGCTAAAAATACCACTCGGAAAGTGTGTTCAATATTATTGGCGCATTCCATGGCCAGATGTTGTTTCCAGCCCCGGTCCATATTTCTAAGTGAACCGATTTCAAAAAGAAATTCTATATCCCGTTTACTAAAATCCATTATTTTATTATATAATTAATAAATCTTATTTCAACCTAGAATGAAAAATTTTCACTTCAATAGATTTCTGGCTTTCATCTCTATAATTGTTTTTATCGTTTTTTGGAGCTTATTGGTCTATTTTATCGGACCGGAAGAAATAATCCAAAAAATCGGCGCTGAAAACGGTTATATTCTTATTTTTTTAATAGCTTTGTTTGGAGGCGTTTCTACTTTTACTTCTCCATCATATTTCGCCGCGCTGATAACTTTTGCGGTCGGCGGGCTTAATCCTTTATTTTTGGGGATATTTTCCGGGATTGGGGTAGCGTTTGGAGACGCTTTGTTTTTTTATCTGGGAGTTCAAGCGCGTAAAGTGGCGTTTAACAGAGGAGGGTCCAAAAATATATTAGAGCGTTTTGCCCATTGGATAGAAGGCAGGTCCCAGCATAGCATTCCGATATTAATATTCTTTTATTCCGGATTTACCCCCTTACCGAATGACGTTTTGGCAATTTCCTTGGCTTTTGCGAATTATTCTTTTAAAAGATTTTTTATCGCGGTTTTATTGGGAAATATAAATTTTTCTTTTTGGGTAGCGTTTTTTGCGAGCAAGGGAGTTGATTTGTTTGGTTGAAAAAACATTGGAAATCAGATAGATTTAGAAAAATTGCCGGGTCGTCTAACGGTAGGACACATGCCTCTGGAGCATGTTATCGGGGTTCGAATCCCTGTCCGGCAGCAGTTAAGGTAGAAGTAATCAAAAGGGGAGTAAATAACATCAATTTGATTAATAAACTATAATATAGTATAATATATCAAATAGTCGAAACCGAAAATTTAACCAAATAAAATTATGAAAGGAGCTATTTGGCAGGACTAATTTTTCTATAAATAAAATGGGGCTTACCCCATTTTATTTTTTTAAAAAATGAAAAAAATAATTATTGGCTGTCCGTACGGCGGGCTTAAGGGTCTAAAAAAAGCCTTATCAAAAAAATTGGGCAAAGAAGACTATTTAGCAGATGTAAAAGATATTTCTGCTATAGATTTTGAAAATGTTTATATAGGTAAAAAATTTAAAAAACATCCTATAAAAAGCTTTACATCATCTTTTATTCGGTATCCTTACGATTTGATTTCTCCTCACACGGGTACATATGAAAAAAGAGAATATACTGAATTTTTTAAAACCGTTGCTTTGCTTTTTAAAGATAAGTCAATTAATGAAATTGATAAAAATTTCAATTCTCGAAACAGATTGTATTCGTTAAAAATAGCGGAGTCCTACGGCCTTAAAGTGCCAAAATCAATATTAGTGAATAAAAAAAAATACGATTTAGAGCATTTTGGCAAGCAGATAATCACAAAAAGCGTAGGAAATTGCTTTTATGCCCTTAATCTACCGGGAAAGCCGAGTCCAATAAAAAAGAGAATTTTATCTTATGAAAAAGACCACGATGAAAAAGCCTATGTTTATTTACCCCATAAAATAAAACACCAAAAAGACCTGAATTTACATATAGATTCATTTGGAACTGTTATGTTGCAAAATTGTCTTCTGGGCGATGAATATAGGGTTTATATTATTGGAAATAAAATCTTTTCTTATAAAAGAGGAGAAAATCCGAGGTTGGATAAAAGCTTCAGTAGTTTACTGGATGTACATTACAAATTTACAAAATCAGAAATCCAAAAATTGAAACAGCTTAAACGCAAATTGAAATTAAACTTTTTGTGCTTAGATGTAATTATTATTAAGAAAGACGCGTATGTGATTGATATTAATCCTTTTGGGTCTTTGCCTGAGTATCATTTACACCCTGAACCGACCGATGAATTATCGAAATTAATTTTGTTATAATAACAATATGAGAAAGATTTTAATTAGTTTAATAATTTTAATTGGTTTGGGCGTGGGAGGGTTTTTCGTTTATCAAAAGTTTTTTGTCTCTGAAGTTAAAGAGGAAATTTCTGCGGTTGAAGAAAAAAAAGAAGTTTTAAAAGAACAAGTAGTTTTGCCTGAAGAGGAAGAAGGTCAGGGGATAAAAACTTTTCATTTTGAGAAGTTTACGGGTGAAGAATTAGAAGCAGACATAAAATGGATTTCCGAAGGCCTAAATGTGGCTGGTGAAATTGTTGACCATGACGTTTTTCAACTTCCAGATGGCAGTTATGTTATGCACACATCTGGCATAGGTAAGGTTTTATATTCCCCAGATGGCTTAACATGGACTATGTCAGAAGATGAGGTTATTGGTGAAGGTTCTAGTATTCTCAGACTTCCAGATGGAGGATATAGAGCGTGGTGGTCTGTTCCTAAGGGTGCTGAAACTTTTGATATGCTAACTGCTTTTTCCAGTGATGGGTATAATTGGGAAAAAATAACTATGTTAACATCTTCTAATATGAAAGATTTTTATGGCGCACTTCCATCTGTAGTTATATCTCCTGATGGAACATACAGAATGTACTACACGCGTACTGGTCCGGATACTTTTATAAAATCTGACTTGCCTGGAGTTGAATTGCACATTAAACGAATTTACAGCGCCCATTCCTCAGATGGATTATTGTGGGAGCCGGATTTAGGCATAAGAATAGATGGCGGAGAGGAAGCTGATAAAGGGCATGCATCTTCCAATGATGTTTATATAAGAAAAGACGGAAAATACGAAATGGTTTATAATTCAGGAAATTATGGTATTGGCATAGCAGTTTCTGATGATGGTTTGAACTGGACTCGACTTGGTTCTACCGGCATGGATGGAGCCGACCCAGTTGTTAATGTTTTTTCTGACGGCACTGTTCGAATGTATTATGCGATATATATCCCAGAGTCAAAAAGACAAGATGTTATTGGCCTAGATAAAGAGGCGGGAGTTTATTCAGCAGTTAGGGAATCTATAGAAAAATGAGCAAGAAAATTTTGATTATTTTAATAATTTTAATTGGTTTGGGTGTGGGAGGATTTTTTATTTCTAAAAATATTTATGCATCATCTACTAATAGAGTTTCAGCAGATTTTCGGCTTAGTTATTTTTATTATCTATTAGGCGATAATTTTTTAAACGGTGAAGTAACTGGCATAAAACATTGGGAAACAGATACGCGTAATCTTCAAGACGAAACCGGGGAGTCAATCAAAGAATTGGCTGCAGAATTTACTACTGATTTAACTGCCAGCAATTGGAGGAAAGAAGAATTGATAAAAACTGGACCGCCAGTTTATAAATGGTTTTACGGCGACATTCCTCAAGAAGGAGATTATGTAGCAGGAGGATTTAGGCCGGAATCTCTCGTGGAATTTTCGGGGCAATCAATTGCATTTACACCGGGTTTTGACGCTTATCGCTCAGCTGATAAAACCGTATTTTCAGGTCCGGGCGTTCAAACACTAACCATAACAGTAACGCCGCGAGAAAAAAATATAGAAGAAAAATCAGACGGCATTTTTATGTGCATTTATACCGTTATGCCCGGTGCAGAAAATTTAGTAGATGCAGTTATTACCTCGCCCGCTAGCGATGGAAAGAATATTGAAGTTTCTAAAGACGGACGTAGTTTAAGAATATATGAACAGCCCGTGAAAACTAATGTTCCTTGGACTGTTACTTTAACTATTGAAGTAACGCCAAAAGCGCCCAAAGTTGAATTTATGCCATTTGTAAGTGTTTTATGGAATCTTGCGTCGTTTAATGACCCTGTTTTTAAAAACTCTTGCGTTATGGATGACGCGACTTTATATTCTAAGGGCACTACTATAGGAAGTTCTGTTTCTTGCTCTGTAGATGCAGGCACTTGGAAATGGAGTGCTGAGGGAGATTATACCTGGGAATGGTTAGACACCCTTTCTTCTTATCTTGTTGCCTTTGAACATCAACAGGAGAGATTAGAAAAAGAAAAGGAAGTTGAGGCTCCAACACTCAAAGAGGTCGGGACTCCGATACCCGAGGTTATTAAAAAAGAAGAATTGAAGGAGGTGCTAAAAGAGGAAGAGAAAGAAACAAAGAAAACAAAAGAGATTACAACAGAAGAACTTATTAAAAAAGAAGCAGAAAAGACAAAAGTGTCGCCACCAAAGAATATTTTTTTAAAGACCTGGGGAATAATACTAAACTTCTTTAAGCGAATTTTTGGGACATAAAATATATGTCTCATATGCCTATAAAAAAACGCCGCCTACGTAAGCGTGGCGGCGTTATAGAAATAGAAAATTTTTCTATTTCCTTCTAATTCTTAGCGTTCGGGCTCTACTTTCACCCGTTTTTCCATCGGAACCTTCTACTCTTATTCCCCATTGAACTCTCCACCACCAATCTGCCGACATTTTCCTGGTATACTCTGTAGCTTCACCTACCTGAGCATATGTTTCAATGTGATGGTCGAAAGGATTGGTTCCTTTGTCAAAAAGAACAGTATAATTGTATTCTACTCCTTTCTTTGTATTTTCAGGATGCCAACGGAAAGTTATGTCACCTTCTATTAGCTTGATGTCGTCCGGCGGACTGTCTAAAACAACTTTTAGACTATCTTTTACGCCGAATATTGATCCGCACGCGGTTGTTAAAACCAAACAGACAAGCACGAAAATCAGAATAAAATTCGCTTTCATAATACACCTCCTTTTATGTTAACGAACTGTTTTTAGATAGTATAACAACAAGAACTTTAAGTCAAGTATGTATTTAATAGGTACACTTGAAAAATAAAAAAGCCCGCCACAGATTAATCTAGTGGCGGGCAGAGGGGAAAATTTAGTATACCTTGATGAGCTCTTCTTTTTCTTCATCCCATTTCCATTGAGCGACAAGATAAACCCGATTGTAAATTTGTGCCATGGCAATATCGAGTTCATAAATAGCGAATTCGATTGCTTCCTGGCTGAATGGTTTTATATTTCCTTCGTCAGCCGGACAAGGTTCAAATTCCCATCCATCTTTAGTCCAGAAAACCGAATTGCATCCATAAGCTGAGCTGGAATCTTCGCTGATAAGAGAATGATTCCCGCAATAAAATATCCTATCCCATTGGCCATCATTTAAATTGTAGTCATGGCCTGAAATATCAACATAGGTTGGTTTATCAACCGGCTGTAGGTTTACAGTCCGTCTGAATCCATCGCCATAATCAGATTCGTTAATGTCAACATGATAGCTGCCATTATTAGTTTCGAGTTCTCCGTAGTAGATATTCCAAGTCACTAAATGGCGACTATCGGAACAGCCGGTGAATACAAAACTTGTTGCAACTAAAATCAAGATAGCGGTAAGAATCTGGCTAACCCTTAACATTGAAATCCTCCTTTTTTTTCGGCTTAATAAAGCCGTAGGTTTAAAAGTGCTGTTTCTACGCAATTAAAGTGTATAAATATATTATATATTAAATTATATAATGTGTCAATAGAAAGCATGTAATAAAAAGCGGGGAGCCAATTGGCAATGGGGCTTTCCGGTTAATTGACAAATAGGGTTTTTTATTTGATATTTTGGCTTAATTCTAGTAGACTGTTTTTAGTAAAAAGTTCTTTGAAAATCTAAAACTAAAAGGAGGAAAGATTATGTTGCATTTTTATCTGAGCGAGGGCGCAGGAATAGAGTATTGTTTTAATATAGAAACATCCGGATTATTAAGTCCCGATGAAATTACTATGTTAAGACAAATTTTAGCCAAGGGTTTTGTCTCAGAAAGTATTTATTTGACTCCATCAAATCGTTATGTGGAGTTGGGCCCGCGAATGAATTTTGCGACGGCATTCTCGACGAATCTCGTCGCTATTTGTCAAAGTTGCGGACTTGAGAAAATCACCCGCATTGAGCGTTCCAGAAGGTATGCGTTATCGTCAAAAACTGATAAGGCGGAATTCATCCGCCAGAATCACGACCGTATGACGGAATGTCTTTATCGAGGTCCGCTTAGAACTTTTGAAACGGGCATTATTCCCGAATCGGTATTCGAAGTTCCGATGATGGAAAAGGGGCCTGATGCACTGCTGGATATTCCGGGTTTGGCGATGGATGAATGGGACAGGAATTTTTACTTTAAGTATTTTGTTAAGGAAGAAGGCAGAAATCCGACTATTGTCGAAATCCGCGACCTTGATAATGCCAATAGCGAACATTCGCGGCACGGCTTTTTCAAGGGCAAGCAGATAATTGACGGCGTAACTATGCCGAAAGCGCTTATGGAAATCGTGAAGTCAACGCTTACAGCAAACTTTTCCAATAGCGTTATTGCTTTCAAGGATAATTCCAGCGGAATCAAAGGATATAATTGCTGGACAATTATTCCCGAAAGTCCCGGAAAACCGTCGCCGCTCGCGAGGCAAAATTTGTCCTACCACATTATTTTTACGGCAGAGACGCACAATTTTCCGACAGGAGTCGCTCCTTTCCCCGGTGCCGAAACGGGCACAGGCGGAAGGATTCGCGACATTCAAGCCACCGGAAAAGGCGGATTAGTAGTGGCCGGAACGGCCGGCTACTGTGTGGCCAATCTTCTTATCCCTGGCTATAAACTGCCATGGGAAAACGAGAATGTTTATCCGCCCACTCTTGCTTCTCCGTTAAAGATTGAGATTAAGGCAAGCGACGGCGCCAGCGACTACGGCAATAAGTTCGGCGAACCGGTAATTCTCGGTTTCACCCGTTCTTTCGACCAAAGAATTCCGGCTGGCGAACGCTGGGGTTGGATTAAGCCGATAATGTTTACCGGCGGTATCGGACAGATTGATGCCCGACACATTGAGAAAGGCGAAGCCGAAAAAGGAATACTCATCGTTCAGGTGGGCGGACCCGCTTACGGCATCGGCGTCGGCGGAGGATCGGCCTCGAGCAAGCTCCAAGGTGATAATAAAGAAGAACTGGATTTCAATGCAGTGCAAAGAGGCGACGCGGAAATGGAACAGAAAATGAATCGCGTCATCAGAACTTGTATTGAGATGGGGGGTAATAGCCCTATCGCCAGTATTCACGACCAAGGAGCAGGCGGACCCGCCAATGTTCTCAAGGAGTTGGTCGAAAAAGCTGGCGGAAGAATCGAGCTGCGGAATATTAATCTTGGCGATTTGACTCTTTCGGTTCTTAAAATCTGGATTGCCGAATATCAGGAACGTTGCGGTTTTCTGATTTTCCCTTCGCGAATTGACGAGTTTAGGGTCATCTGCGAACGCGAAAAGGTTAACTGCGAAGTTCTCGGCGAGGTAACCGGAGATGGACGGTTTGTCGTCCACGACAAACTGGACAATTCAACTCCCGTGAACCTTAACCTTGAGAGAGTTTTGGGTAATATGCCTCAGAAAACTTTCAAGGACAAAAGGATCGGGCAGCTGCACAAACCCCTGGAATTGCCCGGGGTCAGAGTTAAAGATTATCTTCATAGAGTGCTTCGCAATCTCAGCGTAGGTTCCAAGCGATTTCTAACCAATAAGGTTGACCGAAGCGTTACGGGTCTTATCGCGCGACAGCAATGTTGCGGACCGCTTCAGTTAACAGTCAGTAATGTGGCGGTTATTGCCCAAAGCCATTTCGGCTTAACCGGCGCGGCGACTTCCATCGGCGAGCAGCCAGTAAAAATGATTCTTGATCCGAAAGCCGGTGCTCGAATGGCAGTAGGCGAAGCCCTCACTAATCTGATGTGGGCAAGAATCAGTTCTCTGGAAGACATTAAGTGCTCGGCCAATTGGATGTGGGCACCAAAACTTCCAGGCGAGGGCGCTGCTCTTTATGACGCAGTCTGCGCCATGAGCGACGTTATGATTGAATTAGGTATTGCTGTGGACGGCGGAAAAGACAGCCTTTCTATGGCAACGCGAGTGGAGGACGAGATAGTAAAGTCGCCGAGAGAACTAGTTATTTCGGCTTACGCGACCATGCCTGACATCACGAAAGTGGTGACGCCTGATTTCAAAAATCCAGGAGCCAGTCGTATTATTTTTATCGATTTGGCAAACGGGAAAAAAAGATTGGGCGGTTCGGCTCTGGCGCAGTGTTATGGTCAGATTGGAAATGAATGTCCGGATTTAGAAGATTTACAACTTCTTAAGCGCGCCTTTTGGGCTATTCAAGAATTGATAGACAAAGACCTTATTCTGGCCGGTCATGACATTTCCGACGGCGGACTTGTGGTAGCGTTACTGGAAATGGCCTTTGCGGGTAACTGCGGTTTTTCGATTTTGACCCCGACGCATTCGGTAATAGATTTATTTGCCGAAGAATTGGGCTTAGTAATCGAGTGTCCTTGGGAAATGCAAGAAGCCACGAATATTCTCAGGGGATATGAAATACCTTTCGAATATCTCGGGTTTACGATGCCCGGGCCCGACAAGACCGTTTCCATCAAGGGCGACAAAGAAATTCTACTTGAGATAGATATGTGCATTCTCCGGCGCTGGTGGGAAGAAACATCTCATCAGATTGAACGGCTGCAAGCGGATCCTAAATGTGCCGAGTTGGAGAAACTCAATATTTCTAAACGTTCGGGTCCGAAGTACAAGTTGTCTTTTAAGCCCAGACCGACGCCGGGCTGTATAATCCGAGCGACGCAAAAACCCGAAGTGGCAATACTTCGGGAAGAGGGAAGTAATGGCGATCGTGAAATGGCTTCCGCTTTTTATCAGGCGGGATTCAAGCCATGGGATGTTACCATGACTGACCTTTTAAGCGGCAGGATTAATCTGGAGAGATTCAGTGGTCTTGCGGCCGTTGGTGGATTTTCTTATGCCGACGTTCCGGAGAGCGCCAAGGGATGGGCGGCGACCATAAGGTTTAATGCCACCCTAAAGAAGATGTTTGAGGATTTTTACAAACGTTCCGACACATTCTCTTTGGGTGTTTGCAATGGTTGCCAGATGTTGGCGACGTTAAAATCGATTATTCCGGGCGCATCATTGTGGCCTGATTTTCGTCTGCGATAGCCTTGATTCTTGACGCCACTTCCCGAACTGGCGGATCCAGCCTCTAGTCCCTTCACGGTTCCTTTGCCCACGGCGTGAACTGCACGACGCGGTTATATTGCGCGCGTCTTGAGCAGTCTTGCCGGGGATGCCGACCTTCCGAACGCCGGCAGACAGGATTACAACTCAATTCAATGCCT
>SDBT01017849.1_pt1 | contig 11183 bp, 15 predicted proteins | sample 2277101 | NCBI WGS metagenome assembly SDBT01 (sample SAMN10404973, study PRJNA504765) | marine sediment metagenome | isolation source: marine sediment core GS10_PC15, 103 cmbsf | place: Arctic Ocean: Southern Knipovich Ridge | collected 2010 | reverse complement strand
ATTGTATATACTTCACCTTCTGAAATGGCTTCAACTGGGCAAGCTGGCATGCAGGCACCACAGGCGATGCAGGCGTCTGAAATCAAATGAGTCATATCTTTTCTCCTTAATTAAACATTTTATGATGACATCATATTCAGATATTCGTGTCAAGAACAAAGCCGTGTTCATAAAATACTCATATAAATTAGTTATCATAATCAATGAGTTAGTTTTTTTGCGCGTTACGCTTTTCTCACCATCCGCGCCACCGGCTGACTCAGTCAATGAACAGCTTAATGGTTTAGAGGTTGCCGAGGGTAATTTTGAGGCGGAGAATAGGCAAGAAGAGAGAAAAATGGGGTTAGCCAAAAGGTAAAGGTGTTGTGTTGAAGCCCTAAGTTTATATTTCAACTCAGGGCGATTTTCTTTATGATAACAATATGAGTAACATGAATGTGCTTGACATAGTTCTCCTTCAGCCGCCATCGGATTGCGTGGATGATGATTGTGTTGAGCCGCCTTTAGGTTTGCTTTATATTGCTGCGACGCTTAAATCAAAGGGTTTTGATGCGGTTTCGCTTGTTGACCTTTCTGGTAATCCATTATTAGAAGATTTTTCTGAGATTATTTCAAATATTCCTCGGGCTAAAATTTATGGTATTAATTGTTTTAGTACGAATTATCAATATGTAAAACAAATAGTATCCAGTATTAAGTTTCGCGATCCAAATGCTTATATCGTGCTGGGTGGGCCACATCCCACAGCGATGCCAGAATTTACTTTAACCGATACAAATGTGGATGCTGTGGTTGTTGGTGAAGCCGAAGATATGTTTTGTACACTCGTTGAAAAATTTAGAGATGGCGAAAAATTTTCTGGCGTGATTCAAGGCTGTGGTAGAAATGATATTGATTCATATCCATTTCCCGCAAGAGAGCTTGTTGATTTTTCAACATATTCACGAAAATTATGTGGTGAACCAGTTGTGTCGATGATTAGTTCGCGAGGTTGCGCGCATCATTGTATTTATTGCAATAGTGTAATCATGGGCGGCGGGAGTAAGAACGTTCGTTATCGATCGCCGGATAATGTGATCAATGAAATAAAAACATTGCGTGATCGGTTTTCGAATTTTCGTTTTAATGATGATCATTTTACGGGTAATCTAAGATTAGAAGAATTGTTAGAAAAACTTGCTGATTTAGATATTAAGTTTCGTATTTTTGCGCGTATTCAAGATTTAACTCAAAAGATTTGTCAGCTTTTAAAAAAAGCGGGATGTGTGCATGTAAGTGTCGGTGTTGAATCATTAAACCCAGAGAATTTAGCTATTATTGGAAAGAAAAATCAAATTGGACATGAAAAAAATATTGAGTATGCAAAAGCTGCAGGTTTAAGTGTTCGCGCTTCATTTATGGTGGGTTTGCCATTTGATACAGAAGAAAATATTAATCGATATTTTGAAGAGGCCGGCAAGTTAAATATTGATGAATTTGCTATATCCTTTAATTCCGTATCCTGGCACGCCTGTTTGGAAGTATCCTGAGAAATTGGATTATCAAATCACAGAGGCTGATTTTACCAAATATGTTCAAATGGGTCGCGGGCGCCAGAGCTGTTATGCGCTTTCTCACAAGAATTTTTCAGGAGTCGACGTTGAACGATGGAAAGAAACAGCTGAAAATATTTTACATCAATCTGGTATTTCTCATATGAGCCAGAGTATAATCGCAGAATGAAAAAGAAACTTGATGATGAGCAATTGCTAGACAACGTTGCAAACAAGGTGTTAAAACTTGCAAAGCAACAAGGAGCAGATCAAGCAGAGATATCGGGTGCGATTGAAAATGGTTTTTCTGTCAATGTTCGCATGGGCGAAGTGGAAACCGTCGAATATCATCAAAGTAACGGTGTTGGGTTAACGGTTTATTTTAATCAAAGTACGGCTTCTGTGACGACATCTGATCTTTCCGATGAGGCTTTAAAAACTGCCGTCAAAACAGCTTGTAATATCGCAAAATTTACGGAAACAGATCCTTGTACCGGATTAGCGGATGCTGATTTGATGGCAACTGAATTCCATGATTTAGATTTATGTCATCCTTGGGAGATTACAGTTGAAGAAGCGATTGAAAAAGCATTAAGTTGTGAACATGAAGCGCGAGGACTTGATAAGCGCATTACAAACTCTGATGGTGTTTCGGTTGTTACGCAAAAAAGCCAGCATGTATATGCAAATAGTCATGGTTTTAAAGCAATCGAGCCTGCCGCGAGACATAGCTTTTCTTGTGCACTAGTCGCAGAAAAAAACGGCGCGATGGAGCGTGATTATGCTTATTCGCTTGCGCGCGAGCATCATGATTTATTATCAAATGATGCGCTTGCTGAGCTCGCGGTTTCAAGAACAGTCAATCGTTTGGGCGCAAAACCAATTTCGACTCGCAATGCGCCTGTGATTTTTTCTGCTGATGTTGCAAGAAGTTTGATTGCTGCATTTCTCGGTGCAATTAATGGTAATAATTTATATCGCAAGTCTTCATTCTTGCTCGATCATCTCGACAAGCAAGTTTTTTCAAAAAACGTTAATCTTTATGAGCGACCTTTATTGCATAAAGCACTCGGTAGTTCGTCATATGATTCAGAGGGTGTTGCAACGCGCAACCAACATTTTGTGAAAGATGGATTTTTAGAAAGTTATGTTTTAAATAGTTATTCCGCGCGTCAACTTGGGATGAAAACATCTGCAAATGCAGGCGGATTGCACAATTGTTTTGTGACGGCAGGCGAGCTGACTTTTCCGGAGCTTTTATCACAAATGGATACGGGATTGTTAGTCACAGAATTATTTGGTCAAGGTGTGAATCTTGTGACCGGTGATTATTCTCGCGCTGCATTTGGGTATTGGGTTGAGAATGGCAAAGTGCAGTATCCTGTTTCTGAAATCACAATTGCAAGCAATCTGCGTGATATGTTTCTAAATGTTGCCGCGATCAGTGATGACATTGATCACAACGGCAATACCCAAATCGGTTCTTTATTGATTGAAGAAATGACGATTGCAGGAAAGTAAAAAAGCGTGTCTGATATTAGATAACCCATATAAGTTAAATAAACTAAAACCAAGAATGCGCATACGAACTTTCATTCAAGTTATATGGGTTATCTAATGTCTGACACCTTTTGCTTTTTAAATATCCCGATGTCTGATCGTGACGTTTTGTTGTTTTGATTGAAGGTGTTTGCCGAGTTTTTCGGCAAAGTAAACGGAACGATGGCGGCCGCCGGTGCAGCCGATTGAGAAAGTTAAATAACGCCTGTTTTCTTTTTTGAAAGCAGGCAGCCAGGTTTCAATAAAATGCAAAATCATTGAATACATTTTTTCAGTTTCTAAAAAAGTTTCTAGAAATGAAATGACTTCATCATCAGTACCCGTTTTATCTCGCAGATTATTTTCCCAATAAGGATTTGGTAAACAACGCACATCAAAGGTAAAGTCTGTGTCTGTTGGTACGCCGAATTTATGTCCAAAAGATTGAATTAAAATCGACATGCCTTCATTTGGTTGGTCGATGCGTTCTGAAATGATACGTCGTAAATCATGTGCATTAAGATGGCTTGTGTCGATGCGTAAATCCGCATGATCAAGTATAGGTTGTAAAATCTCAGTTTCAGTTTTGAGTGCTTCTTGTAAGCTGGTGTTTGTATTGGTTAAAGGATGTTTTCGCCGCGTTTCACTAAATCGCTTGATGAGAGTGTTGTTATCGGCATCGATGAATATAATTTCGCAATGATCAAAATCTTTTTTAATGAAATTGAAAATTATATTAAACTTATCACCGGCGTGAATTAAGTTACGTGCGTCGATTCCAACAGCGATCTTTTTATAATTATTATGAATTTTTGTCGACAGTTCTGGCAACAGTTCAAGTGGTAAATTATCGATGCAGTAATAGCCCAGATCTTCCAAAATATTTAAGGCAACTGTTTTGCCTGATCCTGAGCGCCCACTAACGATAATTAAATTCATAATAATCCACTTATTACTCTTGATGATTCGTTATTTTGTCTTTTTGTTTAATGAGTTGACGATCTAATTTTTCAATCATTTGGTCGATTGCTTTATACATGTCTTCACAGGATGATTTCGCTGTAATTTGAGAGCCTTTCACATTAACAAGCATTTCAGCTGAGTGATTAAGCTTTTGAGTGCTTAGAATAACGTTTGCACTTATGATTGGATGATTAAAGTGACTTGCAATACGATCAAATTTCTTTGTGATTAAATTCTGAAGCGCAGACGTCACTTCAATTTCATGTCCTGTAAATGTAATGTTCATGTATATTTTCTCCTTTATTAATAAATTATCTACAATTCAAAATCTTCGCCTAAATAAACGTCGCGAACTTGTTTATTGGCTAAAATCGTTTTTGGTTTGCCCGCACAAATAATTTCACCGGCATTCATGATGTAAGCGCGGTCACAAATATCCAGTGTTTCACGAACGTTATGGTCGGTAATAAGAACACCAATATTTCGATCACGTAAATGTGAAATAATATGTTTGATATCGATCACTGAAATCGGATCAACGCCCGCGAACGGTTCATCCAGCAAAATAAATTTGGGTTCAAGCGCGAGGGCTCTTGCGATTTCAACCCGTCGTCTTTCTCCACCGGAAAGGCTATAGCCAATGTTGTTTCGAAGATGCGCGATATGTAGCTCAGCTAATAATTTCTCTAGCATTTCTTCTCGTTGATTTAAATTTAATTCATGGCGTAATTCTAAAATGGCCATGATGTTATCAGCGACAGAGAGTTTTCGAAAAATGGAAGCTTCTTGTGGTAAATAACCAATGCCTAGGCGCGCTCTATCGTGCATTGGCGTTTGGGTGATTTCTTGCTTGTCAAAATGAATTTCACCGCCTTCAGGTTTGATTAATCCGACGATCATGTAAAAGGCAGTTGTTTTACCGGCGCCATTGGGTCCAAGCAGTCCAACAACTTCGCTATTATTAACGTTTAAGTCAACGCCTTTCACAACTTTTCGGTTTTTATAGCTTTTTTGTAAATTGGTGGCTTTTAGTGTGTTCATTTTATCTCGTATACACTTCTGATCATATAACATGTTAACATAATAAAAAGGTGTCAGACATTAGTTTTCTTGAAGTTTAAGGCGCCTCTTACATGAAAAAAATAATTTACTTCAAGAAAACTAATATCAGACACGCTCATTTCTTCAACTTCCTTCAGTCGTTTGTTTGCTCGAAACATCTCCATACATGCCATGAGTTTGTGACAATATTTTAATCTTTCCGGAGTTTAAGTCTGCCGTCATGCCAACACCATGTACGATCGAGCCAGGTTGCCTGATTGTAACCGGCTGGTCTGTTTCGGCAAATGAGCGATTAGGATAGATAGTCATTTTCGTTGTCGTCATTGTCACGTTTTGGCTGTTTAGTCCTGGCGGCTGAACGATTTTAACATGGCCTATCAGATAGACGATTTTATTGCCGTTAATGGAATTAGCGATGTCACCTTGAACATGCCATGGTGGGCCTTTTTTGCCATAAAAAATGAATACAGGTGTTTGAGCTGTGGCTGAATCATTTTTAAGATAATGTTTAATATTGGGCGTAGTCAATTCATCGTGCGGCTTGCCGAATTTATCGAGCTTGATGCCATGCACATTTGTCATAAAACTATCATAATGCCCGGGTTTTGATCGGTGCAACAAGGAAAAATCAGCAGAGAAAATAAACCAAATAAAGGTAATGAGAATAATAGAAATTGATAATATGATAATGTTTTTACGATTAAGTTTTAATTTCATAAATAACTATTCAAGAGGTCTTCAAATTTATTGTGTGCTTTTAAAATCAAATCACATACTTCACGAACAGCACCATGTCCGCCAACTTTTTCGGTGACATAATTAGCGTGTTCTTTAACATAATCTGGCGCATTAGCGACGATGACACCTAGTTTGGCCCGTCGAATAAGAGGCAGGTCCAATAAATCGTCACCAACATAAGCAACTTCATCATCCGTTAAATGTAATTTTGTTAATAATTCTTCATAGGGTTTTATTTTTTTCATTGCATTTTGATAAACGTGTTTGATGCCTAAGCCTGCTGCACGTTGAACAACAATTTTAGATTTTCGGCCTGTAATAATGGCAAGCTCAATGCCGGCTTTTTTGAGGAAGCTAATGCCGAGGCCATCATGAACATTAAACGTTTTCATGGCGTCACCCTTGCCGGTGAAATATAAAGAGCCGTCAGTTAGTACGCCATCAACATCAAAAATAACTAGTTTTATAGTTTTTGCGAGCTCAAGTGCTTTTTCATAAGATTGTGTCATTACATTACTCCAGAACGTACAATATCAAGTAAATTAAAGGCGCCGACTAAATTATCATTATCATCAAGCACCAGCAAGCCATTAATTTTTTTTGTTTCCATTAATTTAAGCGCTTCAGCGACAAGCAATTCTGGTTTGACCGTCATACAATTTTTTGTCATGACTTGGCTGACAGGTGTGGTATGAACATCATAACCGTGATCAAGGGCGCGGCGAACATCACCGTCAGTAAATACACCAATCACTTTATTTTGATCATTCATAATGGCGGTCATGCCGAGGCCTTTTTCAGACATTTCAAGCAAGGTATTGCTTAAGAGCGCTGTTTCATTAACGCGAGGAATGCTATCACCAGAATGCATGATATCAGCAATACGTAATAATAATCGTTTGCCCAGTCGCCCATTTGGATGTGAAAGTGCAAAATCTTTTTCTGTAAAGCCGCGAGCTTGGAGAAGCGCAATCGCAATTGCATCACCCATGACGAGCGTGACGGTTGTGCTTGAAGTGGGTGCTAAATTTAATGGGCAGGCTTCTTTTTCGACGCTTACATCTAAATTAATATCAGCTGTTGTTGCGATTGTTGAAGTTGAATTGCCTGTTAAACTAATCACAGGAATGCCAAGTCGTTTTATCATCGGCAAAATGGTGACAATTTCATCAGTCGTGCCTGAGTTTGAAATGACAATCACAACATCTTGGCTGGTTAACATACCTAAATCGCCATGGCATGCTTCGGCTGGATGAATAAAAAAGGCTGGGGTGCCGGTGCTTGCCAATGTAGAAGCAATCTTTCGGCCCACGTGACCTGATTTGCCCATGCCGGCGACAATCACTCTTCCTTGGCAATTTAATAATATTTTACAAGCTTGGTTAAATTTATCATCGATACGTTCAACAAGATCTAAAATAGCCTTACTTTCAGCATTTATGGTTGCCTTGCCATGAGTTCGAAAATCGAATTGATCATTGTTTTGCATAAAAAGTGTCCGAGATTAAAAGTGGTAATCTACCACAAATTTAAAAATTTTCATAACCCGATGGGGTTTCCCAAGGGCAAAATCGGGGTTTTTTTGTGTAGGGACAGGTCGCGACCTGTCCATTATTGTTGGAGGCAAGTCTCGACTTGTCCCTACATTTATCAAAAAATTCCGACTAAATAGGTGTTCTTTGTGTGATGCATGCTAATATATTATTACTGATAGTCGTGAAAAGTGTTCAAAAATACGACGGCTTTATTCTTATGGACAGAGATAGTTAATGGCAATTATGGAAGATAATTTTGTTACAGTGAGAAATTTAACTTTTAGTCGGCCGGATCACGTTGTGTTCGATGATGTTGATTTTGACATTCCGCGCGGGAAGGTGACAGCGATCATGGGCCCAAGCGGCACAGGAAAAACAACACTGTTGCGTCTCATTGGCGGTCAATTGTATCCTCAAGCGGGTAATATTGAAGTCGAAGGCAAAAACGTTCATCAATTATCACGCAGCAACCTCTATAAAACACGACAAAAAATGGGCGTTTTATTTCAAAGCGGTGCTTTATTTACAAACATTTCTGTTTTCGATAATGTTGCTTTTCCCTTTCGTGAACACACGAATTTAAGTGAATCCATGGTGCGAGATCTCGTTTTATTAAAACTTGAATCGGTTGGTCTTCGTGGTGCTCGTCATTTAATGCCAAGCGAATTATCGGGTGGTATGGCAAGAAGAGTTGCGCTTGCTCGCGCGATGGCGCTTGATCCTCAATTAATGTTATATGATGAACCGTTTACAGGGCAAGATCCTATTTCAATGGGTGTGTTGGTTAAGCTCATTAAAATGGTTCACGATATTTTGGGGTTAACGAGTGTTATCGTCTCTCATGATGTCCCTGAAACAGTGAGTATTGCAGATTATATTTATCTTATTTCCGATGGAAAAGTGGTTGGGCATGGTACACCGCAAGAATTAAAAGAGGTTGATTCGCCAACCATCAATCAATTTATGAAAGGATTGCCTGATGGTCCTGTGCCATTTAACTATACTGCAAAAGATTTATCTGAGGATTTATTTTTGGAGGAGCGCGAATGATTGCTGATAAAATTCGTTCCTTAGGCGCATTTGGTACTCATTATATAGAAGCAATCGGCCGCTCGGGTTGGGTATTGATAAGATCCATTATTCGTAAGCCTGATTTTAAACATGGTTTTCCAGAGCTGATGAAACAGCTTTACAATGAGGGCGTGTTGTCAATTGTGATCATCGTTGTTTCTGCGATGTTTATTGGCATGGTCGTGAGTCTGCAAGGTTATAATGTGTTAATTAAATTTGGCACGACATCAGCGCTTGGTCAATTGCTCGCATTAAGTATCACGCGTGAATTAGGGCCCGTTGTTGCAGCATTATTATTTGCAGGGCGCGCAGGTTCGGCGTTGACGGCTGAAATTGGTTTGATGAAAGCGACAGATCAATTATCGAGTATGGAAATGATGGCGGTTGACCCTTTAAAACGTGTTATTTCGCCACGATTTTGGGGTGGTTTTATATCGCTTCCAGTCTTAGCAACAATTTTTAGTGCCATGGCAATTTATGGTGGCTATTTAGTTGGTGTTAAATGGCTAGGCGTTGATAATGGTGCATTTTGGTCGGGCATGCAATCAAGTGTGAGTTTTCGAGTTGATATTGTTAATGGCATTATTAAAAGTATTGTTTTTGGTTTTGCAGTGACGTGGGTCGCGGTTTTTCAAGGTTATGATTGCGTGCCGACTGCTGAAGGAATAGGGCGTGCAACAACGAGAACAGTTGTGTATTCGTCGCTCCTGGTGCTAGGATTAGATTTTATATTAACTGCTATGATGATGGGAGGATGGTAAATGAATGGACAAAGGACGATTAATTTTATTGTCGGTTGTTTTATTATTGCTGGCGTTATAGCATTTACTGCACTTGCTTTTAGAGTGAGCGGTTTAACAACTTATACAGGTGCAAACACGTATCCTGTGACGGCGGAATTTACTAACATCGGTGATTTAAAAGTGAGAGCGGCTGTGACAGTTGCGGGTGTTAATATTGGTCGAATTACAGACATCACATTAAATCCAAAAACATATAAAGCAATCGTAGCGATGCAAATTGATAAAAGGGATGATAATATCCCAACAGATTCGACGGCCAGTATTTTAACGGCAGGACTTTTGGGTGCAAATTATATTGCCATTGAACCAGGCTTCGATGACACATTTTTAAAAGCAGGCAGTCAAATTGAAAATACAAATCAAGCATTGATTTTGCAAAACTTGATTGGCCAGTTGATGTTTAGTTTAAAGGGTGATAAGAAAAAATAGGCTCGTCATCCCGCGGCTTGACCGCGGGATCTTTAAGAGTTACGCGAGATTTTATGAGATCCCACGGGAAAGATCGCAGGATGACGGACTTGATCGCGGGATTTAAATAGAGATGGCTTTTAAAATGTAGTAACAAATAGGAGACGTTATGAAATTATCGCGAATCGTAGCATTTTTATGCTGTTTTTTTGTGGGAACTGCTTTTGCGGCGACACCCAATCCAATGGTGATGTTACAAAAGATTTCAAACAAAATGGTGCAATCGTTACATAAAAATCGTTCTCAACTCAAAAACAATCCAAAATTGGTTTATCGTTTGGTTAATAGCATCATTGTGCCACATGCGGATATTGCGAGGATGTCTCGAGCTGTTTTAGGACGTAATGCTTGGAATAGTGCTTCGTCTTCGCAGCGTCGTGCTTTTCAGTCAGCGTTTAAAAATGTTGTGATTAATACCTATGAATCAGCATTGAATGCTTATACGAATGAAACCATTAAATTTGATCCGCTCCGCGAAAGTTATCAGGGTAAAACAAGGCTTCAAGTACAAAGTTATGTGATTCGAGCAGACGGACCACCAGTTTCACTCAACTATCGAGTTGTATTGAAAGGTGGGCGTTGGTTGTTATATGATTTGAATGTAGAAGGCATTAGTATGTTGCAAAGTTTCCGTGCACAGTTTGCTTCACAGCTATCTAGTGGGCAAACTGTTTCGCAAATTACTAATAATCTACGAAAGCGAAATGCAAGGTCAAGGTAAAGGTCAAGGTAAAGATGACGGCAACTTTAGTACTCAACAATGAAAAATGGAATGTTGAAGGAGAATTAACTTTTTCAACCGTTTCATCTTTACTTAAGCAAAGTAAAAGTTTTTGGAAAGAGATTGAAAAGATCGATGTTGATTTTTCAAATGTCACAAAAGCAGATAGTGCGGCGCTTGCATTGTTGTTAGAGTGGAAGCGATTTGCCAATAAACATGATAAAAGTATTTCTTTTTCATCTTTGCCGCGCCAGTTATTAAATTTAATTAAGATCTCACATTTGGGTGAAATGCTTGCAATCAAAGAGGGAGCAGTATGATAAAGCGAATTATTGTTTATACAATTTTGATCCTTGCGGTCATTTTTTTGTTGGTCTTTTTTGTTCGTTCAATTCACAGCGATACTAAGCCAGCTGATACGGATATGGTGTTATTTTATAGCAAGGTCTGCCCACATTGTATGAAAGTTGATGGCTTTATTGACTCAAATCAGGTGATGAGCAAATTAAATTTAGTTCAAAAACAAGTTAATCAGCATGTTAAAGAAGTGGCGGCTGTTGCAAAATATTGTCGTCTTGATACACGACGTTTGCAAATTCCATTACTTTGGACTGGTAACGCTTGTATTATAGGCGATACGCCGATTATTCAATATCTAACACAACAAATGGGCCAAAAGTAATATGAAAAAAATAGTTATTGTTGCTCCAATTTTTTTTGCAGGATTATTATATTCGCTCCAAACATATGC
>SDBT01017848.1_pt1 | contig 11184 bp, 8 predicted proteins | sample 2277101 | NCBI WGS metagenome assembly SDBT01 (sample SAMN10404973, study PRJNA504765) | marine sediment metagenome | isolation source: marine sediment core GS10_PC15, 103 cmbsf | place: Arctic Ocean: Southern Knipovich Ridge | collected 2010 | reverse complement strand
CCGGCACGAGCAATGTTTTCTGCGGCGCCCTGTTTGCGGTTGATTACACAGACGATTTTTTTGACCGTTGCGCCGGCTTCGGTGATAACTTTAGCGGCCTCAATGACCTGGCCGCCGGTTGTGGCAATGTCCTCAACAAGCAAAACTACATCACCGGCCTTTAAAACGCCTTCAACCATTTTGCCTGTGCCGTAAGCTTTTTTAGAATTACGAATAATAATCCAATTTTTGCCGGTTTCCATTGCGGTGGCAGCAGCAAGAGCTACACCGCCAAGTTCGGCTCCGGCAATTACAGTAACATCTTCGGTAACATGTTCGGCAAACTCCTGCGCGAGGGCCTTAAGTATGTCAGGGCAGGTTTCGAAAAGATATTTATCAAGGTAGTATTTGCTGCGTTTTCCGCTGCGGAGGACAAAATCACCCTCCAAATAGGCCGTTTCCTTAATTCGTTTTTTTAACAGTTGTCTGTCCATTATTGTTATCCCTGGGAGTATTATACGTTCAGTTCGACCTTTCGGTTAAGTTCTTTGCGATATTTCGTGCGTACAGGGCCTGCTATGTCAGTGACAAATTCATCTACCTGTTGCGGTGCCCTACCAATAAAGTGTTTAGGATTCAGGACTTTTTCAAAATCCAGGTTCGCAAAAGCAGGGTCGTTTTTGAGGTGGTCAACGAGGTCGTTTTTTCTGCCGAATTTCTTAACCCGTGCCGCTGCAGCTAATGAATGCTGTCTTATCTTTTCATGCAGTTTTTGTCTGTTGCCGCCGGCCTTGACGGCAGCCATAAGGATATTCTCTGTGGCCATAAAGGGCAGTTCAGCCTGAACGTGTGCAGCAATTACTTTCGGATAAACAACAAGGCCATCGAGAACATTGATAAGGATTTGCAGGATTCCGTCAACAGCGAGGAATGCTTCGGGAATAACAACTCTTCTGTTGGCAGAGTCATCGAGTGTTCTTTCAAACCACTGCTCGGCAGCGGTCATCGAAGGGCTTATGGCCAGACTCAATACCAGACGGCTGAGCGCAGTGACCCTTTCACAGCGCATGGGGTTTCTCTTATACGCCATGGCTGAGGAGCCAACCTGCGATTTTTCGAACGGTTCTTCAATCTCTTTAAGATTTGCCAGCAGACGAATGTCATTGCACAGTTTATGTGCGGATTGTGCGACCAAGGCAAGTGAGTTTATAACCAATGAGTCGATTTTTCGCTGATATGTCTGGCCGGTGAGCAGGCAGATGTTCTTAAATCCAAAGGCGTCTGCTACTGCCTTATCAAGCTGCTTGACCTTCGTGTGGCTGCCGTTGAAAAGTGCAAGGAAGGCGGCCTGCGTACCGGTTGTACCTTTTACGCCTCTGAACGGCAGGGTTTCAAGCCTGTACTCGATTTCCTTTAAGTCCATAGTGAACTCATAGGCCCACATGGCAGCTCTTTTACCGACGGTGGTAAGCTGGGCCGGCTGATAATGTGTAAAAGCCAGCGTTGGTAAAGAGCGATGCTTTTTGGCAAATCCGGCCAGCAGGTTTATCACCGCTGCCAGTTTCGCTGCAACAATCTGAAGTGCCGAGCGCATAATAATCAAATCGGCGTTGTCGGCAACAAAGCAACTTGTGGCGCCGAGATGAATAACGGGGGCAGCTTTCGGCGCGGCATCGCCAAAGGTATGAATGTGCGCCATAACATCGTGGCGGAATTTTTTTTCGTATTCAGCGGCCTTTACAAAGTCGATGTCATCGATGTGTTCGGCCATTTGTTCTATTTGTATTTGTTTTATGGACAGGCCAAGTTTTTTCTGCGCCTTTGCAAGCTGCAGCCAGAGTGTGCGCCAGGTGCTGAATTTTTTCTGCGGACCAAAAAGTTCAGCCATTTGTCCGGAAGCATTTCTTTCAACGAGAGGACTGGTATAATTTCGGGTTTGCAACTGGACATCTCGGGGTCTGGAACTTTTCATTTTTTTCCTCATAGCTTAACTATTGTGTACTTTTTGCAGACGTTCCGCCAAAAGTTGCTCAATGTGTTCTATGTCTTCGGCGGGCAATTCAAAATCGGATGCCGGCGCGATTTCCTCAATTTGTTCGGGTCTGCGGGCACCGACAATAGCGGCGGTTACCTCCGGACGTCGAAGAACCCAGCTGACAGCCAACTGAGCTAAAGTCAGCCCATGCCGGTCAGCAACAGGACGTAACTGCTCGACCAATTGCAAGGCAGCTGTAAATTCAGGCTCCTGAAAATCGGGATTTCTTCTTCTATGGTCATCCAAGGGTAAACCGGCAAGACGTTCGGCGCTGAATTTGCCTGTGAGCAAGCCCCTCTGCAAAGGGCTGTAAACAATAACACCAATATTCTGTCGGGCGCAATAAGGCAAAAGTTCATGCTCAATTTCACGATGGAGCATGCTATAAGGAGGCTGAAGACAAGCAACCTGTGCGATCTGCCGGGCAAGTTTGATTTGCTCAATATTAAAATTTGACAGGCCTATGTACCTGATTTTACCTTCTTTTTGCAGTTTCAGCATCTGCTCCAGCGCCTCGGTAACATCTTCCTGCGGCTGGGGCCAGTGTATCTGGTACAGGTCTATACAATCCACACCAAGCCTTTTCAAGCTTTGATGACACTCGTTGCAAATACTTTGACCTTTGAGGCAACTGACCTTTTGCCTCTTGTGGTTCCATAGCAGGCCGCATTTCGTAGCAATGACAGGTCTGAAGGCGGTTTTCTTCAGTGCCGTGCCAACAAGCTGTTCAGAGTGGCCGAGGCCATAAACCGGGGCGGTATCGACCCAATTAATTCCTATTTCAAATGCACGGAGTATGGTGTCAAGGGCCTGGTCGTCATCCTGCGGTCCCCAGCCAAACTGCCAGGGACCCCCGATGGCCCATGTGCCAAGGCCTACGGTGGTCACAACCAAGTCGGTATCGCCCAATTTTCGCGTTTGCATAATCTGCCTGTGAAAGAAACCAGCCATCAGCAGCAAAAACAATAACATATTATCATTCACGGTCTTTATCAACAGTTTTATGTTTTCCCGCCAGGCCACAGTGTTTGAGATTCATGGTCGCCTGGCACAGCAAAAAACGCGCAACCAATCGTGAACGGCGATTATTACACTGCCCAGTCGGCGTCGAGAAAGGCCTTGTAGACAAGATAACCGTTTTCCAACTGGTCCAGTTCAATGTATTCGCTCTGGGTGTGGGCCTGCGCGGGGTCGCCCGGGCCAAAAACACAGGTCGGGATGTTCAGGGCTTTGAATGCACCTGCATCAGTGATATAGGAAGCGGTAGTGATATTGCGCTTATGGATAGTTTTATCTGCTGCCGTAAGCAGTGCCTGAATCACCGGGCTTGACGGGTCGGTCTGCATGGAATTGTAGGCGCTAAGCAACTCAAGAGAAATTTTTTCAGGCGGTATTTCCTTAGTCAGTACCTGGTGCAAGTGATGCCGACAGTGGTCCGGGTTCCTGTGCGGTAAGATGCGCCAGTCTATTTGAGTGTCACAGCGGTCGGGAATTATATTAATCTGTTGGCCGCCCCGGATAACGGTAACAGTGATAGTTTCGTGGCCGAGTAACGCATCAGCGGGCTGTATCGACAGGCTGTGGGCATACTCCCGTACAGAGGTAATAGCGCGCGTCATGGTGTAAATGGCATTTTCGCCCAAATCCGGGGTGGAGCTATGTGCGCTGATACCATAACAGGTCATTTTCAAACGTATAGCACCCTTGTGAGCGACTACCACGTTCAGGTCGGTGGGCTCGGCAAATACAGCGGCGGCGAGTTTGTTATCAGGTTGCCGGGCATAATAGCCGGCGCCGAGCATATTGAATTCTTCGCCGCAAGTGGCCAGCAGTATCAGATTGCATGGCAGATGCCCACTGAGCACACGGTCACGAAAAGCCAGCATCAGCGATGCCAGCGGCCCTTTTGTGTCACAGGAACCCCGACCATACAGCTGACCATCCCGCACAGACGGCTCGAACGGCTCTATCGTCATACCCTTAACGTCCACCGTGTCCATATGTGCGCTTAGCAGCAGTGTTTTGCTGCGGTCACTGCCGGAGGCTAACGAAAGGACATTTTCTCTGCCTGGCTGTACCTGTTGGCGGCGGCAATCGAGACCGTATTTACGCAGCCAATCACACAGGAAATCGGCCATCCGGGCCTCACCATACAGCGGTTCAAGGGCGTGCACATCCTGGGGATTGACGCTTGGTATGGCCACCATCTGCTGAGCTAATTGTACAACTTCACTATACATATTGCGTTCCACAAACAACCTTGCCATCCACCATAGTCATTTCGGCCTTGATGTGCTTTATGTTATCCGCAGGGCAGGTCAGTATATCATCAGATAAAACCACCATATCAGCGAGTTTTCCCGCTTCGATAGAACCCCTGAGGTTCTCATCAAAAGAGGGATAAGCATTGTTTATGGTGTACATCCTCAGGGCCTGCTGTCTTGAAATGGCCTGCTCGGGGTTGATGACATTTCCCCTTTCGGTTTTTCGGGTAATAACCGACCACATAGAAAGAAAAGGATTGTATGGATTTATTGAGGTATAAGAATCAAATTTGACCATATGGTCGGAGCCGCCGTTAACTACAATCCCGGCGTCAAAAAGTGATTTATAAGGATGAAAGGTCTTAAGCCATTCTCTGCCGAGCAGATACTCCATAGCATCGGCATCTTTATAGAACCAGGCAGGCTGGGAATCAGAATAGACGCCTAATTTCTTCATCCTTTCAATTGCCCTGGCAGTAAAAAAGTTGCCGTGGGTTATTGCAAATCTTCTTTGCTTTATTGATTTAACCCTGTCCACCTGTTCGTAACAATCCAGCATAATATCCACGCCGCCGCCCCCTGTGCAGTGAGCTGTGAATCTGAATCCAAGCTCGTTGGCAATGGTACAAACACTCGTCAACTGCTGCTTTGTAAACCGCAAAGCGCCGCGGTACGCGGGGTCGGTAATGCCATATACGCGTTTTACTCTGTCGGGATGTACGCTCATCCAGGGCTGTCTCAAATAAGCTGTGCCGGTCAGAATACCTCCGTCAAGAAACAGCTTTAAGTCCCCTATACGCACCCATTTGTTGCCGAATCCGGTACAGAAACCTAACCCGGATACCCTTTCTCTTATCTTTTGGGCTGAATCGGACGCACTTAACCCGAGACTGGCCAGATTCATAGTCAAAAGAATTCTTGCGGTCAACCTGCCCTTTTTATAAAGGTCCTGGTACATTTTCAAGGTTGATGGGCCGGCCACGCCAATATTGATTCCTGTTATTCCGACACTGTTATACCGCTTAATCATATTGACAATCGCGTGCAGCTTTTGCTCATAAGTTAATTCGTGTGTGGGTCTGTCTTCAAGCAGTTCGAATGCTGAGTGTCGCAGCAGTCCCGTCGGTTCTCCGCCCTCTTTCAGAACACCTTCGTGTGTGGTGTCTGTGGTAATATTACAGATTCTCAAGGCATAAGAATTTACCATTCCGCCATAGGTTCCATCGAGAAATACGGGGTTGTGGGGTGCTACATGGTCAAGCTGGGCCTTTGTGGGCCAGCGCATTTCTCTTAGTCTGGTTGCAAAAAGCTTTGGATAAACAATCCACTCGCCGCTTTTTTTGTTTTTTACCTTTTCAGCAACCGAATCAAGAAGCTCTTGTACGGTATGAACATCGGGAATGCTTTCAGCAAACTCACTTACCGCAGCCCAATCCGAATGGCCGTGGGCGTCTATTAAGCCTGGTATCACTGTTTTGCCGGCGAGGTCGATTTTTTCGGTACCTGAACCGGCTGTTTTGAGAATCCGGACGTTGCTGCCCACTGCCAGGAAACGATCTTTTTTTATCGCAACCGCTTCGGCGATTGTAAAGTCATCGTCGACAGTGACAATTTTGCCGTTAAAATATATCTTATCGGGTGCAATCGCTTCCATTACCCTGACCTGGGAGACTGTGTGGGCCTTAACATTTTTGTTTGCCACGGTTAACGCCGAAGCGGCTGCCATCAATTTCGCACTGCTGCTGAGAAACCGTCGTCTGCCTAATTTTTTTTGTGATGGGTCCATTACTTTTATCTATTACCATCCACCCGGCTGAAGTATATCGCTGACCGGTTCGTTCCACCAGTTGGGGTCTCTAAAGTATTGTTTGAGCATCATTGCCGCCACAACGCCATCGCCGACTGCAGTGGCCAGCTGCATAGCAGCTGCAACTCTGCAATCACCGGCAACAAATATACCGGGAACACCGGTACGAAGATACGCACAGTCACACTTGACGAATCCCCTGTCGGTAAGGTCCAAGCTGCCTTTCAGGAAATTGGTATTTGGCACCATGCCTGCGAATACGAATATGCCGTCGCAGGGATAATTTTCCTCAGTGCCGGTCTTTACACTTTTGAGTTTTACCGACCGGACTTTGCCCTGTCCTTTTATGGCAGTTGCTATGGTATCATACCTGACGGTCAAATTTGAATTCGGCTGCTTTGCTTTTTCCAGAAGTTCCTCGACCAGGACCCTGGTAGCCCTGAACTGGTCTCTTCGGTGTATTAATGTCACATACTTTGCAAATTTTGCCAGGTGCAGCGTTTCCTCGACGGCGGTATTGCCGCCGCCAACAGCCACGACAATTTTATCCCTGAAAAACGGCGCATCGCACGTGCCACAATAACTGACCCCTGTTCCCTGAAACTGCTGTTCGCCCGGGATACCAAGTTTACGATAGCTGCTGCCGGGCGCCAGAATAACAGCCCTGGCGACATAACGGTCTTTGTCACAAACGGCTGCAATATATCCATTTTGCAATTTTTCGACCGCGGTTACTTCTGTCGCCGTCTTTATTTCTGCGCCAAAATCAAGTGCCTGCTTTTGCATAGCTTCTATTAAACCGGGACCGTCTATGCGCCCAATGCCCGGGTAGTTTTCAATCCTGTCGGTAGTACTGATTTGTCCGCCCGGCAAGAACTTTTCCAGAACCAAGGTTTTTAATCTGTCCCGTGAAGTGTAGAGTGCCGCCGCCAAGCCAGCAGGTCCTGCGCCAACTATGATACAATCATAATGTGTTTGTTTATCCATAGGAAGTCCCCCTATCGTTTTTAATATCACAATTGCTCTTGTTTAAGCATTTTGTCCGCCTGCAGAATATATTCAGACCTCTCAGGAAAGTACATTAAAATATCTTCGGCAGTGGTGCGTTCGAGAGTATAAGTATCCTTCTGCTTGAGCAGTACTTTTGAGATTTGCTTTTTGCTGTCGAGCGTTATTCTTTCGACAATACCACTATTGTCCAAGGTCTGCAAGGAGAATTCGTAAGGCACGTCTTCGGTTTCAATTTTTGAAATAAGCGCAGGGGCAATTGTGCCGTCAGCGTCGATTAAATCCACAACAGCATTTTTGCTATCACTGGCAAGCATTTGCAGAAGAATCAGGTCGATGAAGATTTCCGGTATAGCAGCGCTGCTAAGCTGATAATTTTTTTCACGTGCAAAAGGACTAAAGGTTTTAACGGACAGGATCCCGTCTTTGCTCAAATTCATTTCTACGGCTTTTTTGTCAAATACGGCACTTGACTGGCTTTTCCAGGTAAACCGGTCCAAAGAGGCGGCACTTTGGAAAAGGGTTACCTGCTCTCGAGCGAGCGGTTCCCTGGCATAAAGAAAGCTTGCCGCCTGTACAGCTAATTGCGTATTCGAGGGTGTGTCAAGGATTATTCTCATCGTAAAACCGATGGGGTGGTTTTTTTGATTTTTAATCATAAAGAAGCTTTTATGGTCTGAAGTGGATAAAAGTTCGGGCAAAGTAGTATTTTTGATTTCAGTAACAATCCGAGCACCGGTGGCAAGCAGTTCGCAGGGTTGGAATTCCAGGCCGGTAATAAGTTTTTGAAATACGTGTTGGGCCGTTCCTTCATCGCCGGCGACATGGTGGACTTCAACCGTAAAACTGCGATTGTCAGGCAGGTCAGCGACAGCAAAAAAAGTCTGCAACGGCGTTTCCTTCTGGGTTATTTTGGCCCAGTCAATGATAACTGTGCCGCTTTTAATACGGTCGGTTTTTTCAATTATGCCGCGCAAGGCAGAGGCTTTAAGCCTAAACTGATGTGCGGCAGAGGCATTAGCGGCAGCGAGAAGATACCTGCACTGGACCACCACCGCGGGAGAATTTTGTGTGGGTTGGAATATACTGCTAAGAGTAAAGCTATTGTCATGATATTTCCACTGCTTTTGGCTTTGCCAGCCGCGGCCGGCAGGCATAGGTACCGACAAGCCCGAGTACTGCAGCGTTACAGGTTTCGAAAACACAACGGCTGTTCTAACAGTGACTACAAGGCGAGCAATCAAAACGACGATAACAAGAAGGCCCAGAAGAGCTAATTCGAGGGGATATTTTTTTGTCTCATAATTTTCGCGCATATAGCGCAATAATACCTTGTAACAAAATTTTTTGCAACCGCACGCCGAGATTTGTACCTGCACCAGCCGGTAATTGCCGCGGAAAAACGAGATTCTGGGACGAAGTAAAAAAGCAGTGACGGCGGTAAATACAGGACATAAGTGATTTTGGCGGCGGTGAAAACATTTGTATATATTAAATAGGCTTTCACAATGGGAAACTGCCAGGGGCGATTTTATCTTAGTAATTTTCGGAATCATTGATTGGGTCAGGAGGGGCAGAAATGGGCACCATATTAACACTTTCGGGCAGTGAGGGGCGGGAAATTCTGACAACTGCCGTTGCGAGCAAGGCACCGGCAATTATGTCCTATGTTTTCAGGAACAAGTGGCGCAGCGCAAAGATTACGTTCGCAAACTTAGGAGCGAACGAGTTGGACGTGGCTGTTGTGCCAATGAAACATGCACGGCCGCTGGAGATAAAAGCCGGCATGGAGGCTGGCGTATCTTTGAAACACAGCAAAGGCAAAATTATCTTCAAAACACAGGTTACAAGCCTGAGACAGTCATCGAAAGCAGGCAGCTGTGATACGGTTGTGCTTGATGTGCCGGAAAGAATCGAATGTGTTCAAAGGCGAAACTATTTCCGCGTAGAGGTTGCTGAGGCAATAAGTGTGGATGTGCTGATATGGCATCGTCGGCCGGGGCAAAGCGGCGAACTGGGCTGCGGACGGTTCTGGCAGGGCAATCTTGTCGATATTTCCGCAGGCGGTGCACAAATAGCAGTAAAAGCAGCCGAACAGCCCGACTTCAGGAAGGGACAGTTCGTGCAGTTCAAATTTACACCATTGCAGGATGAAACGCCGTTAGAACTCGAGGCACAGGTCAGAAATATACTGCCGACAGCAGATGAAAAGAATATCTGTATAGGTTTACAGATTGTGGGGCTGGAAGCGAACAGCCAAGGACAAACAGTTTTACGTCGGCTTTGTGGTGTTGTTGAACAATATTACCAGCAAGTAAACAGCATTAAGAACGGCAATAAACAAGAAGCATTTTGCAGTTAACAGCAAGACGATACAGTGTGTTAAGGAAAGCAACTACTGGTAGTTGATTGGGTCCTGAGCAGCTGGGGCGGCTGCGTGGCGAAGATCAACGGATTCTGCCGTGGGCGCAAGGGCTCGTTTACTGCGGATTACTCTGTAATAAAACCATTTGGCGAAACCGATTGTTGCAAAGCCGCAGAAAATCACAGCCAAAGCGATATGTATACTCCAGACAACCAACCCTATGACCAATAACAGCCAGATCAGATGCGCAAAGGGCTTTTTACCCTTTATATACAGGTTGACCACGTGCGGGTAGCGGACCCTGCTGACCATTAACACAGCGACCGCCAAGACCAAAAATGGCAGAGTGTAGACTATGGCATTCTGACAAATAAGATACAGCTGAGTATTTTCAGCGGACAGTTCGGGTATTGTCCTCTGGTGAAATATGACCAGACTGACAATTACGCCTGCAGCAGCGGGGGTAGGCAGACCTATGAAGCTCATGTGTGCGGACTCGTCCTCTTCATTTTCTACGTTGAACCTTGCCAATCTAATGGCAGCACAACTGATATATGTTGCGGCTGCCAGCCAAACAAACCGCCGCAAGAAAGCTACAGCCAGCGAAGGCTGGGCGAGCGTAGTGACTTCCAGTTCAAGCAGTTTCAACATCAGGAAAGCGGGTGCCACACCAAAACTGATTATGTCACAGAGGCTATCGAGCTGTCCGCCGAAACTTGAGGTGGTGCGGCTCATTCTTGCGACGCGGCCGTCGAGCATATCGGCAATCATTGCCAGCAGCAGCATGTAGGCGGCGGTAACAAATATGCCTTTGCCAGCAAAAACTATGGCTGCAAAGCCACATACACCATTGAGTATTGTTATAAGAGACGGCAGGATTGTTATGGACTTGAGGCGCTGTCTGCGGACCCTTCGCAAGAGACGGTCCCTGGCGGCTTTTGTTTTGAATCTGGGCATTTCTTTAGTTTTTAGTTTTGGGTTTTGAGTTTTAAGTTAAGCAAGAACTAAGAACTAAAAACTCAAAATTAAACCTCGTATCTTATCAGAGGCGTTAGTCCGGCCTTGACTTTGTCGCCTTTTTTAACAAGAGACTTTACATTTTCCCGCATAGGCAAATAAAGCTCGGTTCTGGAACCGAACTTTATCATTCCAAATTTTTCACCGGCTGTCAATTGGCCACCCTGGCCTGCCCGGCAGACAATTCGCCGGGCAATTGCGCCGCTGATTTGCCGGACAATCAGCCTGTCGGACGGGTTGTCGGTTCGGGTCATATATATGCTGTTGGCCTCGTTGACCCGGCCCGACTGGGGGTTGGCTGCGTTTTTGTATTTGCCTTTTTTATAGGTAATTTTCTCAATTTTGACATTGCAGGGAGCACGATTTATGTGGGCATCGAAAATACTCAGGAATATGCCGATGCGCAATGCGGGGCCGTTGATAAAGTCATGCTCCTCGACGGTCTCGATATCGGTTATCGTGCCGTCAGCTGGTGCCAATAGAATGTTTTTGTCCGTCGGCACTGACCTGTACGGGTCGCGGAAGAACGACAGAACCCATATTACCATAATCCCGCCCAGCAGTTCCAAGACTATAACTACCCAGCCGGGCAAATACACCGGGCCTGCCGCCAGAGCAAAGAGCATTACCGCAAGCACCACCGCTGGCAGGATAACCACCTGCGGCCAGCCGTATTTAGTCAGCGGAATTCTCATAGTTCGTAGCTCGT